>Ga0181566_10003466_pt1 | contig 12963 bp, 17 predicted proteins | sample 101ome_15_FD_133762 | JGI IMG/M metagenome (GOLD analysis project Ga0181566, IMG submission 133762) | Coastal salt marsh microbial communities from the Groves Creek Marsh, Skidaway Island, Georgia - 101402AT metaG (megahit assembly) | ecosystem: Environmental > Aquatic > Marine > Intertidal... | reverse complement strand
ACCTCTTAATTGTACTGTTCTTGCACCAGTTCCTGCAGATGTATCATTTGTATTTGAACTTGAGATTTTTAAAATACTTGCTGATTCTAAATATGAATACAGTCCACCTTGTGACCATATTGTTTCTTCATCTGTTCCTACTGCAGGATTGAATCCAAATTTAAAAAGACCTTTTTCTCTGACAAGTCCTCTTCTTATTTGCCAACCATATTTAGAATCAATGCTCATTTTTCTGTCCTAAGTGGGTGCCCTTCTGGTAATAAATCTCTATCAAATTTCCCTTTTCTGTATTTTCCAGTTCTAACTGCAAAAAGAAATGCGTTTACACGAGCTATCGCCCATTGCTCTGGACCCATAACTGTTCTTCTTACACTTTCTGGATTGGTTCTGTAAGCACCAATGCCTCTATTAAATACTTTTTCAAGCATAGAACGAGTGACTCTTTTTCCTTTTTTATCACCATGCTTTTCATTATGTTCTTTTACTTTATTATTTATTGTTTCTTGCATTCTTGCAGAAAGTTTCTTTTCTTCTTTTTGATTGGTTACTCTTAGATAAACACCATGTGTCTCACAGGGCATATAATAATTTCTTTCTGGACCTTTTATAGTATGATGCCCAGAACAACCTAATTTATCTGCTCTTGCTCTTGCTTGTGATACTGACCTAAAAACATCTCGCCCTTCCCCAAATCTTGGGTCTTGCTTCATTTCATTTACAATTCTTTTAAGGGTATAAACTAATTCTTTATCCATTAAATGCCATCCTTTACTGCCTTTTTAAACATTTCTTTATATTTTCGTCTCCCTTGCTCTAATGCAGGTTGTAAAAAAGGTCTTGCTTGCATATGTCGTGTACCAAATTCTAAAGCCTCTGAATATTTGGCTCTACTTTCTACTGAAGCACCTAATTGATCCGCATCTACAATAAGATGTATATTACTAGATAAAAATCCAGTATCACTTGCAGGAGGGTCGCCTTCCTTAGATATTCTTATTGTTCTTTTTGGATTATATCGTGTAACAGTATCACCTGCTCTTGGATTCTGATTTATACTTGTTATTGCTACGTTTCTTACCTCATTAGCAGAAACTCTTACTGTTTTTTTAAGATTTGCAAGAACATTCTTAATTTTTAAATCAATCTTACCTTCAAATTCATTTTTATTAACAACTTTAAGTTTAAGTGTCATCTACTGCACCCTCTGAACACTTAAATATAAGAAATCTATCTCGTTGACCTACATCAATCACAGATTTTACTGATAATATTCTTGTTACACCACTATCTGACCATGATATTCTCATTTTACCACCGCCAGATTTAAAATTTATATCTGTATAATATCTAGTGTAAACTTCATGTGTAATTGGGTTTTCAAGTCTACCTGCCTCATAGTTTTCATTACCTAGTTTGGGTACTACTTTAGCCATTAATGTTCTTGTATTGCTAAATGATGAAGTAAAACCCCCTCCAGTATCTGTAGAGGTTGCTCTGGTTTGAAGTGTTACAGAGTGTCTTAAATCGCCTATATATGGGTATTTAGCCATTAGCCTAAGCCTATTCCAAACCTCATATTTCTAAAAGGTTTCCATAATGAATTTACAAGAGTTGGAATTGTAGTTACACTTTCTCCTCTTATTGTCATTTCTGGATTTTCAAAATAATGTGATGCTAAAACTATTATCCCTTGCTTTATAGCTGATGGTACATCACTGGCACTTGAACCATATCCTGCAACATAGGTAATTTCTATTGCATTTGCTACTCTAAGCATATCATCCCAAGTTTCTCCAGTTCTTAGAACAACTCGCCCATAATCACTAGCAGTATCTACATAATAACGACTAGATGCCATTGTGGTTTCTGTATCGCTATCATCAAATGTTTTTACACTAGATACACTTACTAAGGGACTAAATGGTAAAGATACACTTCTCTGTCTATATTCTAAAAATGGTCCAGTAGTAATACCTTCTTTATTTGGAAGTATGGAATCAGAATAAGGTATATTATCAAGTGAAAGTTTTAAAGTTCTATTTATTAGGGATTTTTGTAAGTATTCTTTTGCTACACTTATTGATGCATCTTTACATACACCTATTTGTGTATCGTGAGTGGAATCATCACTGGCTATTCTTAAATTTGCCTTTACTTGTGCCGTTGTTACAACATCTGTTGCTTCAGCAGTAATTATTGTAACACCTGCCATTTATACCTCTATTTTTTCTTAGAAGTTTTCTTTGGTGCTTTGCCACTTTCCCATGCTTCATTTATGTCTTTTGTAGCAGGGTTATCAGCTTTTAAAGTACCATCTGCGTTTCTTGCTCTTTTTATTTCTGTTGGTGCATCAATTTTGGTTTCTTTCCCACCACCAATTTCAGTTGCCCAACCTTCATTAATAAATACTTGTGCAATATTTGATTGCCATAATTCATTCATATCGTAGGTTTGACCTTCAACATAATCCATACCTATTGTGCCATTATGATTAGCAGTAGCATGGGTTGTTCTTGTCATTCTTATTTTCATTAAATACTCCTAAAAAAGTATGCCCCCAAATTAATGAGGGCATATTTAAGATTATCCAGTTGCAGAACCATTATCTGAACCACTAGCAGGTCTATGGATAGGCATTGTTATACCAGTTGCTCCAATAGGTGTGCCATTTGTATGTGTTCCAGTTTTTGTTACTGCTACTCTGACATATCTGTTAGGTCCATGATAACCAATTGGATAATTAGCATCATCTTCTGCTGCAGCATCAATAGTCGCATAAATACCACTACTATCTACATCTGCAAAAGAAACATACTTATTATCTGTAACTGCTGACCATGAAGAATTATCAGAACTATCTTGTAGGATTAAATCCCACTTAACAGAGCCAGATAATGTATCTCCACTTTCACCAATAAGGACATTTATCATAGCACCAGAAGTGCCTGCTAAATCTAATCCAGTTGTATTGGCTGTAGCAGTTGTTACCGCAGGGTCTAACACTTGTGTCATTGTTAGATTATTAGCTAAATCTTTACTCGCCATATTCTAATCTCCCTTAAGCTGATACAGTTTGAGTTCTAATCGCTTCAGCAATTATTACTTGTCCACCCAATCTCTTTCTTGCTACATAACGGATTGTTCCACTTGTTGCTTGAGTGAATGGGTCTCTAAGTATTGCTAAAGAAATTCTATCTACAATCATATAACCTCTGTTGAAATCTCCAAAGGCTACTGGCTTGTTTCCTGCACCTACATCTGGCATATCTGTTGCCTCAATGTATGGTTGTCCAAGTATGGTATTTGGAACACCAACTTGTAAGCTAAATCCTGCTTGGAAAACATAAGAACCATTTGTATCTTGTAATTGTCTTATCTTACCAAGAGTTGATCTATTGAAAACAAATACACCATTTCTTGCATACTCTGTTTTTACTGCTGAATAAAGGTCAATTAAACCATCTGCAGTTAATGCAGCTGCAGCACCACTGTTTGTAGTACCTACATTTGAATTCTGCATAAACCCTTCTGGTCTACCTGCTCCAGTTCCATTTACGAAAGCAGTACCTTCAGCTACTGCAAATTGCATTGCAAATTCTGCAGAAAGCTCTGATTCCATATTGAAAGCTGAATCCTCAACATCTTGCTCTGTAATATCAACAAGTGCATATAACTCATGTGCAGTAATTTCTTCCATTCCATAAGTTAAACCAGTTGTTTCTGATCTTGTTCCAGTTTCTGAAACAAATGCTGCAGAAAAAACACCAGTTCTTGTTGGTACTTGAACACTTCTGTTTGATGTTGTTCTTACTCTAGCAATAGTACGAATTGGTGACATTTCTGTAACCTTTTTCTGAATTTCAGCAACGTACTCTGGTGGAGCAAGATATCCACCACCAGTATCATTTGATACTGTGAGAACCTTATGTTCCATTTCATCTAAAGACTCCTTACCTTTTCTTAGGTATTTGTCATAGGCTTTTAATTTGAAATCAATCTCTTTTGTCTCAAATCCTGCCTCTGGTCTTTTGATTTCAGTTTCAATTTTGTCCATTCTGTCGTTTAACTTCTTGGACTCCATCATCTCTTTAGTGAACTTTTGGTTCACATCCTCAAGTGCGTCTAACTTTGACTCAATCTTAGATAACTTATCAACTGTAATTGGGTCTGAAGCACCTTTGGCTTCTAATTGCTCAAGACGTTCATTATTAGCGTTTTTGAAATCTTCAAATGTTGTTCCAAAATCCTCAATGACACCTTTAAGCTCTTGTAAATCAGCCATGCTGACCTCCTTTTACTTGTTAGGTTTAAATTTAGCCATTAAACCTTTCATTGATTCAATAGCTTCGCTTACATCAAGGTCATCTCCAACATCTCGTTGTTTTGAGATTATATCTATTATGCCTTTGGCACAAACCTTACTTAATGAACGGCTCAACCCACAGTCCTCACGAAAATGAGTTTCCCAGTCACGAATAGTCCTTGTAAAGGCATCTTTTACTTGCTGAACCCTAGCCTTTGGGTTCATTGGAAAAGTTACAAGGCTAATTTCCATCAAATCCACTTCTTTAAGCATACGTCTTCTACGTCTTTCGTCATAGCTTTGCTTTTGTGGATCTGCTTTATATCCGATTGATAATCCATCTAATGCACCCATTTTTAGTAGTTCGTAGGCTTCCCTACCTTGCTGAGTGCCTAAAGCGAGTTTACCTTTTACTCGTAAACCATCGCCATCTTCTTTAATACTTTCAAAAACTCCAATTGGCATATCTTGCTTGTGTTGCCATAATAATTTTATACCTTTAGCCTTTTTTACTCTAAGACTTTTACTAAATGCACCATCTTCAACTACATCATTTCCTAAATCTTTATTTCCAAAGATAGAACCATATCCCTCAAATTTTCCATAAGGCTTTTTATCATCATCATCGTCATCGTCATGATATGCTTTTATTTCACAATTTGGTAAATATATATTGCCAGTATATATATCGTCTTTGGTTAATTCTTCAGTATTCATCTCTGCTCCCTTTCCACTAAATAAATTGGAGCATACAGCAAACCTTTGTTTGGTATCTGGATATTCAGAACGACTTTTATCGTCAGACATACATCTTGACATAAAATCTTGTCTGCTCTCGTTAGCATTTGGTTTTACTAAAGGCATTCCTTATAATATATGCTAATTTATTTTATGTAAATAGAAAAAGACGACAAAAAATATGGTTTTGACCATAAAAAACTCTTTTAAGTAGTTTACTTCTTCATTTAGATAGTATATAATGAAAGTATAAATATATTTTTAAACGGAGAAACAAATGAACAGATACTTAATAAAGCAACCAAAGCACGAAGAAATAAATGACGAAAGAGCATTTAAGATAAGCAGAGCAAAGAAGTGGACTTGCAGACAAGCCTTAGATGAAGGTAAATATAGAAATGCAGGTTGGGTTCGTGCTAATGACCTTAACGAAGTTTTTAGAATTGGTAATATAGAGCCAAACAAAATTCACAAAATCGGCAAGTTTTATTCAATATCTTGTGGAGATATCATTGTGGATAAAGAAACCAACAAAGCATGGTTAGTTGCTCCAGTTGGTTTTGAATTAATTAAAGTTAACGCAATATAAGGGGGCTAAAGTGATAAACTTTACAACACAAACTGAATATCAAGGTTCAAATGTAGTAGAATTATTAGCTGAAGGTTTTCCAATGGGTTCAGAGTTTTGTACTTTTAAGCAAGCAGTACAATATTACAACCTTACTGGAAAAGAATTAGCAGGTGCTAAATCATGTGCTACATTAAGAAAGTTGGTAACTAAAGATGAAATCAAAGATGGTAAGAAAATTAAAAAGCAAGTAATGAGAGCATTTCGTGTTTTTGAAAAAAGCCATCTTCTTGAAACTATGGCAAATAATGGGCATACACCATTAAAAAATAATGCTGAAGTTGAAGCATACGATATTGGTAGTTATTACTGTAATAAATTTCTAGGAAAGGGTGGGGTTTAACCCCTCCCTAAGGAGTTATTATGGATAATTTATATACAAGAAAAATAATGCTTAATACTGCAAGACACTACAACGTAATGAAAGAATATTGGGGTATATATAGAGAACTTAAAGAGATTTACGGAGATAGTGATTCTGATGCATTTGTTAATGCTATGAAACCAAGATTAAGAAAAGTAATAGAAAAACAAATAGAAAGCGAAAGAAGATGACAAAAGAAAAGATTACAAGAGCAGAGGCTGAAAACCTTGTTTCTTCAAGAGGTTTTACTTGGGAGCAGATAAATGATTTATTTGATGTAACCAGTAATCCTCGCAGTTATACATTTACTGTAGAGAAAGAAAGGCAGTTTGCCATAAAAGTATTAAATGTAATTTCTAATCTATCTTTAAGGGAAAGAGAAAGAGTATTGCAGAGAGCCATTAAAGTCAATAAAGTTTAATTATACTCCCCTTGTAACCCTCATCATTTATTTGGTGGGGGTTAATATATTCTTGCTTCTACATTATTAAGCATATCCAAAATATCTTCAGTAAATAATTTTCTTTCTTGTCTTATTGCAGTTTTAAGCAATACTTCATAATTAGAAAGTATATTTCCTTTTGTATAATCAACATTAATTGGTAAAAGTTCATAAGCATTTTTATATTTCTTATTATAAGTATTTAATAATTCATTTACTGGCTTATCTTGTATAAATTCTTCTTCTAAATAAAAATCTGGATTAGTCGCCATCTACTTTTCTCCTTAATAAATCTGCCATACCATCTAAATCATTCCTTTGATATAGTTCAAATAATTCATCAAAGGATTTAGTCATATTTGGTGCATAAATTTCCATTAGTTTTTTAAATACTTTGGCTCTTTTACCTCCTATAAGTGCTGTATAATTTGCCATTGCTTCAGTTGTATGACCTATGCTTACACCTCTTTCAATTTTATAAAACTGCCCATAATACCCTTTACCATGGCCAAAACCAATCTTAGCATTTGATATTGCTTCTAAATAATCAGAAAAATAAAGCATATCATCATTAAATATTCTTGCACCTCTTTGCTCAATTAAGAAACTTTTTACATCATTATTTCTTAAATATATTGCCATTCTCTTGAGCTTTATTTGTTTCATTTGACCTAACTGCATCTGATTTAATAGTTGTCCATCTGCTAATTCATTTAAATCATCAAAATCTAAACCAGTACCTTTAAATTCTTTGTTAATTATTTCTTTTGTTTCCATATCGTAATCTGCTTTTCTAAGCTGACCAGTTGAAACAAATTCTAACTTTCCATTTTTATCCCTTTTTACTCCAGTTAATCCAAATTTTGACATATCTTTATTGACATTTTTACCAATATCTTCCTTACTAAATTTCTTTTGAAATTTTCTATCTTTAAGTACGTCTTTTGCTAAAAAACCAGAGATATAATCAGTAAATCTATATTTAACTGGCATACTTGAATATATTTCTTTATTTTTCATTATATTTAAAATATCAGTTGTATTATCTGTATCCATAACATGACCCACTTCATGTCGCCATGTAGTTTTTCTATTTCCAACTTCCATATGTTCCAATATGTCTGATTGTGATGCACTTCTTGCACCCATACCAATTTCGTTTCTGTCAGCATATGCTCTACCAACTCCATATTTAACTTTTATTGGTTGTATATATTTAATTGTTTTAAATGGTGTTGATGAACGATTCCAATCAGCATTTTCTTGAAATAATAATTCATCTTTATTTGTTTGACCAAAAGGATTAACTGGCTCTGGTATTGGTTTTTGTGCAGTATTTTCATCTACAACAAAATCTTCTGGCTCTATATATACAACTACACATCTACAATTTATAACTTCAGATGCTCCACCTTTTGGGTCTCCTGCATACTGCATCTCTTTTCCACCAACTATAAATGGGTCATCTATAGATACAGTTTGTCCATTAGCTTGGTTATGTGTGCTTCTTGTTCTTGGGTCATTACTTGAAACCCATCTTTTCTGCATACTTGGTTCTTCAAAGTTTCTGGCTTGAGCATGAATTGCAAAAGATGATACTGTATGTGTTTCTGTTCGTGCAATAGTATTTGCCCTAGCTCTCGTAAATCGTGGACTCATTCTTTCATTAATTGCATTAGCAATAGAACCTACACCTTCATCTCTATTGGCAAGTATTGTATTAGCTATTATTTCTCTGGTAGTTTCTGATATTCCTACTATTCTTACACCACCAAGTGTTTTCATATATTGCGAGTAGATGAGGTCGTAATCTTGTGTCGCTTTCTGTGCCATTCTCTGAGTGAACATTCTCTGGGCAAATGTTTTGATGCAGTCCATATAAAATGGCTCAAGAACGGACTGAATATTAGGCAATATACGTCTACTATAGACTTCAAAGCCTTGTAGACCACCGTTAATATACGAATTACTGGCATCAGAGCCAATTTGTGAAAAAGTGCGAATTAACCTAAAGTTAAGATTCCTCTCGTACCCTTTTCTGAGTCTGTTTACCTCTCTGTATTCCTTCCTCACAGAGATTTTTTTCATTCGTTGTTTGAATTGTAGATTTGTTTTCATCTCTTGCTTTCATAATCTGATCTCGCTTTCTTTTAGAGAATGCAAAACCTTCATCTCCACCCCATAAATCCCAAGCGATTCTCCCATTACTAGGAAAACCTTTTTCTCCTTGTTTAAAGCCTTCTGCTCTTTTATCTACCTCGTGTCTTGAAAAAAAGGAATACATTCTTAATATTGTTGATTCTGATAAATTTTCCTTATTTACGAGTTGTCTTGCTCTGGCTAAACCAACAGCAGTTCCTCCTCTTTTAAATTCTTTTCTCCATTCTAATGCCCTCCTTGCATTATCAGCCATCGCTGATGTAGGTTGAAATGTTAATTTTTTTTCCTCTTTTGAAAAATTAAGTGAATCACCTTCTGGCATAGCTTCCCACTTTAAACACCAATATTCGCCTCTTACTATCGCATCAAACTTTGTACAATATAGTTCTTTATGGTCTTTAAATTCACTCTGCATCTCTTGTTCTTCTTCTGGTTTGCCCAACCTTACATATTTACAGTTTTGGCATTTATATGTATTTGTGGAATAAGAATAAGCAGGTGGTAAATTACTGTCCACTTCTTCTCCATCTGGATATGTATCCAATTTACTGCCATAAGCATCTTCGTATAATGTTTTGGCTACATCGTCATTATTAGGTGTTGGTGGCTCTGGAACCTCGCTTCCAAGTGGAAATAGATTTGCACCAATATAAACTTCGTCTCCACCTTTAATTGGCTCAAGACCAAGCCTTTCTCTTGCTTCATTTCTAGTTATGATACCTTTATCAACTGCTGTAATTACATTATCATATATCATTCTACGTCTTTCAGTAATCGCAGGGATATTATCTATATCATATTTTAATTCTAAATCCTCTCCATACATTGGTACAAGCCATTCATTTAAATCGCTTTGAATATGCTTTAACAGAGGAATAATAGTTTCTTCATATAATGCTAATCTTGCTTCTGCCATATTAGAATATGTTTGACTGTCTGGAATACCTACTAATTGTGCAGGAACTCCAAAACATAAAGCAATATCTCTTGCACTAAAGTTTTTCATAGATGCAAAATCCATATCCTTAGGTGTAAGACCCATTTCTTTGTAATCAAAATCACCTTCAAGAATTAATGTTCTGCCACTATTAGTGCTACCTTCAAATCTATGTTTTAAATCTGCTCTGAGCATTTCTCTTTGACTATCTGAAAGCATAGTCATATTACCTGCTTCATCTTTTGGTTTATAGATAACTGCACCACTTGGTCTTGCACCATTCATAAGCAACATAACATTATGTCTGTTTGATAAATTATGTTGGTCAATATCAGTAGATGCTGCCTTTAAAGGACTTAATCCATAATAATCATCTAAAGGATTAAATAGTTTTATTTGCTTTACATCACTTTCGCCAGTACTGGTATTAACTTCATATTTTGCACTTACTTGCCCATTTACAACATATTCATAAGCCATTGGTATCATTCTTTGACTTGGTACAATTCTCATTCTATCTGGTCTCATAGTATACAATTCTTGTGGCATACCTTCGTCTGGACCAGTTTTAAGTAAATAACTATTTCCACTTAATAAAAGATAAGAATAAACAATCTGAAAGAACTCTGATTGACTACACATTGGATTAGGTCGCTCTAATAAATCTAAAAGTGGACTTTCTTCTATTGGTTGGTCGCCTCTAAATAAATTAAATTTAACTGCAGATGCTCCGTTAGCAATTTCGTTAACACATCTAAAAACGATGGCATTATCTTGGTAACCATCTTTTGCTAATTCGCTATAACTCATTTTTGGTTGTGTTTGTGTGCCAACATTAGAATATGCTATCATTGGACTTTGCTTTACTTGGTTAATAAACAAAGCCTTCCATGCTTCTTTAAATCCCATTTAGGTCTCCTATGTAACTCTCCATATCGCTTGACCAGACGATTTGCTGAGTTCAGTCAACCCCCACACTAGGGCATCAAGCCTATCTGGTGAACTTCTACTGTCAATAGTAAAAGAACACATTTGGTCTTCAAGTTTGGCAAAATAACCAATATGGCTTACTTTACCTTGCTCATATAATGCAGAGATTGGTTCTGCTCTTACCAACTTACCCTTAGATGCTCTTACTGCCCTGTAAGGTATACTTGCATCTACAGTTCTAAGCAATCGCTCCACCAAATCGCCACCATTATTCACTTCTGCAATAACTCTGTCTGCTTCATACTTATAAAAAGCCTCTACCACAGTTTTTGCCCAAGTATCTGCACTCATTCTAGCAGATAAATCTTCTAAAATATAGTACCTATTATCAAATCCTTTTCCACTAACAATTATACCAGTTTCATCTGAGCCTTCATTATTGGTAACTGCAGGGTCAACACTTATAATAATTCTTTGCATTTTGTCTGGTATTTCTTTTAATCTCTTATCTTCTATAAGTTTTGGATTCCATAAAGCACCTTCAACTTCAGTTAGAACTTCTGCAAATAGTTCTTGTCTACCTAGAGTTGTACCTTCATATTTATCTCTTAATTGTTGTAATGCACTTTCTGCAAGATTTGCTTCATTATCAAATGTACTACCAGTTTGTACAAATACATCTTTATCTTTTCTTGCAATTAAATCTGTTATTATCTTTGTTGGTCTTGGTGTGGTTGTAATAACTAACTTTGGGTTTTCTCCAAGTCGTAATCCAAACATCATCTGGTCAAATGACTCTGCATATCGCCAAGCTGCCATTTCATCTGCCCATATTCTATGAAATTGTGGTCCTCTTAATCTGTCTGGCTCTATTGCAGCATATCCTTGTATTACTGAACCATTCCATAATCTTAATTCCATAGCACTTCTATTGTAGGCTTTACCAGTATCAATTAAGCATTCTTTAGGAACTAATTTTAACAAGCCAGATGGTCCTTCAAAACAGACTCGTCTTAGGTCTCCACTAGTAGGTGCAACCACTCCACAAATAGAATTTGGTCTTTGCATAGCATATGTAAGTATGTTTTCTGCACCAGTTCTGGTCTTTCCCCAACCTCTTCCTGCTAATATCAACCAAATTGCCCAATTACCTAATGGTTCTATCTGAGTTGGTCTGGCTTGTTGTGACCATATAGTTCTATTATAAAAAGCAACGGTTTCTTGTTCTTCAAAATCCTGTGTTAGCTTTTCAAGATAATTATAATCTAAATTTTCTGCAAGGTTATTCATTTATTCTTATTTCTTGCCATTTCTTGTACTATTTGTAATGCCTCAGATAATTTTGTTTCGCCTTTATCTTCTGTAACTATATCGTGTTTATCTCTCTGCCCTAATAACTGCTTACCTAACCATATAGCCATAGTAGCATTATTTGTTTCATCCATTATCTGTAGTTGCTTTCTTCTAACTGATAATTTACCTTGTGCCCTGCCTTTTTCTATTGCAGTTCTTACCTCTTGGTCATTTTTAAATCTATCTTCAAGAGTTCTTAAAGGAATATCAAAGAAATGTGCTATTTCTGGCATTGTACAGTTTAACGTGCAAAGTTTTTGCAACTCTGGGATATTTATATCTACTTTTGGTCTGCCAACTTTTTTAATTTCTTTTGCCATTCTTTTTTATATACCACGAAAATTATTGTTTTTTCAATCTCGTTAACCAATTGTCTTGCTTTAATTCACCTTTAAAGTAGTTTATTGTTTTAATCAAGCCTTCTTGTAATTCTATTTCTGGGTACCAATCAGTTTCCAAATATATATTTTAAATATTTGATTGTCGTTGCTTTGGGTCATCTTTTGGTAAATATTTATATACTATTTTAGATTTAGAGTTTGTGTATTCAATAACCTTACTTGCCAACTCTTGAATGGTGAACTCTTTAGAATTACCAACATTTAAAGGCTGTATATATCTATCTGAATTATTCATTACTGCATATAAACCATTTATTAAATCATCTACATAACAGAAACTTCTTGTCTGTGTTCCGTCTCCATATATAGTTATATCATTTCCTTGTAATGCTTGTATAATAAAATTTGATACTACCCTGCCATCATTCATATCCATATTTGGACCATAGGTATTAAATATCCTTACTATCTTTACATCTACATTATATTGTCTGATATAATCCATACATAAAGTTTCAGCACATCTTTTACCTTCATCATAACAAGCTCTTTGCCCAATTGGATTTACATTTCCCCAATAATCTTCTGTTTGAGGGTGTTTTTCTGGGTCTCCATATATTTCACTTGTTGATGCTTGTAATAACTTGGCTTTTGTTCTTTTAGCTAAACCAAGCATATTGATTGTACCCATAACACAAGTTTTTGTAGTTTGAACTGGGTCTCTTTGATAATGTACTGGACTTGCAGGACAAGCTAAATGATAGATT
>Ga0181566_10003458_pt1 | contig 12978 bp, 13 predicted proteins | sample 101ome_15_FD_133762 | JGI IMG/M metagenome (GOLD analysis project Ga0181566, IMG submission 133762) | Coastal salt marsh microbial communities from the Groves Creek Marsh, Skidaway Island, Georgia - 101402AT metaG (megahit assembly) | ecosystem: Environmental > Aquatic > Marine > Intertidal... | reverse complement strand
CTTTTAAAGCCTTTTTTTGCGATCTCTTCAATATCGGAGAGCTGAATTTGCGGAGATACCGCATAGGCATCCGTAACGGTGGTAATATTCATATGAACCTCTGGAAAGCTAGATAAATGATTTGCGTCAGCTTGATGGTGCTAGTCACGAATTCCCGATAACGGCACTTTCAAATAGGTATCGCCATTCTCTTCTGCCTCTGGCATGTGGCCAGCTCGCATATTGACCTGAATTGACGGCATGATCAGCTTCGGCATATTCAGCGTTGCATCTCTGGCTTCACGAGTCGCAACAAACGCATCTTCGGTTACATTATCTGCAATATGAATGTTGGATTCGCGCTGTTCTTTAACAGTGGTCTGCCAAGCGACCTCACGGCCGCCGGGCTGGTAGTCATGACAGACAAAAATCCGGTGCGTTTCAGGTAGCGCAAGAATTTTATGAATAGACCGATATAGTGTCCGCGCATCGCCACCGGGAAAATCAGCCCGCGCTGTGCCGCCATCTGGCATAAATAACGTATCACCTACAAAAATAGCATCGCCGATTACATGTGCCATACAGGCAGGGGTATGGCCCGGCGTATGAATAGCCTTAGCAGAAATATTGCCGATCTTATATTCATCACCATCGCTTAACAGCCTGTCAAACTGGCTTCCGTCACGTTCAAATTCGGTACCTGCATTAAATACTTTTCCGAAAATATCCTGCACGGCTGTAATTTCTTTTGAAATCATAATGTCCCCGCCACATTTCTGCTGGATATACGGCGCTGCAGACAGATGATCAGCATGGACATGGGTTTCAACCAGCCACTGTACCGTTAGGTCAGATGCCTGAATTTCTGCAATGATCTGGTCAGCCTGTTCATAAGAAATTTTTCCGGCCGCATAGTCAAAATTCAAAACAGAATCAACAACTGCACAATTTTTTGTTTCTGGATCAATTACAAGATAGGTGACCGTATTTGTATCTTCATCATAATAAGGTCTGACTTCGGGTATCTGGATAGCTCCCATAACGCACCTCCACATCTGTCAATACTGTTACTCCTATAAACTTATATAAATTATCTATCTTTACAGGTCAAGAAAAAACTTATATAAAGGATATAAGTTAAATGGAAAATTCGTGATGAAGCTTACACAATATTCAAATTATGCGCTCAGAACACTGATGTTTGCCAATCTGCATGCTGACAGGCTATGCCAGTGTCAGGAAGTAGCAGATGCGTTTAACATATCCAAAGCCCATCTGGTAAAATGTATTCACCAGTTGGGACAATGGGGCTTCATCCAGAGCGTGCGTGGACGCAATGGCGGCTTCCGGCTGGCTAGACCTGCCAGCCAGATCAGTGTTGGTGCTGTGATTAGAAAAACAGAAGATACGCTTGAACTGGTTGAATGTTTCAACAGCAAAACCAATAGCTGTCCATTGATTAATCACTGCAAGCTTAACAGGGCTTTGATGGGTGCTATGAACAACTTCATGGCAGAGATGGACGCGCTCACAATCGAAGATATTACTTCTAATCGTGATGAGCTGTTATCGTTGTTACAGCCCTGATTTTTTTGTCACTTTACACACATTAACACCCTGTTCATAAAGGAGCTTACTATGGGTTTAAGAATCAATGACATTGTGCCTAATTTCACTGCAGAGACAGATCATGGCACCATCAGCTTTCACGACTGGATTGGCGATAGCTGGGCAATTCTGTTTTCTCATCCCAAAGATTTCACCCCTGTCTGCACAACTGAATTTGGTGCGGTTGCCCAGCTTGCAGATCAATGGAAAGCGCTGAACACCAAAGTTATTGGGCTTTCTGTAGATGGTGTTGAAGAACATCACGCCTGGAAGCAGGATATTGAGAGTGTTTCAGGCGCAACAGCCGGATTTCCAATCATTGCCGATAAATCATTAGAAATATCAAAGCAGTTTGATATGTTGCCAGCAGATGCTTATCTGCCAGATGGCCGGACTGCTGCTGATTCTGCTTCTGTGCGTTCGGTATTTATTATCAGTCCAGATAAGAAGCTTCAGCTATCAATGACCTATCCCATGTCTGTGGGCCGGAATTTTGCTGAAATTCTGCGTTCTTTGACAGCATTGCAAAAGACCTATGGCCAGCCAATTGCCACACCGGCAAACTGGACTGAAAATCAGGATGTCATTATTGCATTGACCCTAGATGATGATGCTGCACGGCAAAAATTTGGGTCATTTGATGCCAAGCTTCCATATTTGCGTACCACAAATCTAGGCTAGCATTGCCGGACTACATATTGATCATCTATGATGTCTGTCTTTTTCATTTGCGTTGCTTGGCGTAGAAAAAATCACTATTCTGGAATTATGGCAGGAAATCATAGATGATCAGCGCATTAAGCTATATCGGCATCAGCTCTGATAAAACTGAAGACTGGCGCCAGTTCGGGCAGATAATTCTTGGGATGCAGCTGCTAGACAGAGGTGCCCGCAATATGGCATTTCGGATGGACCAGCAGGCGCAGCGTCTGATGATTACAGACGAGCCGGGTGATACGCTGTGTTATATTGGCTGGGAAGTTTCAGATAAGGGCGACCTGGATCACATTGCCGGCAGGCTTGAAGCTGCAGGATATGCTGTAACGGCAGGAAGCAGCGCTTTATGCACACAGCGTTTTGTATCCGAGATGATCATCTGCACCGATCCTGCGGGCTATCGGGTTGAACTTGTCTGGAATCCTGTAAAAGTCACTGACCCTTTTATTTCTGGCAGACCAATTAGCGGCTTCAAAACAGGCCCTTACGGGATGGGCCATGCAGTGCTTCATGTCGCCGATCCAGAATCAATGCTGACCTTCTATACAGATATTCTGGGCTTCAGGCTAAGCGATTATGGGCTAACCCCGATCCCGTTATATTTTTTCCATGTAAATGGCAGGCATCATAGCTTTGCGATTGTCGGCTCTGGCAAGCAGGGCTTTCATCATTTCATGGTAGAATATGACAATCTTGATGATGTTGGTCAGGGATATGATCTGGCCATGACAGGAATGGCAGAGATTGCCTATACGCTTGGCCGCCACACAAATGATTATATGACCAGCTATTATGCCCATACCCCTTCTGGCTTTTTTGTTGAAAGTGGCTGGGGCGGACGCATCATTGAGCCAGATAGCTGGCAGGCACATGAAACAGATATTGGCCCAAGCTTCTGGGGGCATGAGCGACTTCACATGCCGCCAGACCAGCGCGAGGCATTTAGGCAAAAACGCATGGATACGGCCGCCAAAGGCTATCGCGCGCCACATGTTGCTAATTGCCCATGGCTGTATCACCAGCTTTCGGACAGATAATCAATGCTGTTTGATGTAGCGATTATCGGATATGGGCCAAGCGGGGCTACGCTAGCTAATTTGCTGGCCATCTATGGTCATTCTGTATTGATAATTGATAGGGAAAAAGACCTGTATCATCTGCCGCGTGCGGTTCATTTTGATGATGAGGTAATGCGGGTATTCCAGCATATCGGCATCGCAGAAGCCCTATCTGAAAAAATTCATATTAATCCGGGCATGCGCTTTATTGACCAACAAGACAGGCTGTTGCTTGACTGGCCGCGCCCGCAAAGATTGACCGAGCATGGCTGGCATGCAAGCTACCGGCTTCACCAGCCTGATCTGGAAAGATTACTGCGTGACAGGCTGGCACATTACCCTGCTGTCAGCGCCATCACCAATATGGCAGTCACCAAAATAGAAGAAGCACAAGATCATATTACATTATCTGCGGAAAGCCGCATAACAGGCACGATACACAGTTTCAAATCAAAATTTGTTGTTGGATGTGATGGTGCAAATTCCTTTGTCAGGCATCATATGGGCGCTGGAATGGAGGATTTGGGATTTGCAGAAGACTGGCTGGTGATCGATCTTCTGCTCAAACAGCCGCGCCCTGATCTGGGCGATCATACCATCCAGTTTTGCTATCCTGACAGGCCCATGACCTATTGCCGAAATCCGGGCCTCAGAAGAAGATGGGAATTTGCCCTAAAGCCAGATGAGGACGCGCAAATCATCAGCCAGCCAGAAATGATTTGGCAGTTACTGTCAAAATGGATTACCCCAGAACAGGCTGAACTGGAACGCCGGCAGGTATATACTTTCCGATCGCAGATTGCAAATAGCTGGCGGCAGGGAAGATTTTTTCTAGCTGGTGATGCTGCCCATCTGACCCCGCCCTTTATGGGGCAGGGTATGTGCATGGGCATCAGAGATGCCGCTAATCTGGCATGGAAGCTTAATGCCGTTTTATCCAGCATGACAGATGACACTATTTTACACAGCTATGAGCAGGAAAGAAGCCCCCATTCCAGAGCCTTTATTGAAACAGCCAAACATCTTGGCGGACTTATCAATTCGATTGACACAAAGACCGCCCTCTCAATGGCTGATCCGCGCTCAGATGGCCATAAACAGCTAAGACCGCTTGCCCCGAAGCTGGGTAAAAGCGCATTATTTAGCGCCACCCAGCATCACCATATCGACGTTATCGGCAGGCCCTGCCCCCAATTTAAAATAGGCCAGAACGCAACTGCTATGGATAATCTCATCGGGCCTAACCATCTGATTATCTGCAAAGACCAGCCAGATAATCTTGCCCCTCACACAGCCTGTATCACCCCCCAAGATAGCCCGAAGATAAACCAGTTTCTGGATCAACAAGATGCGTTTGCAATATGGGTACGACCAGATAGATATTGCGGTGCGATGGCACCTGACCTTCAAAGCATGCAGACACGATTCCCGCACTGGCTTTTTCGATAGAAATAAAGCTGGCGATATCTGGCCAGCTCGAGCAGAACAATTATGGATGCCAATTATGCTGGGGGGCGAATCCAAGCCTGTCTTTCAGCTTTTTATTTGAAAACAGGCATTCATCTGGTTCTATCTGGCCCTTTTGCGGCACATTTTCATAAAATTGCGAGATGATCTGGTCTGTTGTCAGGTTGACAGAATTATTGTCATTGGACACATTGAACACCTCATAGCCAAGCCCATCTTTGTGCAGACACAAATCAACTGCCTGTCCCAAATCGCGCGCATCACTATAATTAAAGGCATTATATAGCCGCACTTCGGGGGTTTCACAAAACCCCTTGAACAGATGATATTCATCAGGCTCGATCACATTACCAATTCTCAGCCCATAAATATCAAAGCCTGTACGACGCTGAAAGGCTTTGGCTGTTTCTTCATTCACGACCTTTGACATGGCATAGCTATCCATTGGACGAGTTGCATCTTCTTCTGTGACTGGCAGGCTGAGCGGTGCAGGCTTACCATGCGAAAAACATAGCCCATAGACAGTTTCAGATGACGCAAAAATAATTTTTTTAATGCCTAGCTTTACGGCCGCTTCCAGCACATGGTAGGTACCCATCACATTAACAGCATAGGTTTCAATATCAGAAGCCTGCAGAATGCGGGGGATGGCGGCAAAATGCACAATCGCATCATAGCCCTGCGGCCATTGTGCTTGCCGCAGCTCGTCTCTGTTAAGATGGGCTGACATGGCAGAAAATACCTGTGCGGCATCTGTCACATCAACCTTCAGATAATTCAGCCCTGCTTGCGGGAAATTGGTAATATCAGCATTTAGTACCTGATGCCCCTGTGCCACAAGATAGGCGGCAACATGCCTGCCTGCCTTACCGCTAGCACCTGTGAAAAATATCCTCTTTGACATGCGATGCTTCCCCCCTTTTCTATGCTGACTAGAGCGGGCTGAGGCCCAGCTCGCGCCGGAACCTGTTTTTCAGCTCGACCCCGTCCAGAATTGGCAAGCTTCTTTCAACAGATTCTGTGCTGATGCGTATCGTAGCAAACAGGCTTTCCTGCTGGCTATCAAGTGCTGATAATAGCGTGGTCAGGCCAGCCTCATCTGTGACAGACATCGATGTGCCAATCCCGCAGGCTGAGGCCACCGCTGACAGATCAATGCCTTTTGAGGTATGGCTTTGCTGTTTTCCTGTCTCGCCAAACTGGCCATTATCCAGCATGAGTATTGCCAGATTATCAGGCTTGCACGCACCAATGGTTGCCAGCGCACCCATCCCCATCAGCTGCTCACCATCACCTGTTAGCACAATCACATGCTTGTCAGGTTGCGACATAGCCAGCCCCAGCCCTGTCATGGCGGCACCGCCCATCGCCCCCCAAAGATAAAAGTTCCGGTTATTATCACCTGCGGCATGCAGGTCATAAGATGCGCTTCCCAGACCCGAGATAAACAGGCTCTCCGGACAGTGGTTACAAATGACAGATACAATTTCGCGTCTATTTAACATATGCCTACCACTCCTTCCGGCCAATCAGCTTTTGTGACATCAGAACAGCAAAGCGCTGGTCGCTGGAATAGGCTGAATATAGTGCTGCATCTACTGTTCTGACCAGCTGGTCTGGTTCTTCCACAATATGGGTCTTTAGTCCGATAGCCTCAAGACAGGTGCGGGTTGCCTGTCCCATTGGCACTTGCCATGAATTAAATTCGCCAAAATCGCCCCGCATCGTTACCAGCGTGACAAACGGAAAATTACAATTGGCGATAAGAGACATCATATTGATACAATTGCCAGCACCACTGCTCTGCATTAACAGCACAGACCGTTTGCCCCCAAGCCATGCTCCGCAACAAAAAGCTACCCCCTCTTCTTCGGTGGTCAGCACCACAGGGGTCATCTGGTCATCTTCTTCTGCCATCGACAGCACCTTTGCATGACCTGCATCAGGCACAAAGGGCAGATAGGAAATGTGATGTGTTTTCAGCAGCCTGAACAGCTCTTCTTCCCAGTTATTACTCATCTTATAGACTCTCTTACAGGGTGTTTATGATTCCTTATCTGCTATCTCATCACAAATTTTTATAAAAGACTACCTGTTAATCATCTGGCAGGTAAAGCTGAAGCCAGATAATCATGCCCCCTCTTTCAGGGCAGCAAAAATCCTGCAAATATCATCACCAGAACTGCCAGCTTTTTGCAGGCAGATATAGACAGTCTGGCCAAAAACCTTGATTAGTCCGGCAAAACACCTCACACTTTTGATACAATCCCCAGATAGGCACATATAATCAGCTAAGAGACGGAATATCAAAGATGAAATCGGGTCAGGACAGGTTGATAATGCTACTGGCAAAATGGTCGGCAGAACAACATAATTTTGCCCTTGCCATTGTCATTTCGACATGGGGATCATCGCCACGTCAGCGAGGCAGCCTGATGGCTATTCGTGATGACGGGCTAATCGAAGGTTCGGTTTCAGGAGGATGTGTCGAAGCCTCTGTTATTGAAACAGCTAGCCAGCTTATGACCACAGGTGGCGCAGAGCGGCTAGATTTTGGTGTGGCTGACGAGACCGCATGGGAGGTCGGGCTTTCCTGTGGCGGAAAAATCAGCGTCTGGGTCTGTTCAAAATCAGCCATTCAGCCAGAATTGATTACAGATGCTGCAAGCTCTATTGCTGCAAGACAGCCTGTCTATATTGATTGTCTGGTAGGCGGCCAGATGATGCAGGCTGGCCATAAGGCAGAGGATAATCAGTTTGATGTCAGCACAGATTGTTTTCATTTGGCCATTTTGCCACGCCCCAGACTTATCATTATCGGTGCTGTTCATATCAGCCAGCATCTAGCACCAATGGCAAATGCTACCGGATTTGATGTGCTGGTTATTGACCCGCGTACAGGATTTGCCAATCCTGCCAGATTTCCGGAAATTGAGGTGATTGATGACTGGCCACAAGATGTACTTGATGCGGCCACACTAGATGACCATACCGCCATTATCACCTTGACCCATGATCCGAAAATAGATGATGAAGCGCTCAAAATAGCGCTTCGGGGAAATCCCTATTATCTGGCATCTCTTGGTAGCCGCAAAACCCACGAAGCACGCAAAACAAGGCTTCGTGAGGCTGGCTTCACCGATACCCAGATAGACCATATTAAAGGGCCGGCCGGACTGGATATCGGCGCAAAAACACCTGCTGAAATAGCGGTATCTGTTCTTGCCGAGCTGATTGCCAGCTATCGGGCAAAGCTGTCATGAAAATCGAAATGCTGGCAACAGATAAGGCAGTTGGTCATCTGTCTGTTCACGCCATCACCACCGCTAGTGGCAGAATTCAAAAAGGGGATATTATTACGGCCAGCCAGGCAGAAATTCTGGCCAGTTCCGGCAGACAGCACATTACCTGCGCAATCAAAGATGAAGGGGATATGCATGAAGATGAAGCTGCCAATTATCTAGCGCATTTGATTTCGGCCGATCATATCCGCTACCGAACAGCCAGAACAGGGCGGATCAATTTCACCGCCGCCTCATTAGGGCTGTTGCGATATGATGCGTATTTGCTGAAACAAATTAATCTGGTCGATGAAGGCATCACCTTAGCGCTGGTACAGCATAACCAGCTTCTAGCGGCAGGGGATATGCTGGCCACGCTGAAAATAATTCCTTTTTTCATTCAAAAAGAGCTGGTTGAAGCTGTTGCCGCCCTGTTAACAGACCAGCCCCTTATTCGCTTTTATCCGCTTAAGCGGAAAAAGACATGGCTTATTCAGACAAAATTTGATCATCAGCCAGATACCATGTTTGACGCAACTGCCTCTGTGACAGAAAACAGGATTACCAGCCTGAATAGCCAGCTAATTGGCCAGTCTGTTATCTCGCATTCCCCCAGCGCATTAGCTCATGCCCTGAAAGAAGCACTTGCCAGCAATGCGGAATTAGTGCTGATTTCAGGTGCCTCTGCCATTGCACATCGAGATGATGTAATCCCATCGGCAATAACTGCGAGCGGGGGGCGGATTGATCATTTTGGCCTGGCAGTCGATCCTGGCAATCTGCTGATGATAGGGCATATTGACCACATAATGATAATTGGTATGCCTGGCTGTGCGCGCTCGCCAAAATTAAACGGATTTGACTGGATACTCCAGCTTTATATGGCCGGCATAGATATAGATGATGACGAGCTGGCCGAACTGGCCGCAGGCGGGCTGTTAACCGAAATAGCATCGCGGCCATTACCACGCGCGCTGGTAGCTAGAAAATCAAAAATGCCCCATGTTGCCGCAATTCTTCTGGCGGCAGGCACATCATCACGTATGGGAGATATCAACAAGCTTACCATGCCTGTTAACGGGATTCCGCTTGTCAGGCGGGTAGCCAATTTTATTGCCGATAGTTCGATTGACAGCCTGACAGTTATCATAGGCCATCAGGCAGAACAGGTTGTATCTGCACTTGACGGCATTAAAGCACGGTTTTTATTTAATCCTGAATTTGGCACTGGACAGGCAAGTTCTGTGCGCTGTGCGGTTCAAAATCTGCCTGAAGATGCAACTGATATGATGGTGTTTCTAGGCGATATGCCCTTTATTGATAGTGATGTGATTAACCAGCTAGTCCAGCACCATCTGGCACTAGATGACAGATGGTCCCGAATCAGCCTGCCTTCGGTTGCTGGGCAGCGGGGCAATCCGGTCATTTGGGGGCAATCCTTTTTTGACGAAATCTCGGAATTGACCGGTGATACAGGGGCGCGGCCCTTATTTAATAGCTATCCTTCGGCCCTGAATATCATTGAATTTAACAACCCTAATCTATTGCTAGATGCAGACACAGATGAAGCCTTTCAACATATTAACAGCCTGCTTTTTTAAGATGTTTTTACTTGCGCGCCTGATAGCCAAAGTGACACTGTTTTACGATGCGCTATCGGATAAAAGAGGAGGGGGGAAATGATGGCTCAACATCAAACAGCCTTTTACTGGAATGAAAGATGTTTCTGGCACGGGGCTGGTAATTTCAGCTTTCTGCTACCTGTTGGCGGGCTGGTAGAACCAATGAGCACAGGCTTTCTGCCAGAAGCGCCTGAAACCAAAAGACGGATGAAAAATCTGATTGATGTTACCGGATTGATGCGCCAGCTTGACGAGATTGAGAATGCACCAAGCGCATCAGAAGAACAGCTACTGGCCGTGCACCCTAAACATTATCTAGACGAATTTAGACGCCTATCTTCAGAACAGGGCGGCAATCTTGGCTTGCGCACACCATTTGGACCTGGCGGTTTTGATATTGCCAGCCTTTCAACTGGTCTGGTGACGTCTGCGTTATTTTCGGTGCTGGATGGCAAGCATAAAAATGCCTATGCGCTGTCACGTCCTCCGGGCCATCATTGTCTGCCAGACTATCCTAATGGATTTTGTCTTCTAAATAATATTGGTGTTGCGGTACGTGCCGCCCAAACCGCGAAAAAGGCCGAACGTATCGCCATTATTGACTGGGATGTGCATCATGGTAATGGCACAGAACATATTTTTTATGAAGATAAAAATGTACTGACAATATCACTTCATCAGGAACGCAACTATCCGCTTGATACAGGCGATGCCAGCCACACAGGTGCGGCCTCAGCGCCCCTATCAAATATGAATATCCCGCTGATGCCGGGCGGTGGTAGTGCAGTATATCAAAAGGCATTTGAGATTTGCGTGATGCCAAAGCTTGAAGCATTTAATCCAGATATTGTGATTGTAGCCTGCGGCTTTGATGCTTCAGGTGTTGACCCGTTATCACGTATGCTACTAGGGGCACAGGATTTCAAACAGATGACGTCCAGACTGATGGCATTTACCTCAGGCAGGCTGGTAATGGCTCATGAAGGCGGCTATTCAGAAGCACATGTACCATTTTGCGGTCATGCTGTTCTTGAGGCATTAAGCCAGTCCGATATCCATGCAGAAGACCCGCTTCAGACCAGAATTTCAGGCCAGCAGCCAGACCCTGCTTTTGACGCGCTAGAAGAACAGCGTCTAAGACAGATTGCCAGCTTGCACCAGCTAGTTTGATCTTGCACGCTGTAAAATGATAAATTTGATGAACTGGCCAAACAACAGGGCGTTTCTATAAAATTGCCATGAGCATTAAAAAGATACGATCAATCGAGCGTGCCTTAACCGTGATTGAAACGCTGTCCCAATCGCGCTCGCTGTCGCTGGTACAGCTCAGACAGCAAACGGGCCTGGATAATGCAACCTTACTGCGCATTTTATCGACCCTGATTGCTAGAGGCTGGGTTCGCCAGCTAATCGTTGAAAAGAAATATGAACTTTCACATAATTTCGGCGCAATTTTTGGTTCTGCTTCATGGGCAAATCCCATTACAGAGCTTGCAACACCGATTTTGCTAACCTTAAAATCAAACCCCCTTAAGCTACCCTCCGATTTATGTGCGATTAAGGGTGATGGCATTTTTGAGATTGTTGAAAGCACCCGAATTCGTGGCCCTATGGCACCAGTTCGGACAGGTCTTGGCATTAGACCATCTTTATTTAAATCTGCGCATGGCCGCGCCATTCTAGCTGAAATGCCGCCATCTTTACGCGCCCACCAGATTGACGCCTTCCTTCGTCATGCAAGCAAAGAAGATGTGCTGCTACATACGCAAGGCAAGGTAGCAGAAGAGCTTGAAAAAACCAAAATCAGAGGATATGGGATTCGGGAAAAAAATTATTGGGAACCGCCTTTTGACGATACGCCTGCCTTTGGTGCAATCGCTGTATGTATCAAGAATCAATCTGGCATTTACGGTTCGGTCAGCATGCTCTGGCTAGAAACAAACACCTCGCTAGAACTGGTGATAGAGGCTGGCATGGTTGAGATGCTGACAACTGCAGCCCAGAATATAGCACATTCACTTGCCCTTAATAACATCGCTGCCCCTGTTTAAATAGATAGGGGTGGTAAGCCATCTGCCGCAAAATTTATGATAATGACATCATCTCGGAAACCATCAATGCGCTCATCCCGCCATCAATCGTAATATCCTGACCTTTAATCCAGCCGCTATCTGGCGAGGCCAGAAACATGATGACATCTGCAATTTCTTCTGGATTTCCCGGTCGGCCAACACGTTTGATATTTTGTGCCACTTTAGGCCCGAAAGCCTTTGTAAAATCATCCAATATACCTGTATTGACTGCTGCCGGACTAACCGAATTAATCCGCAATCCCTTTTTGATCAGCCGCTCTGTATGCGAAATTCCATAAGCAATCACTGCCTCTTTTGACAAATTATAGGCGCGGGTATCATCAATTTCAAATTGGTCAATCAACGCTGGGATATCTGAAAAATCACATGCCATAAGCGCTTTGACCTGTTCAATATTTTGCTGCCACATCGCACCTGCGCGTGATGCGGTATTTACAATCGAAGCACCAGATGAAAGCTTATCTTCGATAGTTTCCAAAAACTGCCGGAAGCCACAAAAATTTACCCTGAGAATTTTTTCTCTCAAATTCTGGCGTGGCGGCAAGCCTGCATTATTGATCATCGCGTCAAACGGACCATCAACCGCATATACGGCCTGTTCAATCGAGGCAGGATCATCTAAATCTGTCTTGATCCAGCTTGTTGCAGAACTAGCTGGTTGAACTAGGTCAAACACAATTACCTGATGACCGGCATCATTCAATTTCTGCACAAGGGCCGCGCCAATTCCGGTTGCCCCACCTGTTAATGCAACACGCATCTGTCATTATCTCCTGCGAAAAAATATATCCTAATATAATGATGTGAAAGCCCCTGAAGTGGCGGCGCCAACGCCATGCCAGCGCCGCCTTTGGGTATGTCACCTTATTTCAGCACACCAATTTCTTGATAATAACGGGCAGCACCGGGATGAATAGTCATGCCGCCAATATTTTCGACTGCATAGGCTACATTCAGCGATTTTGCCCATGGCGCATCTGAGGTAATCTGGTCTAGATTATCCCAGAAGGCCTTCGTGATGTTATAGACAATCTCTTCATCCAGATCACCGCGAATACCGATGCCAACTGGCACATTCATCGACATAACAGGGCCATCATTTTTCTGCCCCTTATACTGGCCAGCTGGAATTTCGTCACGATAACGGAATTTG
>Ga0181566_10003456_pt1 | contig 12979 bp, 9 predicted proteins | sample 101ome_15_FD_133762 | JGI IMG/M metagenome (GOLD analysis project Ga0181566, IMG submission 133762) | Coastal salt marsh microbial communities from the Groves Creek Marsh, Skidaway Island, Georgia - 101402AT metaG (megahit assembly) | ecosystem: Environmental > Aquatic > Marine > Intertidal zone... | reverse complement strand
TGGCCTGCAAATGCAGCAACAAGCACCTGAAGCGAAAGCCTCCAATATTCTGGAAGGGAAGAAAATTGTGGTTAGCGGAGTCTTCACAACGTATAGTCGAAATGAATTAAAAAAGGAGATCGAAAACCACGGAGGTCAAAATGTTGGTTCAATTTCAGCGAAAACGAGTTTCATCCTTGCCGGTGAAAACATGGGACCTGCGAAATTGGAAAAAGCTCGTAAGCTAGGTGTATCAATCGTAAGCGAAGAAGAATTCATCCGTATGATTAATGGCTAGTGTATTGGATAAATATCGCTCGTGGCGTGTTCGTAAGGAGTCTTTAAAAATAAAGGTGCCTCGTAGTTTTACCCCGGTAAAACACGCACGGACAATGGCGTTGTTATACGACGCAGATAGCGAGCAACATGAGGCTCTAATTAAGAAGCTAAAAGCGTTCTGTGAAACAAATCATTTACGATTTACAAGCTTTGGGTACTTTGATGACAAGGAATTAAATACGCACTTGATTCCACATTCAAATGCGGACTTCTTTTGTAATAAACACCTCGACTTTTTTAAAATTCCGCACAAATCTGAATTTCAGCGATTCACAAGCGAAAAATATGATTACCTGCTGAACTTGTACGACAAACCATGCTTACCTTTGCTGGGCGTAAGCGCTCTGTCTGAAGCAAAATTCCGCATCGGACCTTACTGGCCAGATTATGATTTTTGTTTTGACTTGATGTTACAAGCAGACGAGACAGATTTGATGCGCTTTACCGACGAACTAATGATCTATATTAGAAATTTTGGAAATGGATAAGATAAAGGGAACGGGCGTTGCAATGGTGACACCTTTTTCAGAAAATTTTGATATTGATTTCGAGGCTTTAAAACGGCTTACCGAGCACTTGGTGTCCAACGGTGTAAATTACCTGGTCGTAATGGGCACAACAGGTGAAAACCCAACGATTACCGACTTTGAGCAATCTCGGATTCTTGAAACGGTAAAAGAAGTAAACGAAAATCGTATACCGGTTGTATTTGGAATAGGAGGTAACAATACAAATGCCATTGTAAACCGAATGGAACAATTCGACTATGATGGTGTTTCTGCCATCTTAAGCGCGAGTCCTTACTACAACAAACCAAACCAAGCAGGTATCATCAACCACTATACAAGGCTTGCAGACACAAGCAAGGTTCCGATTATCCTCTATAACGTTCCGGGAAGAACCGGATCTATGATGCAATTGGATACGATCTTAAAACTTGCAGAACATGAGAATATCGTGGCGGTGAAAGAGGCTTCAGGCAACATCGATCATTGTATGTCGTTGATTAAGAACAAGCCGGAAGACTTTCTTGTACTCTCGGGTGACGACAGCTACACATTGCCTTTCATGTCTGTTGGTATGTCCGGAGTCATCTCGGTTGTTGCAAATGCATATCCCAAAGATTTCAGTCAAATGGTGCGTTACGCCCTCGACGGAAACTTCGAAAATGCCCGATACCTGCATTACAAACTCCTACCCATGATGAACGCCATATTTGAAGATGGGAATCCGGGAGGTATCAAAGTAGCACTTAACGAGTTAAATATTTGTGACACTGCTATGCGAGAACCTTTGTATCCTATTCGCACTGAGGTAGCTGCCAAAATTAAGCGTTTAGCAGCTGATTTATAGCGATAAGAACATCCACTTTTTCAGACAGATTTGACATCTGTCAACCTTTCATTATCACAGTCTTTGTCATTTATTGTCTAAATTGGCAGACGAATGTTAGCGTGCAACGCTATCAATAGAAACAAAACTGTATGAGGAGGAATTATTTTAATGCACTAACCTTGCTATTCTTATGCGTCGTATTTGGCGTGAGCAGTGCAAGTGCACAACAGACATTGTACGTCGACGCTATCGCAGGAGACGACACCTATGATGGCACCAGCCCCACCGATCAAGGCGGTGGTATCGGCCCATTTCAAACACTACAATTTGCCATGATGATGGCAAACAACTCGGATACTTTGCGAGTTGCAGCCGGGGTTTATGACGGTTACCAACTTGTAGACAAAGAGCTTACCATTCTGGGTGCCAACTCAGGTGTTCCAGGAAACGGTACTCGAGGAGCGGAAAGTATTCTTACACCGGACAATACAGACATCACATTTCCATCGAATTCCAGCAATAGCCTAGTACAAATTACACGTAGCAATGTTGTTCTGGATGGATTCTTGATAGACGGAGACAATCCAAATGTTAGTAGTAACAACGATGTGAACGGAGCAGATGTTGATTACTCGAATGCGGTTATTGTTTTTGGAGATTTTAATAATGTTCGGATTCGGAACAATCGAATTGAGAACTTCAATAATGCCGGAATCGAAGCCCTTGGAAACATCGTTCAACCAAATGGCGACTGTAGTTTTAACCACAACAGTTTCTACAACTTCAACGAAAGTTCAACCGGAATCATTTGTGGCAATGGATTTTACGCAGAGGTATCAAACAACCTTTTCAATGTGGTTTCTGTAGGCGTTTCGTTGTACGACTTCACCACGGCAGGTAAACGACCAATAACGATCAACAACAACACTTTCGCTGTAAATTACATTGGCATTGTTCTTACCGGAATAAACCAAAATGCTTCAAATGTTTACATCGAAGAAAACAACATATCCGCTTTAACGGGGAATGTTGCCTTTCAAGGTCTATCCCTGCGAAACTGTAGCGCGAACTCCAATTTAGAAGTTCGAAAAAATCGAATTTCAAACTTTGATCAAGGTGTATTCATGCTTGAAGTTGATATGCCGGTGAAAGCATTTGTTAACGATACCATTGTTGATTGTGCAATCGGTTTAGAGAATGTTTCTGGACTTACAAGAATTCGTACAGACAGTATAGCTATAGAGCGGTCGGTAATTAGCAGCAGCACTACAACTGCGGTTCGAATTGCGAGCGATTCGGCTGAGACCAAATTCCATTCGAATGAAACGGTTTACGCTTCTTCAACCGATGGTATTCAGGCACTCGGAAATGTTCATTTAATGTTAGATACTTCGGTATTTGACGCCATAACCGACTACTACATTCACTTCGACACAACAGCATCACATATATACAGTTCTATGGATATTGATGCCACTCAGTGCATTTTTGATGGCGAACGTGGGTCGACAGCAACACACAACAATAATTTTACGATAGAAGATAAGATTCGTCATCACTTAGACGAAGTTGAATTCCCCTATGTATCGTTCAAGGATGGAAGTGCATACGTATCTGGGTTTGACAATAACACATCTATGAACAGAGCAATTGCGAAGGCGTCGGACGACTGGAGCATTTTGGTTCGAGATATCAATACAAGTGAGGATGTTTTAGCCAATAAGCAGCTGTTCATTTCAACCTTTGATAATGTTCGTGTAGGTACATTAACCATCGACACGACAGGCAAACAAGTCTTTATAAACGACACGCTTTATGTAACCAACGGTCTCAGTCTCAATAACGGAGTGTTGAACACAACGGGAGGACTGGTACATGTTGGTGAGCAACTATTTACATCTGCAGCAGGAAATGTCAGCTTCTCTGCCGGGAGCTATGTAAACGGCCCTCTTGCTTTGGTTGTAGGAACATCAGGTACGGATAATCTAAGCTTCCCAATCGGCTCGTCCACCAGCATACGTCCGGTTTTAATTGAGCTTACAAATGCCACGCCGGGTGCTTGGGATGTTATTACAGCTGAGCTCAAAGAAAATCAAACACCAAACAGACTGTTAACAGGCGGTTTGTCTCACGTTTCAGATATCCATTACTGGCAAATCACAACGGCAAATGCAGTAAACCACGACAATGTGGTTTACACAGCATCATACAGTACAGACGGGAGAGATGATGAAGCAAATGACGCTGCTAACCTCGTGCTGGCAAATGAAAACTCCGGAAATTGGGACAACCTTGGAGGACCTGGAACTGCGGATGATATTGGGGTTATCACAAGCTCGAACAATACGAATGTGGTTTCGGACCTTGTTCTCGCTAATGCCAAAAACGGTTCAAACAAATTGGGGAAAGACGAACTAATTGGGGCCTTTGTTACGAGAGATGGTTGCGACGGTGATATAATAGCTTTTAATAACAACTCTACCGCTTTGGTGGGAACGATTGTTCTGAATGAGTGGGATTTCGGAGATACGAGTTCAACTGATACATCTACTCGAGTTAATCCATCATACATCTACACTGGACCTGGCTTATACACAGTTCGGCTTATTGTAGCAACCGACTCGGGTGCACGCGACACTACCTATCAGCAAGTCGAAGTTTTCGCAAAGCCGGATGTTGGCTTTACCGAGGCGATTCCATGTTTCCCTCAAGCATGTACATTCTCCGATACGACTAAAGTGCAAGCGCCTGACGATATAGAGGATGTCCTATGGAAGATTGAAGGAAATGAGTATTTCTCTTCCATTGCGGGCCATAGTTTCTCGGCAACTGGAACATACACAGTGACACTAATCATTACTACTGAAAACGGTTGTCTTGATTCGGCTACGAAGCAAATTTTCCAAGGAGACTCGGTTAAAATGCAAATCACACCGGCCGGACCTATATCAATCTGTGAAGGAGACGATGTACAACTTACAGCAACTACCGGAATTCAAACATACAGTTGGTCTACCGGTGCATCAACCAATAGTGTAACCGTAAACCAATCGGGTACATACCGTGTGGATGGCCGTAATTCTAATCTTTGTTTCGGTTCTGATAGCGTTGTCGTAAATACAGTTCCTGCACCAGTGGCAGATGCAGGCTCAGATGTGTTTATCGAATACGGAGAGTCCACCACGTTAATGGGAACCGGAGGTGGAACGTACCTGTGGTCTCCTGCGACTGCTCTGGACAATCCAACGATTGATAATCCAACAGCTTCACCTACATCAACCACAACCTATGTTTTAACCGTGACCAATGCGCAAGGCTGTACGGACACAGATTCTGTTACGGTTACTGTAGCACTGCCGAAGAAAATAGATATTCCAAACATTCTGTCACCGAATGACGACGGGTACAACGACACCTGGGATCTGAGTGGCGTTCCCGATGTTGACCAAAGTAAAATTACCGTACTCAACCGATGGGGCAAGGTTGTTTTCGAAACAGAGAACTACCAGCACGATTGGGATGGTACATACAACGGTGAACCGCTTCCCGATGGCACGTATATGTACATCATAGAAGGAAGCGACGTATATGATGCATTTAGAGGTCCACTACAAATAACTCGATAAGACAATGAAACAGCTAAGAACTATACTCTCATTGACCACACTGCTCGTAGTGGTAACCGTGCAGGCTCAACAAGTACCACTTTACAGCCAGTACTATTTTAATAAATTCATTTACAACCCGGCGTTAACCGGTCATAGTGGAAACACTGAAGCCAATTTGTTTGGAAGAAATCAGTACATCGCGATAGACGGGTATCAAACAGCTGGCGCTGCTCTAAGTGGTCAGTTGAATGATGGGAACATCGGTGTTGGTGTTTACTTAATTAACGACGCCAGTTTGTTTCAGACTCAAAACAGTGTTTACGGAAATTACGCGTATAACATTGATCTAGGAGGTGACAACATACTATCTCTTGGGCTTGCGGCAGGACTCGTTTCGAACAGGTTTAATACCGATAATTTCTACGCAACCGATCCGGATGATCCGGCACTGCAGCTATTAAACAACCGTCCCGGTGCAGTTTTAGATGCATCGGTTGGAGCAAACTTGAAACTGAAAGATTTCAACTTTGGTGTATCGGTGCCTCAGTTCTTGGGCGCAACTCAGGAGTTCCAAGACTATCAACAGAGCTCAATTTTATACGATTTACAAAACCACTTGATGGTTATGACTTCGTATGATATTCATGTGAATGATGACTTGGTTGTACAACCACTGGTGCTTTATAAAAACACGCGTAACGCTCCGGGTCAGGTAGACTTCAATGTAATTGCCGATTGGACCAAGAAAGGGTGGTTAGGCTTTGGCGTGCGAGACGGATATGGCGTTACGGCTATGGCAGGTGTGCGTGTGGCGGAAAAAGCTCGAATCGGTTATTCATACGATTGGTCGAATGGAGCATATTCACAAGCACTCGGTGGATCTCATGAACTACTTCTTGGTTTGTCGTTGAACAACAAATCAGACGAAGACGAAAAAGCGAACAAAGAAGAGTTTGATAAATTCAAGAAAGACATCGCTAAAAAGCATAATAACGACCTGAAAGAGCAAGAGAAGCGCATTGCTGATTTAGAGGACGAATTGGACCGTGTTAAATCTCTCAAACGTGAGAAAGACACTGTTGTTATCGTTTCGAAACCTGCTCCTAATCGAACAGAACGACCAAAAAGCGGTGACGATAAAACAAATGGTGACCAAAAAATTAGTGGTCAGTTTATGGTTGTTGCAGGTTCATTCTCTGAAGAGAAAAATGCCACCGTTTACTTTAACCGATTGGTAAATAAAGGATTAAGTCCTTATGTGTACCGAGATAAAAATACCAACGTAAACTATGTGCATCTAGGTAGATTCTACTTTAAAGAAGAAGCGCGCAAATTTGCTAAAGAAAACACCGGAAATGGAGTTAAGCTTTGGGTAAAGACGCTCGCTGAATAGTGAAAAAACATCTTGTTGTACTTCATGGCGCATCTGGCTCCGCTGAGCAAATGCGCCAAAGTCTTCAGGGATTTGAGAGCATCTACAATCAGGTAGATTATTTCGAGTTTTCGGGTCACGGTAACACTACTCGTTCAATGGAGTTCGGTGTAAACCAATTCACAGGAGAACTTGAACAATCACTTTCTAACTTTAAAACCGCACCAGACGTATTTGGCTACTCCATGGGTGGTTATGTGGCGCTTAACTTAGCACACAAAAAGCCAGACTTGATGAATTCGATTACCACCCTGGCCACTAAATTCAATTGGACACCAGAGGTGGCTTCCCAAGAGATTAAGATGTTGAGGCCCGAAGTGATTGAAGGTAAAGTCCCAAAGTTTGCAGAAATTTTGAAGAAGCGACATGGCCCAGGTCGCTGGAAAGACCTTTGTTCAGACACTGCGACGATGATGGTTAACCTGGGGGACAATCCGCCATTAAATCCAAATACCTTAAACGAAATTGCTGTGGATGTGAGCCTATTTGTCGGTTCTGCGGACAAGATGATTTCCCAAGACGAAACAACGTAGGCTTCATAAGCATTTTAAGAACAGTAAGCTTACGGTCCTAGATGGGGTTAAACATCCTATTGAGCAATTCCCGCCATCGTTCATGCAAGTTCTTCTTGGATAAAAGTTCCCCTCCACCCGCCCATCAAAATCTAGCGCGATTTTGAATAGAGGTCAAGTCTAAGTCACCTAGCGTGGTGGTTAAACCTCCCTAGTTATCTGAGACTAAAGCAACTTATTGACGATGTCGTCTACACTAATTCCTTCCGCCTCGGCCTTATAGTTTTTCACTACGCGGTGACGTAGAACAAAGTGTGCGATGGCCTGAACGTTTTCAATATCAGGCGAGTACTTACCGTTCATCAGCGCATGACATTTCGCTGCCAGTACTAGATTCTGACTTGCGCGAGGTCCCGCTCCATAACTCAAATACTGCTTAACATAGTCGGTCGCAGTTTCCTTGTTCGGTCGGGTTTTCCCAACCAATCTTACGGCATATTCCAGTACATTATCGGCAATTGGCACATTGCGAACTAGTTTTTGGAATTCTAGTATTTGTGCACCGGAAACTATCGACTTGATATCCGGTTGGATGTTACCGGTTGTACGTTTTACGATCTCAATTTCGTCAGCTTCACTTGGGTAGTCCAGTGTGATATTGAACATAAATCGGTCGAGCTGCGCTTCTGGTAACGGATATGTACCTTCTTGTTCAATTGGGTTTTGAGTTGCCAAAACGAAGAAAGGTTTCGGAAGCTTGTGGTCTTGTCCGGCAACCGTTACTGTTTTCTCTTGCATAGCCTCCAAAAGTGCTGCTTGTGTTTTTGGTGGAGTTCTGTTGATCTCATCTGCCAAAACGATGTTTGCGAACAACGGCCCTTTTGAAAACTTGAAATTCCGGTTATCATCCAACACCTCTGATCCCGTAATATCAGATGGCATCAAATCAGGAGTAAACTGAATACGGTTGAAACTCATGTCCAACACATCCGCGATGGTGTTTATCAACAGCGTTTTAGCCAATCCCGGAACACCAATCAACAAACTATGGCCGTTACAAAAAATCGACATCAACACGCCGTCTACAACATGCTCCTGCCCCACAATCGCTTGCGATATCTCCTTCTTGAGTTTCTGCGTTACTTCTTTTAACGCATCTGCAGCTTCTACTTCGTTTTTGTATTGCTCGCTCATCCTGATTTACTTGTTTTTACTCACCCAATCCTTCATAGTGGGACAAACCATGTACTTGTCGTCTATCCACACGTATACACTTTCTCTAAACGTCTCACTCCACTCATTTAGCGTATCCTGCTTCTTCTTTTCCAGTGCATATACTGCAAGCTTTTGATAGTCTTTAGATAAAGACGCTTTGTGCGGAGGTGTTTCGGACTTTAGGTATAAAATGCGGAATGCTGTAGATCCATCCATCTGCGCAACGGCATGCGGAATTGAAATATCACCGGCTTTCATTTTTGAAGCTCGCAATCCAACGTCTGAAGGCAATGCTGTAACCTCAATCTTTGTACTTCCCACGTTCGGGTCTGTGTAAAAACCGCAATTCGCACTTGTCATTTCATCTTCACTGTGCTCTACCACTGCATCACACCACTTGGCTTCGCCATTTTCGATTTGACCTTTGATAACTTTCAGTTTGTTGATGGTTAGTTGCTTGTCCGTATCCAAGACCTTAGGCCTAATCAGAATATGGCGTGCATTTGCAATTTCTCCCTTGCGTTCGATGAGTTGAATAATGTGGTACCCAAACTGAGATTTAACAACCTTTGAAATACTGTCTTTTTTCAATTTGAATACAGCAGCTTCAAACTCTGGAACCATTTGACCACGTTTAAAATCCCCCAAATTACCACAATCACTTTTAGAGCCTTGATCATCGCTAAAAATAGCAGCGGCTAAACAGAAGTCTCGCGTACCGGCCATGATTTCCAATCGCAGCTTTTCCGCGGTTTGCTTAGCATACGCCTCTGCGGCTGCACTTGGTTTTGGCTTCAGTAAAATCTGAGCTAATTCAACTTCTGATTCAAACTCTGGTAAACTATCAAACGGTATTTCTTGAAAGAATTCTCGCACTTCTGTTGGGGAAACTTTGATGTCTGCCAGAACCGCGTCTTGCGCCTTTTGAATCTGAAGTTCATCTGTCATCTTCTTCCGCATCTGAGCCTTGTATTCCACGAGACTCATACCCAAGTATTTTTCTAAACTCTTTTCACCACCAGCCTGAGCAGCGTAATACTGAATCCGTCTGTCGATCTCGTACTCTACTTGTTCTTCAGGTACAACTAGACTGTCAACATCTGCTTTATAGAGCAATAGTTTCTGTGTAAGTATTTGGTCGAGCAGCTCACACTTTAAGTCACCGTCGTACGAAGGGTATTGGAGTCGCATCTGATAGTACGACCGATCTAGGTCCGATTTTAGTACAATGTTTTCCCCTACAACTGCAATTACCTCATCTAGAACACCAACCTCCTGAGCTTGTGAACTGCCGGCAATACCAATTAGTAAGGTTACTATGATGTAGAATATCTTTTTCAATACGTCTTCACTTTAAGGTCGCGGTATGCTTCTTCTACGATTTCATCCTCGATTTGTTGCAACAACTCAACCTTTCTTTTGTGCAACAATATGTTTTTTATGCGTGGTTTCTCAAATTCGTATGGAGAAGTACTGTTTCGAATCCTGAAATCTAATATTTCAACGAAGTACGAATAGTCTTTTTCTTCCAAACGTATAAAACGGTGATTATTTAAGTAACTCTCCTGATTGTAGGTCGTAATAGGTACTTCTTTCAGCAGATCGTTGAACGACAACCACAATGAATCGTTATAGAAATAGTTTGTTTCACTCAAATCGCACAAACGCTCGAGGGTTTCGAGATACTTCTTTTCTCCCGTCTTAAACTTGTTCCAAAGCTTTTTCTGATTAGGTAGATCGGCGGGTAGGCTAAAAAAACGTAGACGAACAATGTTTTCCTTGAGCTCAAAATTCTTCAGATTGTTGTCGTAATAGGCTCTTAACGCTTCTTCACTAACGGCAGTGTCCAACTCTTGCTCAAGGAACTTCTTTTCCAATTCATATATGAGCAAGTCATTGTAGTACTGCGAAACCAATTCCGACTTGTCTCGTTCTTGCTCGGTAAGCATGTTGTGCGCTTTTTCAAGCAATACTTGTTCGCGAATCCATTCCGCCTTGTAATCCTTCACAAAACTTGCACTATCCATAGACATTTCTGTCTTGTGGTACTGACGGATTATCTCAGATTCGGTGAGCACTTTCTCCCCAACTTTAGCAACAATATCCTGTTGATTTTCACTTGGCTTATCTGAGCACGCAGATAGCACCAACAGGGTAATTACTATTTGGAGAGTGAGACGCAAACTATTTTCTATCGGCGAATAACTGGTTTAAACTTCCCTCGAAAATTTCAACTGTATATCGCTCTTTCAACGAATCTATCCATTGACCTTCAAGGTAATTCTGGTAGTCTGATGTTACAGGTCCCAGTGTCTCGTTCAATTCTTTCGGACCTGGACTTAGCGTACTGTCAATCTTCAGATATACTGTGTGACCGGTTTCAGCGTCTTTGAACTTGTGCATCGACTTGGTCCAATCCAACTTATCGATTTGTTCAACTTGGCCTTTCTCGTAGGTTTTGTAATTGAGATTTAAAGCCAGGGCATCATTCGCATTAACTGCCGTGATGATATCCTTGTCGGACTTCCCTTTCTTAATCATCTGTTTAACCTTCTTAGCTGCCTTCCTATTCGAGCACGCATAAGCCTTTGTGACAATGCGCTCACCCCAGTGGTACGAATCTCGATGCTCATTAAAATAGGCTCTCAACCCCGCTGTATCTTCAGAAGCCTTTTTCCAGACCATCTTATTGGTTAACTCGAAAAGAAGAATTCCATCGCGATATTCTTGCATCAAATATTTGAAATCATCGTACTTAGATTCCAGAATCGACTCTTCGTATTCAAAATTCTTGGTGGTCGAGAAGTCTTCAAACTGCTTTTTAGCGAATGCTAAAACATCTTGTTCTTTCTTCCGAGCGATAGCTGTACGAGCATATTCAGAGAAGTCGGCATAGGTGTAAATTTTATTACCGATGCGGAAGATTTCTTGGCTTGACATAAGGTCGTCGCCTGGTATCCAGTTGTACAACATGCTGGTGTCGTTCAACAAAGCCAGGTAGTCGTTCCAAGACTTCTCATTTACCTCAAAACCGTTTTCCTCTTTGATGCGAACTAAAACCGCTTCCTTGTTCAACTGGCTTCTTGAGTCGCGTCCTATCTTAAACTTAATTGCTTCCTTAGCTTCGTCCAATGTGGGCAATGGTTTCTCCTCCAACCGCTTGATGATGTGCCAACCTAGCTCCGTTTTCACAGGTTCTGAAAACTCCCCGTCTTTGAGCGCATACGCAGCTTCTTTAAACACTGTTGGTACACCTCCGCCTACACTCTTTATCCAATTTAACCGGCCGCCATTCTCACGTGTACTAAAGTCTTCGCTGAATTCCTTAACCAATACATTGAATTCTTCGCCATCTTTCAACCGGCTGTAAAGTGCGTCGATTCTCGGCTTTGTGCTATCGTACTCCGTCTCATTATTTACGCGGATTAAGATGTGTGCAACTTTTAAATCGCCTCTACTTTTTCGTTTGTCGGTTACTTTAAGAATGTGGTAACCATATTGTGTTCGGAAAGGCACCGATACTTCACCTATCTTGGTTTTATAGGCCTGATTTTCGAAGGAATATATCATGCTGAACGCAGTGAAGAAACCTAAACGACCTTCATGCTTTCTACCGTGATTATCCGTACTGCTATCACGTGTTATTTCCTCAAATGTGCGTTCTCCAGAAAGAATCATATCCCTCCAGTGGTTTATTCGCTTCCATGCCGCCAACGTGTCCGCTGGTGTCGCATTCGGCGAGAGATGAATCATCAAGTTACTGGCTTCAACTTCCTGTTTCATTCGTTCGTAGGCCTCTTCAATCAAATGATTGGTAACCGATTTGTCTGTCAAGTAAGGTTGAGCCAATTGTTTACGATAGCCCGCCAATTCTTTTTTGAAATCTGCGTTGGTATCCATTCCAAGGCGATACGCTTCTTTAACTTTAAGCTTGAACCGCACATAGAGTTCACGGTTTTCTTCCAACTCTTCCAAACTGGGTTTCTTATCCGGGTTCTTTTCGTTCTTACTGAACACCCGTTCAAACTCAGCCCCCCAAACGGTATCACCACCAACACTAAAAAGTACCGGACCGCCTTTCTGCGCAAAGGCGAAACCTGCGGTTGCTAATGCCACGAATAGAAATACTGTCTTCTTCATTATTGGTTATTTTTTCACGAGTCGCGAATTTAATACAATATACCACCTCTAAAGGTAAACGCAGCATCAGTTTTGAAGAGGGAAGCAGGTCTTCAGACTAAAAAAAAATAGTATGTTCGCTTTATGCAAGATCGGAGGGATTTTATACGGCTCGGGGCACTGGGATTAGCCGGATTGTTTGCAACAGAGGTGGACGGAGAAATCTTGCCCCGGCCAAATAAAGTGGCCAAGCCTGTCCGCTTTAAGAGTTGGAAGAAACTCCAATCGTGTTTCGACATCAACAAAGACATTGCGTATTTCAATACGGGCACCATGGGTCTATCACCTAAACCGGTTATGGACGCTGTAAGCAACCGAATGGAGTTCGTAAATCAAACGGGTTCTTACTCCGGACATAAAAAAGAACTTAAAAAAGCGCT
>Ga0181566_10003453_pt1 | contig 12983 bp, 11 predicted proteins | sample 101ome_15_FD_133762 | JGI IMG/M metagenome (GOLD analysis project Ga0181566, IMG submission 133762) | Coastal salt marsh microbial communities from the Groves Creek Marsh, Skidaway Island, Georgia - 101402AT metaG (megahit assembly) | ecosystem: Environmental > Aquatic > Marine > Intertidal... | reverse complement strand
TGCGCAATGACAGTCCCAAGTGCTGAACCTCGAAGCCCCAGATCTATCCCATAAATAAGGAGGGCGTTCAATGCGGCATTGGCAGCGAAACCGGCAAGAGCAATCCACAGGGGTGTTCGCGTGTCTTGCAGTCCTCGCATAAGACCCGTTGCCGCGATGACCAAGAGCATGCCGGGGAGCCCCCACCATGAGATGCCGAGATACATTTCTGTGTCGACCGCCACCTCTGTGGTTGCGTCGAAGAAACTCACGAACCATGGAGTAAGGGCTGACCCGACAATTCCCAGAGTGACCCCGAGCCCGAGAGCGAGCCATAACCCGTCGATTCCCGCTGAGATTGCTCCCGCCTTGTTCCCGGCACCCAGCCGTCTTGCCACGATGGGCGTGGTGGCGTAGGCGAGAAAAATCAGAAGCCCAATGACCGTTGTCAAGATAGTGCTGGCCAGTCCCAGACTTGCGAGAGCGGCGGCACCAAGGTGACCCACCATCGCCGTGTCCGTGAGGAGAAAGAGCGGTTCGGCGACGAGAGCGCCGAGTGAGGGTATGGCGAGACCGAGAATGCGCTTGGTGAGAGAGGCGTCGGGCACGTCCGTAGGTTACCGCCCAGCGTGCTCTCTGAATCGATGATTAGGGTGAGTGCTGTGGCACGAAGCGGCATCGAGATTGAGGAGCGGGATTCTTCCGTTCATCCCGGGGATGACCTCTATCTGCACATGAATGGGCGCTGGTTAGAGCGTTCCCCCATTCCCGACGACAAGGCTCGCTTTGGCGCTTTCACCATCCTTGCTGAAGAAGCGGAACAGGCTGTCCGAGACATTTTGGAAGAGTCGCACACGGCTCCCGCGGGTTCCGAAGCCAAAAAGGCTGGAGATTTGTACGCGAGCTTCATGGACGAGGAACGCATTGAAGAGCGTGGGCACGCTCCTGTTCACAACGTCATCGAGAGAGTCGCTGAGGCCTATGCCAAGGGTAAGGATGCGCTTCTCGCGGAGCTCGGGCGGTTAGAGCGCGGTGGTAGCGAGGGGTTGTGGCAACTTTTCATCGACAACGACCCTGGAGATCCAGAGAAGTACGTGATTTTCATGGAGCAGGGTGGTATCGGGTTGCCTGACGAGTCCTATTACCGAGAGGAGTCGTTCGAGGAAATCCGAGGGGCATACCTTGCCCACCTTGGGCGAGTTTTCGATCTGATTGGCCTCGATGATGCTGCTGATCGGGCAGCTCGAGTGATGGCCGTGGAGACAGAGCTCGCCTCTCATCACTGGGACAACGTCCGTTCGCGTGATGCTGAAGCTACGTACAACCCGACAACGTTGGCTGAGCTCGGTTCCCTCATGGGCGGGCTCGCGTGGGATTCCTGGCTCGAGGCATCGGGAATTGGGTCGGAGAAATTCGCCCATGTGATTGTTCGTCAGCCGAGCTTTGTAAGCGCCATCGCATCGGTGTGGGATTCTCAGAGTGCAGAAGCTTTGCGCGATTGGACGTTATGGGGAGTGATGCGGTCGTTTTCGCCCTACCTCAGTTCCGATCTTGTGGATGCTCACTTCGACTTCTTCGGGAAGACGCTGTCTGGAACTCCGAAAATCCGCGCCCGGTGGAAACGAGCGGTGTCATTTGTTGAGGGCGTGATGGGTGAAGCGGTCGGAAAGTTGTATGTCGAGAGGCATTTCCCACCTGCAGCGAAGGCGCAAATGGATGAACTTGTGGATACGCTCTTGGAGGCCTACCGCTTGAGTATTCAGTCGTTGACCTGGATGAGCGACGAGACGAAACAAAAGGCTCTGGAGAAGCTCGCGACATTCAATCCCATGATTGGATACCCCGATAAATGGCGAGACTATTCGGCGCTCTCGGTCACCTCCGATGACCTCTGGGCCAACGTGATGGCCGGAAACGAATTTGAATTCCATAGGGAGCTTCGCAAGATTGGCTCACCGCTTGATCGGGACGAGTGGTTTATGACCCCACAAACGGTCAATGCGTATTACAACCCGGGTTTCAATGAGATTGTTTTCCCTGCTGCAATTCTGCAATATCCATTTTTTGACCCCGAGCGAGATGCGGCCTCGAATTATGGGGCCATTGGGGCGGTCATTGGCCACGAAATTGGCCACGGTTTCGATGATCAGGGTTCTCGCTTTGATGGCCATGGTCGTCTTCTCAATTGGTGGACGGAAGAGGACCGAGCGGCCTTTGAGGAGCGGACCGGGTCGTTGATTGATCAATTCAACGCGCTGACCCCTAAAGACCTTCCCGGTCACACGGTGAACGGTGAGCTGACAATTGGAGAAAACATTGGCGATCTCGGGGGCTTAGCTATTGCGTGGAAGGCTTACGTGCTGTCCTTGCGCGGCGAGCAACCCCCGGTTGTCGATGGGCTGTCAGCTCACGAGCGATTTTTCCTGTCCTGGGCGCAGTCCTGGAAGCTCGCGGTTCGTGTCGAAGAAGCCAAACGGTTGCTCCAAATTGACCCTCACTCCCCTTCGGAGTTCCGGTGCAACCAGATTGCCCGTAATCTGGACGAGTTTTACGAAGCATTTGGTGTGACGAAAGAACACGAGCTCTGGTTGGACCCGGAAGACAGAGTAAGTATCTGGTAATCACCCAAAAACCCCGCTACGCTGTGGGTATTAGAAATACATTCCAAAATTGGAATACATATCGGAGGCTTTTATGAGGGGCAAGATTCTCTTCGTTTTTGGACTCGCTCTGGGCTACGTACTGGGAACCAGAGCGGGCCGAGAGCGCTATGAACAAATTAAGGCGGGAGCTGAGAAAGTCTGGCTCGATCCTCGTGTCCAAGAGCAAGTTCACACGGTCGAGGAGTTCGTGAAGGACAAAGCACCCGACCTTGCTGATAAGGCGACGACCGCGGTGAAGAAAGTTACCTCCACGGTGCGCAGCGCGCGTGGGGAACAGGGCGCCTAGTTTTCGTGTCAGAAAACCAGGGTGCTCGGGCGCGAGCGAAAGGAAAGTCGTTCCTTTCGCTCATCACTGATGTACCTCACCTGATCTCGAAACTCATTCGGGCCGAAATTGAACTCTTGAAAGCGGAGCTCATTTCGAAGCTCAAGTCGGTGGGAATTGGACTAGGTCTTTTTGTCATCAGCCTCTCGCTCATCCTGTTGGCCCTGTTGCTTCTGATTTTTGCCGGAGTCTTTGCGCTGTCACTTGTTGTGCCTCTGTGGGCTGCAACGTTGATTGTCGCCGGTGTAGTGATTGTCGCTGCGATTGTGGTTGCGGGGATTGGTGCTGCTGTGATGTCTCGGACGAAGTCGCCCCTTCCCGACGAAACGGTCGAAAGTATTCGACAAGACATCCGCGTTCTCCGAGGAGACAAATAAATGTCGAGGTCTGCGCTTCGGTCCTTTGTGGGGGAGACCAGGGATGATCTGGGCGCCACACTGGATGAAATTGAGCACCGCCTGAGACCCGATGTGATGGCGAAGAATCTGGCAGCGTGGGTAGCGCGGTCCTGGGATAACGATTCGACGCTCTGGCTGATTGGTCTGGGAGTGAGCGTTATCGGAGGACTTGCTGCTGTGTTGTGGGCAGTTTTTGGGGACGATTAGTCCTGAACTGAAACCACAACGCGACCCCTGGTGAGACCCGCCAACACTCGAGGTGCGACATCCAACGCGTCCTCGAGAGCAATCTCATGCGCAACGGCATCGAGGGGTAGCTTCGCAGTCGCAAAGAGGCCCCAAATTGCCTGTCGAGTTTCGAGTGATTGGAACACGGAGTTGATTCCCACCAGGCTCACTCCCCGCAGGATGAAGGGCAACACTGTTGTCGGAAGGTCAGAGCCAGCGGCCAAACCACAGGAAGCCACCACGCCATCAGCCTGTGTGGAGGCAATGAGTGTGGCGAGCATTTCTCCCCCCGCCTGATCGATCGCACCGGCAAAACGCTCGTGGAGGAGTGGTCGCTTGGGTTGAGCCAGAAATTCCTGACGAGACAGGACGTCTGTAGCTCCGAGGGAGGTGAGGTACTCAGCCTCATCGGTTCGGCCAGTAATCGCCACGGGCGTGAAACCGGCATGGGCAAGCAGGCTCAAGGCAAGCGACCCCACTCCACCTGCCGCGCCCGTCACGGCGATGGGTAACTCCGCCGAGTCGGCTGTGATGCCCCGGTTCTCGAGCGCCCTCATTGCGAGAGCAGCGGTAACGCCGGCTGTACCGATAATCGCGGCATCTCGAAGGGAGAGGCCCGGGGGAATGGCCATCACGTGCTCGGGCTCTGCTACCACCCGTGTAGCCAATCCTCCGTGCCGGTTTTCTCCGTAACCAAAGCCGGTGATGACTACCTCTGTTCCGACCGGGAGGGAAGGGTCAGAACTCGCGCTGACGATTCCCGAACAATCAATCCCCGGGATTAAGGGTGGTCTGCGGGCAACACCCGGCGATCCGGTTAGGGCGAGAGCATCCTTGTAGTTGAGCGCTGAATAGTGAACATCGATGGTGACTGGTCCGTCACCGAGCTCGGAATCGGCAATCTGATCCCTGAAATGTGTGGTTAGTTGACCGGACCCATCCGAGGCAACCCACCAACCTGTGGCATGCTCAGCCAAACAGCATCGCCGCCGCGTCATAGCGCTCAGTGGGCACAGTTTTCAGATCACCCAACGCTTCGACAAAATCGACGCGCATGATGTCTGTTCCCCGCAATGCGACCATGTGGCCCCACTGCTTGTCATTGACAAGGTTGATGACGCTCATTCCAAACCGTGTTGCTAAGACTCGGTCAAAGGCGCTGGGAGTTCCTCCGCGTTGAATGTGTCCCAGCGTGGTGGCCCTGGTTTCAATTCCTGTGGCCTCTTCGATGAGGGGGGCCAATATTTCTCCAATTCCGCCGAGCCGTGGTCGACCGAACGCATCGAGACCGCGTTCAGAGTGTGCGTTGTCCATCGTGTCGAGGGCGAAGCCCTCGGCGACAACGACGAGTGGAGCTCGACCGCGATCGTGTGCGGAGCGAACCCATCCGACGATCTCGCTCATGCTCGCTTTTCTCTCGGGGATGAGGATGGCGTGTGCTCCAGCGGCCATTCCGGAGTGAAGTGCAATCCAACCAACGTGACGTCCCATCACCTCGGCGACCATGCATCGTGAGTGAGAGTCACCAGTGGTCCGCAGGCGGTCCATTGCTTCGGTGGCGATACTGACGGCGGTGTCGAAGCCGAAGGTGTAGTCGGTGCCGTTGAGATCGTTGTCCACGGTCTTGGGAACACCCACGATCGGCAGTCCTGCATCACTCAGTTCTTTCGCGGCCGCGAGTGAGCCTTCTCCCCCGATAGCAATGACCGCATCAATTTTGTGCTCTTCTAGGACCTCGGCAACACGCTTGGTACCGCCGTAGTCGAAAGGGTTAGTCCGTGAGGTTCCCAGGATGGTTCCCCCTTGCTTCGAAATACCTTTCACTTCATGACGAGTCAGCGGCATGAGGTCGGGTTCGCACAAGCCCTTGTAGCCACCGACAAAGCCCACAAATTCATGGCCATGAACCCTGGTTCCTTTGAGAACTGCCGCTCTAATGACCGCGTTCAGACCGGGCGCATCTCCACCGCTCGTGAGCATTCCGATTTTCATGTGACTATTCTCTCTGGTTCCCTCGCGCCCGGGGAACAAAATCCCAATCATTTACATAGGTTTCACCAAGTCCAGACATAGACAGACGTTTTAGTCTGGGGGCACAACTTCATTACACGGAGCAATCAAGGAGATCACATGGCTGAGAAAAAAGAGACTGTCAAAGCAACCGACCACGTTGCTGCAGAGGTCGAGACAGGGTTGACGGGGAATACTGAATACCCCGGCCAGACCATGGGGATCGTGGCACTCGTATTGTCCTTTTTCACGCAAATTCCCGCCCTTATCCTCGGCATTATTGCGTGGGTGTGGTCAAACAAGGCCGGTGTCAACAATGTGCCGGCCAAGGTCGCCGTTGCGGTGAGCTCGGTCTTGATGGTGTTGGGAATCCTGGCCGTAGTCGGATGGGTCGTCTTGGTCGCATCGACGGTCGGCGAGCTCGGCGATTTTGGTATGTGGGACGGAATGGGTCCCCGAGGGCTTCGCTCCTAAAGGCTTTCTCTCTCCAACACAGCCATAGCGGCGTTGTGACCGGCGATACCGCTCACAGCGCCGCCGCGGCGAGCACCTGAACCACAGAGAAAGACTCTGTCGTCTGCTGTGGCAACGCCCCAGCGTCGCTCCGGAGTAGAGAGGTCCTCGTCATCCTCGACGAAGGGCCATTCCAATGGGCCGTGGAAGATATTCCCGCCGGGTAGACCTAGAGCGTCTTCCAAATCACGTGTGGTTTTTGTCTCGATACAGAGGTTGCCATCTGGGTCTTGCAAAATCACATCTTCGAGCGGTTCTGCCAGGACGCTATTGAGCGAGGTAATAACAACCTCCTGGAGAGCCGTCCGCAAGGAATCGTTGTCCATCGTGTGAGTCAGCAGGTGAGGGACGTGAAGGCCGAACACCGTGAGGGTGTGCGCGCCTGACTCTTGGAGCTCGGGTGACAGGATGCTCGGGTCGCTCAGCGAGTGACAGTAAATCTCACACGGAAGTGGATCAGGAATCACTCCAGACTCCGCTTGGTCGAATCCGGCCTGAAGCTGTGACCAGGTTTCGTTGATGTGGAACGTACCTCCAAACGCGGCCTCCGGAGTGAGAGAGGAGTCTTTGAGGCGGGGCAATCTCTTCAGGACCATATTCACCTTGACCTGGGCTCCCTCAGGGCCAGGTTCTGCTGAGGCTCTGCTGCGGAGGGCATCGAGTTCGCGAGGAGACGCGTTGACCAAGACATACCGGGCACTCACGGTGTGGGTCGAGCCGTCGTGCACGTAGGTCACAACGTTGTCATCGGCAATACCCGTCACAGAAGCTCCGGAGACCAATGTCGCTCCGGCTTCCCGCGCTGCGTGGAGAATTGCTCCTGACACAGCCCCCATCCCTCCAACGGGAACACCCCAGTCCCCTGTTCCTCCACCAATCACGTGATACAAGAAGCACTTGTTTGCTTCGAGATCTGGGTCGTGATTGGGAGCAAAGGTTCCAATGAGCCCGTCTGTCAGGACGACGCCGCGAACGACGTCGTGGCTGAAAGTTTTTTCGATCACGTCACCAATGGGTGTTTCGATGAAGCGGTCCCACACGTCGGGAACTCCCGTGACGCGCGCAACATGGTCTTTGGCTTCGCTCCGCGTGATGAGCGGGTCTGTTACTCCCGGGAAGAGAGCTTTCGCGAGGGCACCGGTCGTGGAATAGAAAGAGTTCCACGCTGGGAAATCCTCAGCGGCTCCCAGTCGTGCGAAGGATTCTTGGGTGAGGTCGGCGTCCTCGTTGTCAATGAGGAGTCCAACACTCTCTCCAGGAACCGGGGTGTAAGAAGAGTAGCGCCGCTTCGCCAAGGAAATCGGCAGAGAGAGGTCGTCAATGATTTTCTGGGGAAGCAAGCTCACCAGGTAGGAGTATCGAGAAAGGCGCGCGGCAACGCCGGGGAAAGCCTGGTGCGAGACGGCGGCTCCACCCCACTCGTCGAGCCTCTCCAGTACCGTGACCGACAGGCCAGCTTGAGCGAGATACGCAGCCGCCGTGAGCCCGTTATGGCCACCGCCGACGATAACAACGTCAGAGTGGGAAGGGCTCATAGGACCACAGTCTAGGCAGGCGAAACCGGCTCTGGCCCCATCGATGCGCTCGGGATGCATTCACCAGACTCGAGGCGTAGCATGCTCCCTATGCCTTCTGCGACCGCACACAAGACTTCGAAAGATAAAGGCCTCAGCGGAATCGCTCTCGCTCAGTCCCTTGCTGATGACTCAGTTGCCCTGGTTCGGTCGTGGCTGGATAGGGCCGCGAAGCTCCACCGGAAACCCGATGCTAGTTCCGAGCGGTTAGCTGGAGTATTGAAAGACCCGAAAGGTCCTGCCTTTGCGTTGGGGTTTGTCGACCGGGTTGCAAGGCCGGGGGACCTCTCTGTCGCAGCTCGTAACTTTCGCCAGCTCTCGAGAGATATTCCCGACTTTCTTCCCCCCATCCTGCGTCTGCTGATTCAGCTCGGTGGGTTCTTTGCCCCGATATTTCCGACCATCGTCGTGCCGATTGCGCGATGGGCGCTCAAGACCCTGATTGGTCACCTCATCATCGATGCCAGCGATTCAAAGCTGACCGCCTCTCTGAAGCGACTCACCAAGAAGGGTGACCGGCTCAACATCAATCTTCTGGGCGAAGCAGTTCTGGGTGACGACGAGGCTGATCGCCGGCTTGCGGGAGTGCGAGCACTGATACAGCGCGACGACGTGGACTATGTGTCGGTCAAGGTGTCGGCAATTTCGAGTCAGCTCTCGATGTGGGCCTACGACCAAACGGTCAACAGAGTGGTCGAGCGCCTCATTCCGCTCTATCAGGAGGCAGCGGCGACAACACCGCCAACATTTATCAATCTGGACATGGAGGAGTTCAAAGACCTCGACATGACCCTCGACATTTTCGAGCGAGTCCTGGGCGACAAGAGCCTCCGCTCCTACACCGGGGGAATCGTTCTCCAGGCTTACCTGCCTGAGGCTCTCGCTGCGATGAAGCGCATCCAAAGCTTTGCGGCCTCGCGAGCAAAAGCAGGGGGAGCGCCCCTCAAGGTCCGCGTGGTGAAAGGGGCGAACCTGCAAATGGAGCAGGTCGATGCTGAGCTTCACGACTGGCCGCTGGCGGTATTGCCCTCCAAGCAGGCCAGTGACACCAATTACAAACGAGTCCTCGAATGGGCGCTGACACCATCGAGAAGCAAGAACGTTCGTGTCGGTGTTGCCGGGCACAATCTCTTTGATGTGGCCTTCGCGCACTTGCTTGCCGAGCGTCGCGGTGTGACCGGAGCTGTGGACTTCGAAATGCTGATCGGGATGGCTCCCGACCAGGCCGATGCAGTGCGGGAGACAGTAGGACGCCTGCTTCTCTATACGCCAGTCGTTCATCCGAAAGAATTTGACGCCGCGGTGGGTTACCTGGTCAGGCGACTCGATGAGAACGCGAGCTCCGAAAACTTCATGTCCGCGGTGTTCGACCTGCACGACAACGACGACATCTTTGCCAGGGAAGAGCAGAGATTCCGAGACTCGTTAGCAGCGCTTGGCGCGAAGGCTCCCCCTGTTCACCGTGCGCAGAACCGGAACACCGAAGCCCCTCGAAAGATCACGCCCGGAGAGCCCTTCCACAACGAAGCAGACACAGACCCCTCTATTGCGCATAATCGCGAATGGGCGGAGGGGATTCGCTCGCTTGCGGCATCGAAGCGAGGGGCATCGCTCGGTGTTGAGTCTCTGCGCAAAGGGGGCATACCCGAGTCGCTAGGTCCCATTCGTGGGGGGATTGCCGTTGACGATGTGGTCGCCCAGGGCCGGAAAGCGGGAGCCGACTGGGCCGCAAAGCCCGCCGCCGAGCGAGCCGCCATTTTGTTGAGTGCTGCCGATGAATTGGGCGCGAGGCGGGCAGAGCTACTCGCAGTCATGATGCAGGAAGCCGGCAAGACCCTGCAAGAAGGCGACCCCGAAGTCAGTGAAGCTATTGACTTCGCCCGATATTACGCCGGGTTAGCGCAAGACCTCGAGAAGGTGGATGGTGCCCAGTTCCAGCCCGCTCGCTTCACCCTGGTCACACCACCGTGGAACTTCCCCGTGGCCATCCCGGCTGGATCGGTTCTGTCCGCGCTTGCCGCGGGAAGTGCTGTGGCCATTAAGCCAGCCCCGCAGGTTCGTCGCTGTGGGGCAGTCATGGTGGAGGCTTTGTGGGCTGCCGGGGTTCCGAAAGACGTTCTCCAGTTGGTCGATGTTGAAGAAGGCCAGATAGGGCGGGGACTTATCTCCCATCCGGGGGTGGATCGACTCATCTTGACCGGAGGTTTTGAGACAGCCCAATTGTTCCGGTCGTGGCGGGCAGACCTCTTCTTGCTGGCGGAGACCAGTGGGAAGAACGCTCTGATCGTGACGCCAAGTGCTGACTTTGACCTTGCTGTGGCAGACATCGTCAAAAGCGCTTTCGGTCACGCTGGCCAGAAGTGTTCCGCCGCGAGCCTGGTGATTCTGGTGGGCTCGGTCGCGAAGTCTGAGCGGTTCCGTCGCCAACTCATGGATGCGGTGACCACGCTGCGAGTCGGTTATCCGGACAACCCGGAGTCGGTCATGGGACCAGTGATTGAACCGCCCGGGGCAAAGTTGGCCTCCGGCTTGAATGACCTTGGCCCGGGAGAGACTTGGTTACTGGCCCCCCGGTCCCTCGATGACGCAGGTCGATTGTGGAGTCCCGGTGTTCGAGATGGTGTGAAAGCGGGAAGCACGTTCCATCAGACCGAATACTTCGGTCCCATTCTGGGGATCATGAGCGCGAAGAACCTCGATGAAGCAATCTCCATCCAGAACGGCGTCGATTACGGATTGACTGCGGGAATTCACTCGCTCGATCCCGATGAGGTGTCGTATTGGCTGGATCGGGTGGAGGCAGGAAACTGCTACGTCAACCGGGGTATCACGGGAGCTATCGTGCAGCGCCAGCCCTTTGGTGGCTGGAATAAGTCCAGTGTGGGTCCAGGAGCTAAAGCAGGGGGACCGAACTACCTCATGGGTATGGGCTCTTGGCGGAGGACACCGTCTAGCGCTGAGGCGAGCCTCGCGCTGAATGATTCCCTCGTGGCACAGTTGCTGCCCTTCGTTGAGGAGGATGACGCTGAAGCCCGAGACTTCTTCCTGCGATCACTAGCCAGTGACCAACAGGCCTGGGCTGAGGTGTACGGGGTCTCGACAGATGAGACAGGGCTCAACGTCGAACGGAATGTGTTCCGTTATCGTCCGGGTGCAGTCACTATTCGGTGCGCTGGGTTCACCCCCTTGGCCGAGATTGTAAGGGTGTGCCTCGCGGGCATGCGGGTCGGTGCCTCTGTAAGCCTGTCCATGACCGACCGCTTGCCGGACGAGGTACTCTCCTTGCTTCGGCAGGGTGATGACACCTTTGTCGGCCTTGCGGACTACGTCGTGGAGACGGAGAGAGAGTTTGTCTCTCGTGTTTCAGGAAACCCTCCCGAGCGAATTCGACTTCTTGGTTCACGAGCTGATGCTCTCTCCGTCGCATTTGATGGGGCTCCGGAGGTGGCCATTTATGGTCACGACGTCACCGAGTCGGGCCGCGTCGAAATGTTGCCGTTCGTGATCGAACAGGCGGTGTCACTCACCGCTCACCGTTTTGGGGCAATCGATCCGCGCTTGCGAGACCTGGTGGTTTAGTCGCGAGGACGATGAATCAAGTTTGAGAGCACGATAGAGCTCTTGGTGTGATTCACGTTGGGTGCAATCCGAACCCGCTCGAGCGCGTCCTCGAGTGCTCCGATGTCTTTCGCCCTGAGGTGGACAATCGCGTCCGCATCACCGCTGACCGTTCCCGCGTCGATGACCTCGGGGACTCCGAGGAGAATCCGGCGGAGGTCTGTGGGAGACACAGTGCCCTGGCAGAACAGTTCGACGTAGGCTTCGACTGCGAGACCCTCCACGGTCGGGTCCACCAGAACGGTGAAGCCCCTAATGGTCTCGTCGGCCACCATCTTGTCGACGCGACGCTTCACCGCTGATGCCGACAGGCCCACAATGTCGCCGATATCGCCGTAGTTTGCCCTGGCGTTGTGCCTCAGTTCCCCAATGATTTTGTGGTCAATTGCGTCCATACAGGCAGTGTATGCAATAAATCAGCCTTTAGAGGGGTAAAAACGCAGAATACTCGCGTTTAAACTCTCAAAATGAGCGTTTTCTGCGTGAGAGACTCGAATCATGACAATGACGCTGGAGACTTCCATAGACAGCCAGACCCTTACTGGTCAGGCAACAAAGCCGACCGTTTTGATGTGTCGGCCCGAGCATTTCACGGTGAGCTACCGGATCAACCCGTGGATGCACCCAGAAGACCCGACCGACACCTCGCTCGCGCTCCAGCAGTGGACCACGCTCTATGACACCTATGTGGATCTGGGATTCACGGTCCACCTCATCGAGTCACTACCAGGACTACCCGACATGGTCTACGCCGCAAACGGTGGATTTGTGCTCGATGGCATCGCATATGGGGCAAAGTTCCATTATCCGGAGCGACAGCCTGAGGGGCCTGCCTATATGGACTGGTTCCACTCTCAAGGATTGGATGTTCGCGAACCAGAGTCGACGAACGAGGGTGAGGGGGATTTTCTCCTTGTGGGAGAGACCATCCTGGCGGCCTCCGGATTCCGTAGCGACACCTCGAGCCATCAAGAGATTGCTGACATCTATGGGCGTGAAGTCGTATCTCTTCAGTTGGTTAACCCGAGTTATTACCACCTGGACACTGCGCTGGCCGTGATCGATGAGTCGACCATCGCGTATTTGCCCAGCGCCTTCGATGAAGGATCGCTCTCTATTCTTCGCGAGCGCTATCCGGACGCAATCATTGCGACCGAGGAGGATGCAGCATTCCTGGGTCTGAACAGTTTCAGCGATGGCCACAATGTGGTGATTGCGGAGCGCGCCACCACGTTTGCCAAAGACTTAGCTGATCGCGGATATAACCCCATCGGTGTTGACCTCTCCGAGCTCCTGCTCGGTGGAGGGGGCGTTAAGTGTTGCACTTTAGAGTTGAGGGCATGACTCGCCGACTGACGACTCCCGATGTCCTGGAACTCGAACAGCACTCACTGACCAGGAACTACAACCCCCTTCCGGTGGTCGCGGCCAAAGCAAAAGGCGCCTGGGTGTGGGATGTTGAGGGGAAAAAGTATCTCGACTGTCTTGCTGCCTATTCGGCCGTCAACTTTGGCCACTCGAATCCGAAACTGATTCGTGCGGCGAAGAAGCAGCTGGGACGAGTAACACTGACGTCCCGGGCGTTCCACCACGACAAGTTAGGGCTTTTCGCGAAGGAGCTCGCAGATCTCTTGTCGATGGACATGGTGCTTCCCATGAACTCGGGCGCAGAGGC
>Ga0181566_10003449_pt1 | contig 12992 bp, 7 predicted proteins | sample 101ome_15_FD_133762 | JGI IMG/M metagenome (GOLD analysis project Ga0181566, IMG submission 133762) | Coastal salt marsh microbial communities from the Groves Creek Marsh, Skidaway Island, Georgia - 101402AT metaG (megahit assembly) | ecosystem: Environmental > Aquatic > Marine > Intertidal zone... | reverse complement strand
TCAGAGAACCGGTGATTTTGTTAACACGTCGTTATAAAGTCTGGTCGGTGGATTTTGTTATGGGTTTTTCGGTCAATGGCAGAGGGCTTAAGGTGCTAACGGTGCAGGGTTACTGCACCAAGGAGGCGGGTGATCTGGTTGCCTACTTTGGTGTACCAGGTCATATCACCAAGATTCTGGATCAGGATGCCCTCTTCCGGTGGTACCCCAAGGCGGTCAGAACCGATCAGAGGCCAGAGTACACTTGCCGAGCATGAGACAATGACCTTACCAGGATGGTGTAAAGTTAAAACTAATACACGTTCTATAGTCGGCACGAAATGCTTTCATCGAAAGCTTCCAGCGTAAGTTCATCAGCCTCTATAGCAGTGCAAAGTGACTCATCCAAAAACATCACTAGACTCGTAGTCAATATCATGATTACTTCAAAATTTCCTGTCAGGCTTCCGCGTGCATTCCTTGTCATGCTCGTATCAAGCCTGATTCTGCTAGCTGTCCTGTCTGGAAAATCTGTTATGGCAATTGAAGAGCCTGCTTATCATGTTGTTGAACAAATAGATAAAATAGAGATTCGGGAATACGCGCCCTATCTTGTGGCAGAAACTCTGGTGGAAGACGAGTTTGATCGAAATGCCGCAGTCAGCAAGGGATTTCGTAGATTGTTCCGCTATATCAGTGGCGACAACAGTACTTCTGGAAAAATCACCATGACTGCACCAGTGCTGCAGTCAAAGCAGAAACAGGGTCAAGGCCGTAAAATTTCCATGACGGCGCCTGTGCAACAAACCCGCACCCCTGCAGGTTGGCGCATTGCCTTTGTATTGCCAGCAGATTTTTCACTGGACACTGCACCGGTACCCGAGGACGATAGAATACAGATACTCCAGAGCATTCCCAGCATGGTGGCAGCAATCCGGTTCAACGGTGGCTGGAGTGAGGCTAACTACAGCAAGCACCGGGATACCCTGGTCTCCTTTCTGGAACTGAAAAAGCTCAAGATGAAAGGAGAGCCAATGTACGCTGCCTACAATTCGCCCTTCTCGCTCCCCTTCATGCGCCGCAACGAAGTGTTAGTAGAAATCATGCTAGATGACTAGCCCCCGCGATATTGATACACCGTTTTTCCTGTTGCGTGACGACTAGAGAAGACGTGGTGAGCGAGCTGAATTTCAGCAAAGGGCTGAGGAACATCAAATAGGTCTAAATAATTCTTCTAATTCTTGAAAGACATTTTGTCTGTAAGCAAATCTTTAGCAATACTTCAAAGCAAACTTTTTTTACTACTATCAGAGTATCCAGGCAGGCACAGTCACGCTAATAGGGAATAAAACTCCCCCCATCTGCCTATTTAAACCTAGGCTATGGAGAGCAGTGCATTTCTGCAGGGCTTTGGGTGCTGAGGCACACTGCCTAGAATCTGTCTCATGAACCGGCGGAGATTTACCTTTACAATATGGGCGTTGCAATACTATAGGGAGTGCAAAAATCTTGGCACGCTCATAAATCAACCCTAAGTTTTTTACGAGTTTTTGCTATAGAAATGCAATCATTTGCCCATTAAAAGCGTTTCACAAAATCAACACCATACCTGGCTGGAGGAGCCTTGTAGACAAAGCCACCGGTTGAATATTCCGTATGGTACTCCTCATTCAAGGAATTCTTACCCCACGCTGTAAGAGACCAATCATCAGGCAGCTCCACACCGGCGCGGAAGTCCAGCAGGTTGACATTATCCCTATTATTTGTGTCTGCTTGCTCCCTGTCAAAGAAAGCAGTTTCGCCGATAATTTGGTAATCCAATCGCAGGAAGCCCTCCACACCATTGCCGAAGGCGTTAATTGGCCAGTGCACATTAAACCCTGCATTGAAGGTGAAATCAGATACGTTCGGTGCCTTGTCTCCAATATCATCCGGGGTATCAGAGTCTTTGATCTTACTGTCTGTATAGCCATAGCCCAGGTTTAAATCGATATTGTTGGTAAAACGGTGCGTAAGGTCGAACTCAAATCCCGAGTATTCTACTTCGTTCAGGTTGCCAAGGTTCTGGGTTGAGTTGGCCGCCAGGAAGATAAAGAAGTAAGTGCCTTCTGCTTCCGTATGATAAACGCTCAGGTTGGCGCGGGTGCGGCCCTCGTTAAACTGCCCCTTGATACCGGCCTCTATAGTGTCCACCACCTCGGCGTCAAAGGTATCTCCTACTCCGAGGAAGCCACTGTCAAAAGCAACCGCACCAACACCAGTCTGGTTAAATCCGCCGCTGCGAAAACCGCGGCTTACACTGGCATAGTAACTAAGATTATCTTGGGGCTTGTAGCGCACCGTAAATTTCGGTTGCCATTCATCCCAAGTTTGCTTCCTTTCCTCGCCGGTAAAGCCTTGCGGAAAGCCCGGGACATTGGGCAGGAAAGCCGTTGGAGTCCGCGTGGTGTTCTCACGCGTGTCCTCGTCATAGCGAAGGGATAATGCCATTTCAATTGAATCAGAAACATCATAGGCAACTTCGCCAAAGACCGCCCAGGCAAAATTGTCTTGCTCATCCGCAAGAAAGCTAGCCTGCGGGTTTACCGGGTCAGAGGCAAAGTCAAAGGGGAAATTCCCGCGGGGTTGTCTAAATACAGGAACGAGCCCCCCCCCGGTGTCCACCATGGCGCCTGTCGATACAAAACGCTCGGTGCCCACGAAATAAGTCCCCGCAATCCAGCGCAGACGGTCATCAGATGGCGAAGTTAAACGGAATTCCTGACTCCATGCCTCCACATCGAAATACTGACTCTGATTTTGATCGGGGAAGCCAAAGGCCACACCGATTGATTCGGGAATCGGGACAAAGTCAAATGCATCACCGGAGAGCAGTTCTTCCAGGGTGTCATAAGAGGTGACCGACGTGAAAGTACCGCTTTCCAGCTCCCAGTCCATCTTCAGTGAGACATTCATTAGGTCACGGTTATTGCGGCCCGGGTTGTTAGTGCGTATATCAAGACTGGTATCGTTAACAGAGTCTGGATCGCCATTATCGCGTCCAAGAGATATCGGCGCACCGGGGAAAGGTTCCGGTAGTGGTGAGCGAATATTGTAATAAAGAGCGCCGCCCTCAAGTTCAGACTGATAAAACCTGAGATCAGCTCGGAAAGTATCACTAGGGTCCCAAAGCAGCCTTAATCTTAAAGAGGTATCTTCAAAGGGATCTGCTTTCTCACCGAGGAAGGTGTTATCGAGGAACCCATCAGTATTTTTGTGCGATACCGCTACGCGATATTTCAGCGTTTCAGAATCTCCAAGAGGCCCGCTGACTACACCTTGCATATTGTAACCATTACCGGAGTCTGCACCGATCTTGAACTTACCCTCAAGGAAATCAGACGGCTCCTTGGTGTTGACAACAATGGCGCCGCCAATGGCATTACGACCATACAAGGCTCCCTGGGGGCCCTTGAGTACTTCCACCTGCTCGATGTCGAAAAGTTCCTGGTTAAATTGTGCTGGGTTCACCATGAGCACGCCATCCATGAGAACGGCAACGGACATTTCAGTATTGCGGTTCTGGGAAATACCGCGCGCAGTTATAAAGGAATTGCCTGCATTCTGAACCTGGACAAGAGTAACGTTGGGTGTCAGTGCTATGTAATCAGCCGGATTTTCGATCCCAGCTGCCTCAATCTCATCAGCGGTAAAGACGGTAACAGCTACCGGTACGTCCACATAGGATTCATCCCTCTTACGTGAAGTGACGACAATTTCCTCTATTAAATCGGAATTCTGAGAATACACGGGTACCTGGATGGAAAATGCGGAAGCAGCAACAGCTACCGATAGAACGGTTTTTCGAAAAGTCATAATTACCCCTTTTAATTTTGGACTGGCCTACTTTCCTTTTCCCAGGAAAAGCTGTTTTTGTCTTTTATTTCGTATAGCGAAGTAAATACCTGGTGATTAGCTTTTATTCACTCCATACCTACCAATAAAGGTGTTCTTTCTAGGATGAGTTTTGTGAATTGAGAGGCAGCATCAAGTCAAATATCGCATTTGTACGGCGTCGGCTCGATCCTGGATCACCATAGGGCCTACGTAAGCAACTACCTGGAGTATGTGCCCTTGAGCTTGTCCCGGGTGCCTTCACGCTGGCTGACGGGGCTACAACGGTTATGGCACCTTTGATGAGCAGGACTCCTGCAGACAAGACCAAGCAGAAAAGTCTTCATTGAGAACGTCTAGAGAGGGGTGTTTTGATGCCTGGCAACTATATCTGACCAGACTCGACCTCCAGAGACCCTGTTGAAGATTTTCAGTGACCTGCTAGGAAGATACTCTACCCCCTCCTCTTTTGTATCAGAACCTGTACAGTGACACTGTCAAGCTATAACAACCCACGGCCCCTGATTAAGATCCGGACTACTGACATAGGCTTGGAGAGGTCTCAGGTCGGCGAACAAAGACGCTGAAGGCGTTCTATAGAGATATGTGGACTGAGCAAGTACAGTGACACTGTCAAGCTAGGACAACCCCCGGGCCTGTTAAGACCCCGGCTTTAGTGTTTGGGATAAGCCTTTGAGAGGCTTCAGGAGTGCTTACAGAGACGTTGGAGGCGTTCTATCGCGGCGACAGTATCAGAGTGCATACGGTGACACCGAGGCGCTATGGCTTCTCATCACGCGCCAACGTCAACACCGCTCAGATAATGACAGAGCGATTCTGTAAGCTATGGGGTCTTGAGGAGACGCACTAAAAGTCAGGAGAGTCTGTTCAGTAGATCAGGCTGCCTTTTTCAAATTAACCTCTGATGTGCGTAGGCAGGTCCTGTATCGATCAGCGAAGGCACGCGCCCAACCTGGGGGGTGATAAAGGGCACCCTCGACAAAGTTACAGGAATAGTGACAGGAGTGTTGCAGTATAGGGTTATAACTTTCTGTACTAGATGATAACAATTATGGGGTTCAAGTCATATCAAGTCCGGTATTCGGCATTGATCGTGACGTATTCGTGGGACAAATCGCTGGTCCAAACCGTTTCGCAACAGTCGCCGCGACCCAGGTCGATGCGAATGGTGATCTCTTCGCGATCCATGACTGCCTGGCCGGCAGCCTCGGTATAACCCGGAGACACAGCCCCGTTTTCGACAATGCAAACTTCACCCAGATGGATGATCACTTTCTCGAGATCCATGTCGGTGATACCAGCCCGGCCTGCGGCCGCAAGAATACGCCCCCAGTTGGGATCGGACGCATACAGCGCCGTTTTCACCAGCGGCGATTCGGCGACCGTGTAGGCCAGCCGCAGGCATTCGGCCTGGTCAGCCCCGTTCACCACTTCGATAGTGACAAACTTGGTGGCGCCTTCGGCATCACGAATGATGGCCTGGGCCAGATCAAGGAAAACTTTTTCCAGAGCGTCCTGGAATACCGGATTGCTGCGATCGACCTGCACACCACTCTCACCGGTGGCAACCAGCATGCAGCAGTCATTGGTCGAGGTATCACTGTCGACCGTGATGCGGTTGAATGACTTGTTGACGGCCTGGCCAAGGCAGTCCTGCAGGGCATCGCCGGCCATGTCAGCGTCCGTGAAAACATACGCCAGCATGGTGGCCATGTTCGGCTTGATCATGCCGGCACCCTTGGTAATCCCGGTAATCGTGATCGTCTGGCCGCCAATATCGATCTGGACAGAACTGGCTTTGGGACGGGTATCCGTGGTCATGATGCCGCGGGCAACAGAGTCCCACGCATTAGCAGAAAGTGACGACAAAGCTTGCGGCAGGACCGCGGTGATTTTCTGGTAAGGCAGCTGTTCGCCAATCACTCCGGTGGAAAACGGCAGGATTTCCGCACTGGTGACCTGCGCGGCGTCAGCCATGGCATCACAGACTGCCTGCGCGCTGACCATACCCAGTTTTCCCGTACCGGCATTGGCGTTGCCGGTATTGATGACGAAATAGCGTGGTGCCCGTTGCTTGAGATGGGTTTTGCACAGAGTTACCGGCGCGGCGCAAAAAGCATTGGTGGTGAAAACCCCTGCCGTCTGGCTGCCACCTGCCAGCGCAAACACCACGCAATCCAGTCGTCCCGGTTTCTTGATGCCGGCAGACACGGCTACCATTGTCACCCCGGGTACAGGATGCAACATGCCTAATTCACCACTACCTACTGCCATATAAAACCTTTCGATTAAATCGGACAATGTCGGCCTGCTTGCCTCTTGTCTCTTGTCTCTTGTCTCTGTATCTCAGTTCAGTTTGCCGTGGCATTGCTTGAACTTCTTGCCGGAACCACAGGGACAGGGATCATTCCTGCCGACTTTCTGGCCCTGCCGCTGGTACGGCGTTTGTTGTGCCTGTTCGTCAGCCAACGCAGCGCCATCCTGCTCGCCTTCCTGCGACGCGATGGCACTGGCCTCGCGATGTACCTGAGTGGTCTGCTGTTTCTGCTGCTCCTGCAAGCGCTGCTGCTCGATCGCATCCGCCGATTCGTTCTGCTTGATCTGTACGAGACTAAGGAACTTGATGACCTCATGCTGCAGGTTGCTCAGCAGTTCCTCGAACAGGGCAAAGGCTTCGCGCTTATATTCCTGTTTCGGGTTCTTGCCGCCGTAACCGCGCAGGCCGATGCCCTGGCGCAGGCTGTCCATCTGGCCGAGATGTTCTTTCCAGAGGGTATCGAGAATCTGCAGCGTGATCTGTTTTTCAAACAGGCGCATGTTATCGCCAACCTGCTCGCACTTGGCTTCATAAGCCTTTTCGAGTTCAGCAAGAATACGCTCCCGCAGGGATTCCTCGTACAGCGTGTTGTCCTCGTCGAGCCACTGCTGTACCGGCAGTTTCACGCCGAACTCGCCTTCCAGTGACTGCTCCAGCCCGACAATGTCCCACTGTTCCTCGACGGACTGCGGGGGGATATACAGACTGATGTTGTTGTTCACGACTTCTGCGCGCATCTGGCTGATGACGTCACTGATGTCATCGGTTTCCATCAACTCATTGCGGCGCTGGTAAATAATCTGGCGCTGGTCATTGGCAACATCATCGTATTCCAGCAACTGCTTGCGGATGTCGAAGTTGCGGCCTTCCACCTTGCGCTGGGCCTTTTCAATGGAGTTGGTCACCATCTTGTGCTCGATAGCCTCACCCTCGCCCATGCCCAGGCGACGCATCAGATTGCCGACACGGTCGGAAGCAAAGATGCGCATGAGGTTGTCTTCCAGCGACAGGTAAAAGCGGGAATAACCGGGGTCACCCTGACGGCCGGCACGGCCACGCAACTGGTTGTCGATACGGCGCGATTCATGGCGTTCAGTACCAATGATATGCAGACCACCGGCTTCGATGACCTGGTCATGGCGTTTCTGCCACTCGGCCTTGATGGCTTCAATTTGTTCCTCGGTAGGATTTTCCAGGGCCGCGATCTCGGACTCCCAGCGACCACCCAGCACGATATCCGTACCACGACCGGCCATGTTGGTGGCAATGGTCACAGTACCCGGACGTCCAGCCTGGGCAATGATCTCGGCTTCCTTTTCGTGATATTTCGCATTGAGCACATTGTGCTTGATCCTTTCCTTGTTGAGGAACTTGGACAGGATTTCCGAGGTTTCAATACTTGCGGTACCGACCAGCACCGGTGCGCCTTTGTCACGGAACTCGATGATGTCCTGCACGATGGCCTTGAACTTTTCCTGGGTGGTCAGGTAGATCAGGTCATTGGCATCAATGCGCACCATGGGCTTGTTGGTCGGGATGACCACCACATCCAGGCCGTAAATCTGGTGAAATTCGAACGCTTCGGTATCGGCAGTACCAGTCATGCCGGACAGCTTCTCGTAAAGACGGAAGTAATTCTGGAATGTGGTCGACGCCAGCGTCTGGCTCTCATTCTGGATCGGCACCCCTTCCTTGGCTTCGATGGCCTGGTGCAGGCCTTCGGACAGGCGACGGCCCGGCATGGTACGACCGGTGTGCTCATCAATGAGCACGATTTGCTGGTCCTGTACGATGTACTCGACTTCCTTATGGAAGAGGTATTGGGCACGCAATGCCGCCGACAATTGATGCAGCAGGGTCAGGTTTGTGGCGGCATAGAGGCTCTCACCTTCCTGCAACAGGCCGCGACTGACCATGAGCCCTTCCACTTTCTCATGGCCCTGGTCCGTCAGTTCCACCTGGCGGCTTTTCTCATCCACCAGGAAATCACCGTCAATCTCATCATCGCCCTCAATCCGGCGTTCGATCATGGATTTGTCGGCCCCCTTCTCCGCTTGCTTAAGAAGCGGTACCAAGGCGTTTATGTCCAGGTAACGCTTGGAGGAATTCTGGACAGCACCGGAGATGATCAGTGGCGTACGGGCCTCGTCGATAAGAATGGAGTCGACTTCATCAACGATGGCAAAGGCAAGTTCACGCTGGAACTTGTCCTGCAGGCGAAATGCCATGTTGTCGCGCAGGTAGTCAAAACCGAATTCATTGTTGGTACCGTAGGTGATATCGGCCTGGTAGGCGGCACGTTTTTCCTCGGGCCCCTGGCCTGGCACCACAAAACCCACACTCAGGCCCAGGAATTCATACAGCGGCCCCATCCAGGTAGCGTCACGGCGTGCCAGGTAGTCGTTCACGGTCACCAGATGTACACCGCGCCCGGTCAGGCCGTTCAGATAGGCCGGCAGGGTCGCGACAAGGGTTTTTCCCTCACCGGTACGCATTTCGGCAATCTTGCCGTTGTGCAGCACCATGCCACCGATCATCTGCACATCAAAGTGGCGCATCTTCATGACCCGCACACCGGCTTCGCGCACGACCGCAAAGGCTTCAGGCAATAACTGGTCAAGGCTTTCACCGTTGTCGAAACGCTCACGGAACTCCACCGTCTTGGCTTTCAATGCCTCATCGGAGAGCGCCTGCATATCCGGCTCAAAGGCGTTGATGCGGTCAACAATTTTGGAAAGCTTTTTGATTTCCCGTTGGTTTTTACTGCCAAAAATTTTGGTAAGCATAATATCTTGATCGTAATTGGTTTAATGGAAACAGGGCCGAATGGCCGGCACTCAAGGCTCTGCTGCAGGTGTATTGATGAGAGTTCCCGAACAGAGTCGATTCAGGAAAGCGGGATTATCGGCTGGTGCGATGAACGTAGGAAGCGGGGTCCACGACGCGGCCGTTCTTGTGCACTTCAAAATGCACATGGGGACCTGTGGAGCGTCCGGTACTGCCGGAGAGCGCAATGACCTGCCCTTTCTTGACGATATCCCCGGGTTTGACAAGGACTTTTTCATCATGGGCATACAGAGTTTCATAGCCATTGCCATGGTTGACCTTGACCATCATGCCGTAGCCCTGTTTTTCCCCGGCATAGGTCACAACACCGGAGGCTACCGCCTGGACATCAACGCCAGTTCTGCCGGTAGCAAAATCAATACCCTGGTGCCAGGCCAGTTTGCCGGTAAAGGGATCAATACGTCTGCCATAGGGCGAAGAAATCCAGCCACGATTGATCGGGCGGCCGGAAAGATAGGATTCGGAGGCCAGTTGCTGTTCAGCCAGGAGGGAGTCGAGCAGTTCCAGTTGCTGCTGCTTGTCTTCGATCTCGCGGGTCAGATTATCCAGGGTGCGCAGAAAATCCGGCACCTCTACAGGCTGCTCACTGGCGTCTGTGGGCCCACCGACTGCCGGAGGCTGGGTGAAATCGAATTCGCCGTCATCGAGATCGGAAATTTCGGCGAGGCGCTGGCCCAGGGCATCCAGGCGCAGCAATCTGGCCTGCAGATTGGCCATGCGCAGCGTCAGCGCTTCCAGCTGGGCCATGGTTTCCTGGCGGATCTGGTCGATGTCGTGCTTTTGCGACAACAACTGGTTCATCCAGGCCTGCGTCGCTTCATCCTTGTAATAATCGGCATTGCGGGTGGCGGAAAAATGGTAGCCGTAATAGCCCAGAACCACCGGTACACCAAGCAGACAGACGGACAGGGCCACACGCATCCATCCCTTGAGGACAATGGACCGTGTATTTCCGTGCTTCTGGTCGACAATGATGATTTTCATGGACGGTTATAACCGCTATAGGCCGCTTTCTTGCTACTTATATATAACCTGAGGACTGCCTCGTTACTGCCAGGCAATCTCGTTAGGACATCTGTTTGAAAGCAGACAGTGCATGGATCCGAGTCTGCCTGCGTAAATACAGGCAGAATTAGACCATATCTAGCCGGAAAAAACAGGCCTGAGGTAGGAAATCGGTGCTTCGTCTTCGGTGTCGAATGTGACGATTTCCCAGCAATTCTTGGCGGTGCTGAGTTTTCTCAGCAGGGCATTGTTCAGGGCATGCCCGGATTTGTAGCCACGGAATTCACCGATGAGGGTTTTTCCGAGCAGGTAGAGGTCACCAATGGAGTCCAGGATCTTGTGCTTGACGAACTCGTCCTCGTAACGCAGGCCGTCCTCGTTGAGTACACGGTAATCACCCACCGCGATGGCATTGTCCATGCTGGCACCAAGGGCCAGATTGCGGTTACGCAGTTCCTCGAACTCATGCATGAAGCCAAAGGTGCGGGCACGACTGACTTCCTTAACGAAAGACGTGCTGGAGAAGTCGACACAGGCTTCCTTGGTGTATTTGCGGTGGACAGGATGGTCGTACAGCAGGGTGTAACCAACCTTGAAACCATTGAAGGGACGCAGGCTGACTTTCTTGTCACCCTGCTCCACGGAGATTTCCTTGGTAATGCGGATGTATTTCTTCGGGGCGTTCTGCTCTTCAATGCCGGCAGACTGGATCAGGAAAACGAACGGACCGGCACTGCCGTCCATGATAGGCACTTCAGACGCACTCACGTCGACATAGGCGTTATCAATACCCAGTCCGGACATGGCTGACATGAGATGTTCAACGGTGGAAATGCGCACATCTCCCTTCACCAGCGTGGACGACAAGGTGGTATCGCCCACGTTGGCTGCAAGGGCAGGTATCTGGACAGCGGGGTCGAGATCGACCCGGGTAAAGACTATGCCGGTATCGACAGGTGCCGGACGCAGGGTGAGGTAGACTTTCTGACCGGTGTGCAGTCCCACTCCGGTCGCTTTGATGACGTTTTTTAGTGTTCTTTGCCTAATCAATGCTCGTTCTCACTGTAACTTCGGTTGCCAGTATTGGCTTTGGGAAGCGAAAAGCTTCTACTTCATCCAACGTGTCGACCCCCGAAGTCATTCCGCACACTTTGTTTTACTGCTGCTTTCAATGCCTGCTAGGCCTGCCCCGGGACTGCTGGGGCATTTCAAAGCGCTTCAGGCTGTTGCCAGCTTTTAGTCGCTTTCGGCTATTCGCCTTCTTGATATATACACACCAGATATGGCGTCTTCAAAACGGCAATATGGCTGCTTGTTATCCCCTAGCAGGCTGACCTGTCAGGTAGTCCGGAAAACGCGCATCTTAACAAAACCCGCCATATTCACCAATAGCCACAGCCGTATTGAACGCAGACAGCTCCGCCCGGCCCGCCCATGGCCGGTTCAGTCAGCCTGTTTCCGCAAAAATGCCGGAATATCAAGGAAATCCATATCCGTATCGGCACCAACAGCCTTCGGTAACGGCTGCCTTTCATGGCGACCTTCCTCGGCTTCGGCCTTAATACGGCTGGCTTCCTTCTTGCGCAGCACTGCGGGCTTGTCCAGGTTATGGAAGTCTGCAGTACGGGTGGTTTTGACCGTATTGTCAACGACCTTGGTTGGCTTCTCGATCTGCATGCCGCCCAGACCTGTGGCCACGACCGTGACGGTCAGCTCGTCCTTCAGTGACGGATCGATGACGGTACCAACCACCACGATGGCCTGGTCAGAGGCAAACTCGGAAATGGTGTCACCCACTTCGGAAAATTCACCCAGGGTCAGGTCTTCACCGGCCGTGATGTTGATCAGGATACCGCGGGCGCCCTGCAGGTTGATGTCTTCCAGCAGCGGGCTGCGGATAGCTGCTTCAGCCGCCTCAACTGCACGGTTTTCGCCACGGGCGTAACCGGTACCCATCATCGCCATGCCCATTTCGGACATCACGGTGCTGACGTCGGCAAAGTCGACGTTGATCATGCCCGGACGCATGATGAGATCGGCAATACCTTTCACCGCACCCAGCAGGACGTCGTTAGCAGCACGGAAGGCATCCAGCAGGGTTGAGCCCTTGCCCAGCACGTCCATCAGCTTTTCATTCGGAATGGTAATCAGGGAGTCAACATTCTCCGCCAGTTCACGAATACCCGCTTCGGCGATGGCCATGCGCTTACGGCCTTCGAACGGGAACGGCTTGGTGATGACGGCAACAGTGAGAATGCCCATTTCCTTGGCGATCTCGGCCACTACTGGGGCGGCACCGGTACCGGTGCCACCACCCATACCAGCAGTGATGAACACCATGTCGGCTCCGGAAATGACTTCGCGGATACGGTCACGGTCTTCCAGGGCAGCCTGGCGACCGATTTCCGGATTGGCGCCGGCTCCCAGGCCCTTGGTAGTGCCACCTCCCAACTGCAGATTTAGTTTGGTATCCATTTTTTCCAGCGCCTGGGCATCCGTATTGGCACAGATGAACTCGACGCCATCGATGGTATTTTTGATCATGTGCTGAACGGCATTGCCACCGCCGCCACCGACACCGATCACCTTGATCACTGCGCTTTGTGCAACATTGTCTACTATCTCAAACATCATATACCCCCTCAGGGTTCCACCTTGTTAAATTGAAAGCTGTTAAAACTTAAAAAGTTAAATGTATTTCCGAAAACCGATTGTTCAGTCTTCGGCTTTAAAAATGCTCTTTACCCGGTCAAACAGCGTGATGCCCGGCTCGCGCACCACATTGCCTTCCCGCTCCTGCGTCTGGCGCATGCCATACAGCAGCAGTCCGACCGCAGTTGAATAGGTCGGGTTTCTTACAATATCCACGAGGCCGTTGACTTCGGTCGGCATGCCGATGCGCACCGGCATATGGAAAATTTCCTCTGCCAGTTCAACGACACCTTCCATC
>Ga0181566_10003444_pt1 | contig 12997 bp, 8 predicted proteins | sample 101ome_15_FD_133762 | JGI IMG/M metagenome (GOLD analysis project Ga0181566, IMG submission 133762) | Coastal salt marsh microbial communities from the Groves Creek Marsh, Skidaway Island, Georgia - 101402AT metaG (megahit assembly) | ecosystem: Environmental > Aquatic > Marine > Intertidal zone... | reverse complement strand
CTTGCCTCCACCTCCTTCACGGCACGGCCTGGGCCTTCATCTTCCGCGTGGCCTCCGTGGCTTTGAGCGCGGACTCGTGCATCTCGATCTCTTTCTCCCCCCTCGCTCCCGGCTCGTACTTCATGTAGTTTTTACTCTTCGTCTTCTTCGCCGCCTTCCTCGGCTCCACGAGCTCGCGCCTCTCCAGGCTCTTGAGCCTGTCCCTGAGCAGGGACCCCGCGCCCGCGAGCTTCCGCAAGCTCCCCGTGACCTCCTCCTTGAGCAAGACCGTCGACGGCTCGGGCTGGTGCCGGTGTTTCCCCAACCTGGCGGGCGCCTCCGCCCGGCGCTCCGCCCGAGCGAACTCGCGCCGCGCCAGTCGCTCCGCCGCCGCCTTCTCATCCGCCGCGACGTCCGCCTCGAGCTGCTTGAGGTTGCTCAGGTCCCGGCGCTGGCGCTTCGCCAGCTGGGCCGCCTCCTCCTCCGCGCGGCGCTCGCGCTGGCGCATCTGTTTGTTCCTCTGCGCCTTAGTCATCTTTCCGTCCCGCGACACCGCGGGGTTCTTCCCGGCCTCCTCCGCCGACCCGTCCGGATCCTCGTCGTCCACGGCGTCATCGTACAGCTCGTCCTGGGCGTAGTACAGCTCCTCGGTCAGGAACGCGTTCGCGGTGTTGTTGCTGACGGGCGCCTTGATCGGGTCGAGCTGCTTCTTGAGCTTCGCCGCGGTCAGCCGACCCACCTCCGCGGCGACCTCGTCCTGCCTCGCGTCCTCCGGAGGGTTATACGAGCACCCCACCGCGTCCACGGCGACGGCGGGCACGCCCGTGGAGGGCCTGTACGGCGCGCGCCTTCGAGGCTCGGCGCGCGGGGTGTCTCCCAGCCGGTGCTTGGAGTACGCCGCCGCCTCCTCCGCCTTGGCGCCGGCGTTGCGGCGCGCGCGATTTTTCTCCGTCGTCGGCGCGCGCGCCTTCTTCACGCCGCCGCCCCACAGATCGTACGGGTCCACCTTCTCGGGCGCGTCCGGGTCGTCCCGCAGGACATCGTCCAGGGTGAACCGTCTGTTGGGCTTGTAGAGCGCCGCGCCGGAGACCTTCTCGCGAGGGGCCGGCGCGGGTTTGCCCGCGACGGACGCGGCGACGGCTCTCTTCCTCCCGCCGAGGGCGTCGCGCTTCGCCAGCTCAGCCTTGGAGAGCTTGGGCTGCTCGGCGCCCTTGGTGTTGAACGCGCGCGTGGGCGGGCCCTTGGGAACGCGCGGGATGGACGCGACGAAGGGTTTCGCGGTCTTCGCCTTGGTGAGGATGGCGTCCACCCTGAGCACCCTGGCGCGCGCCTTGTCCTTGCGCGTCATCACCGCCATGCCGCCGCCCGCGGCGAGCCCGCCGTCGTTGTCGACGAAGAAGAGGGAGTCGTCGGGGAGCTCGTCGACCGCGCCGCCCTGGGCGGCGTCCTCCTGCTTCTTGGCGACGTACGCATCCTCCCCGAGGTCGATCTTGCGGTGCGCGCGCTTTCCCTTGGGCTTCCCCATCGCGACGGGGGCGAAGTGGGCGAACGCGACGGCGCGGAGATTCTTCGCCGAGACGGCGCCGAGACGTCCGTCCGAGACGCGGCGCGAGACGCGGCGGAGGCGCGCGACTCGAGGCGGCGGCGCGCGGAATCGACCGTGAGGCGGACGCAGGGACGAGCGTCGCGAGCTGACGGCGGGGCGAGGACGAGCGCGAGGCGCGTGCGCGCCGCGGGGTGAGCGCGCGACCGAGAGGCGCGCGGACGAGAGCGGTGGCGGCGGCGAAACTCGACACACGCGGGTGTTTTCCTCGCAATATGCACCCGGCCTGAGTACAGGCCGCCTCGTCCCAGGACGGACGCTCCGATGACCCAACCGTCGTCCGAAGCTCTCACCTCCGACACACGCGTCGGCGCGCGCGGTCGGTGATGTCCACGTGGCGCCGCGCGCTCGCGGCGGTGTCCCGACTGCGCGGCGCGTCGTCGCGCCCCTGGCGCGTCGCCCCCCGCCCTTCCTCCGCGGCGGGCTTCGCTTTCGCGTCCCCTCCCCTCGGGCGTCGCGCGCTCGGCGCGTCGGCGGCTTTGCCCGACACCATCTTCGCGCTGTCCTCCGCGCCCGGGCGCGCCGGCGTGGCGGTGATCCGCGTCTCCGGCCCCGCCGCGCGCGACGTGCTCCGCCTCCTCCCCCCCTCCCGCCGCGCGTCCCCGCCGAAACACCGCGAGGCGGTCTTCACGCGCTTCGCCCGCCCGGACACGGGCGAGGTGCTCGATCGCGGCGTGTTCCTCTGGTTCGACGCCCCGCGGAGCCTCACCGGCGAGGACGTCGCCGAGCTGCACGTCCACGGCTCCCTCGCCGTCGTTCGCGGCGTTCTCGACGCCATCGCGGCCCTCCGCCCGCCTCCCTCGCCGACGACGACACCGTCGCGCGACGACGACGACGCGCTCTCCTCCTCGACCTCGGTCTTCCGCGCCGCGGAGCCGGGGGAGTTTGTCCGCCGCGCGTTCCGCAACGATAAGCTCGACCTCACCCAAGCCGAGGGCCTCGCGGACCTCCTCGACGCGGAGACCGCCGCGCAGAGGCGCCAGGCCCTCGCTCAGTCCGGCGGCGTCCTTCGCGCCGCGCTCGAACGCTGGCGCTCGCGTCTCGTGCGCGCGACGGCGCGCGTCGAGGCGACGCTCGACTTCGGCGACGCCGAGCTCGACGTCGTCGCCGCGGACGCGTTCGAACGCACGGTGGTTCCCGAAGTCGTCGCGCTGAGACGCGAGATCGACGCCGTGCTTCGCGCCCCCCCCCGGGCGGAGCTCGTGCGCTCGGGCGTGCGGGTCGTCCTCGTCGGCGCGCCGAACGTGGGGAAGAGCAGTCTGCTGAACGTGCTCGCGGGTCGCCCCGCCGCGATCGTCTCGGACGTCCCCGGCACGACGCGCGACGCCGTCGAGGTGGCGATGGAGCTCGGCGGCGTCAAAATAATCGTCACGGACACCGCGGGCGCGAGGGAAACCGACGACCCGGTGGAACGCGAGGGCATCCGCCGCTCGGAATCCCACGCCGGCGCCGCGCACGTCACCGTCGCGGTCGCCGACGCCGCGGAGATCGTCCGAGGAGCGCGGGGGGGTTCCTTCGGGCTCCCCGCGTTCGCCGCCGCGCCCGACGTGCTCGTCGTGAACAAGTCGGACCTCGCGGATCCGGAGGAGACGCGCCGACTCGTGAACGACGCGCTCGAGGCCCTCTCCGACGCCCCGGCGCCGCCGCCCACGGTCGTCGTCGTCTCCTGCGTCACGAGCGAGGGCGTGGACGCGCTCGTCGCGGCGCTGACGGCGAAGGCGGAGGCGCTGACGTCGGGCGGGACGGGGGACGACGCGCACGCGCTCGCCGTCACCCGAGCGAGGCACAGGGGAAGGCTCGAGGCGTGCGTCGCGCACCTCCGCGCGTTCGAACGAATCGCCGCGGCGGTGCACGGCGCGGGAGGAGGCGCGCAGGGGACGGGAGGGGACGCGCAGACGGAACTCGCCGCGGAGGAGCTTCGCCTCGCCGCCGACGCGCTCGGCGCCGTCACGGGGAAGGTGGACGTTGAGGAAATACTCGACGTCGTCTTCGCCGACTTTTGCGTGGGGAAATAAACCTATGGTATGATATTAGTCTATGTGATATTCACATCTGTAGTATATCATATATCGAGTGACCATTCTTCCCCTCTCTATATGATAGTCTAGTCAGTCACCTCTTCGGGTCGCCTCGCTCGTTCGTCGTTCCCACCGCGGCGACTCGTCGCGTCACGTCTTGGGCGACGGATTCTGCGACTCTCGCCGTCTCCTCCGCCCACGCGTTTCTCGCCTCCGCCTTCGCCTCCTCCTCCGCCCTGGCCCTCGCGCGCGCGCCCGCGGCGTCCGCGCGCCTCAGGACCTCCCGCTCCATCGCGACCAGGACGAGCGCGAGGTACTTCGGGTACACGACGGCGTCCTCGAGGAACGGGTGGTGGCACGCGGTGGCGACCCACGCCAGGTCCTCGTCCCCGAACGCGGCTGCGCCGAGCCCCGCGGACCGCGCCGCCGATAAAAACGCGCGCCGCGTCAGAAACCCCTCGTCGCGCTCGTCCGCGAGCTCCAAGCCACGACGCAACGCGCAGAGGCGCTCGAACAGGTGCGCGGCGAGGGAGGCGGCGACGGCCTCGGCGTCGCGGTCGAACCTGGGGGCGTCGGCGTCGGCGGCTTTCCCGTCGCGAACGCCGGGCTTCACCGGTTCGCCGGGGGCGTGCAGCGGCCCCGGAGCCGCCGAAGCGCGCGCGCGCCCCGCGACGCACGCGCGGAGGCTCACCACGCCGCCGACCGCCGACCCCGCGGCTTTCTCCTGCGCCAAAAGCGCCGCGCTCGGACCGCACCCGTCCAGCATCGCGCGCCAATCGATCAGCCGCTCCCTGGCGCCGGTCGTTCGAACCGTGACCCCCCGGCCGGGGAATCCGCTCGCGGAATCCCCCGGGGGGAACGCGTCCGCCAGCGTCTCCAACCGCGCGGCGACGCGAACGCTGGGGGACGCCACCCTCGCGCAGGCGCCGGCGTAACGCACGTTCGAAACGGTCACGCACCCGCGGCCGCCGCTCCCGCCGCTCCCCGCGCGCCCGAGCTCGTTGTCGAACGCGGCGAGGAAACGCGCGAACGCGCGGTACCCGGCCAAGCACGCCTCCGCCGCCTTCGCCACCGCCGGCGACGCCGTCGCGAGCGGCGCGGGCGCCGCCACGTGCCGCAAAAGCTCCAAATCCACGTCGTAAGTGGGAACCACCGAACGACGAGACTCCCCGTCCCTCTCCGCGGAATCATCCGCGGAATCGTCCGACGAACCCTCGCGCGTTTCGGCGTCGGTCGCCGCGCCTCCGAGGTACTCGGCCTCGATGGCTCGCCTCGCGCCGGCACGCCACGCGGCGACGACGACGGGGAAGTCCTCCGGGGACTCGGCGCCCGGTAACGGCTCGCAATCGAGCGTTTCGAGGACCTCATCGACGCACCACAGGTGCCTGGACGACCGCGCCCCCGGGCGTCTCGCGAGGTGCTCGCCGAACGCCGCGCTCTCGACGGCGGTGAGCGGGACGCGGCACTGCGCGAGCGCGAGGGCGGTTTCCGCGGGGGTGACGAACCCGGCGCCGTCGTCGTCGCTCGCCGCCAGCGCCAGCGCCAGCGTCGGCTCCGGCGTGAGCTTCGCCACGCACCCGCGCCCGGGCTCGAACGTCACGCGGAACGCGTGCGGACGCTCCAGCCCGCCCACCGCGGGGTCCCTCTGCGCGCCGTACACCGCGAGCTCCTCGCGGAGGCACCTGGCGAGCGCCTCGCCCTCGCGCCTCGCGAGCGCGCGCCTCGCGTCCCGCGTGGCGAACGCGCGCTTCGACGCGATCGTGTCCACCGCCTGGCGACGCACCGTCGCCGCGGCCGTCGCCGCGAGGCGCGCGGCGGTGCTTCCCGGGACGCACGCGGCGATGCCGAGGTCGTTCGTCACGCCCCTGGCGTCCTCGTCGGCGGCGGCGAAACGCAGGAAGAGGACGAAGTCGACGGCGTGCATGACGCCGACGTCGCGGCGGAGGTAATCGGACGAATCCCACTCGTCGACGAAGGCGAGGACGTCCGCGACGGAGACGCGGTCGACGTCCGGAACGGGGGGGCGGAGTCGGCGCATCGCCGCGAGCAGGTCCTGCGCGTGGATGCGCTCGGGGACGCGGAAGAGCGCCCCGGCGGAGCGCGCGAAGAACGCGTCGTCGGAGGTGAGCCTGACCGTCATCTTCGCGCTGAACTTGTTCGGGCTGTCGTGCATCGCCGTCGGCGGAGGCGCGGGCAACATCCCGCGCCGCGCGTCCAGGTACGCGCGAGCGAGCGCGGGGTCGTCCGCGTCGACGTGGCCGAAGAACTTGCGCAGGTGATCGTTCCGCAACACCGCGCGCATCGTCCGCCGCTCCACCCCGAGGTTGACCAGGCCGCAGACGTGCTCGAACGCATCCACCGCGTTCGGCCTGCCGAACTTCGCGATGAGGATCTCGCGGAACGCGAGGAACGGCTCGGTCGTCGCCGAGACGCGCGCCGACGCCGCCGAAGGCGCGTCCGACGCCGTCATCCGCCGCGTGAGGGCGCGGGAGGGAGCACGGGAGCGCGAAGCGCACTGCCTGCCCGCTTTTGTGCCCACCTTTTTGGGACCTGACGAACACTGCTCTCGATTTTCACGACGGACGTCGTCGTGTGCGGAATCGCTCATGGACACGCAGAGAGTCTCGGCTTCCCCGGGGAATTTTGCAAACGACGGTCTAAACGACGGTCTGTTTGTATCGTTCCGGTCCGCCGGAAGATTCGCCCGGGAAGCCGCGGGCGGGTCCCGTCCGTCGGCGGCACGCGGGCTAATTCTTCCTCGACTCCAGGCCGCGGCGCTTTCCGTCAGAGCCGATCGCGCGTGTCGGAGGCGAAACACCGCCCGCGCTCGCTCCCGATCGCGCACGATGGTCGACGCGGACCCCACGGACGCGCACGGGAACCTCTTCCCCATCTTCCTCCTCTCCCTGATCCAGTTCTTCCTCGCGCCCATCACGCTTTGGCGCGTCGGGAGCTGGGTGCTGGATCTCGCGTACGGGGGCGGGGAGAAGAAGAGTCCCGCGGCGGCCCCCGCGCTCGCGGGCCCCGCGGACGCGTCCTCGGAGTGGGGCAAGGCCGCGGCCGCGCGCGCGGCGCGCGAGCGCCCCACCGCGCTTCGCAAGCTCCGGTCGCAGTTCACCGGCGCGAACTTGGTGGTGTGGATCTTCTGGGGCGTCTCCGCCTTGCTCGTCGCGTACATCGCGCTGAGCAACGTGGAGGAGCAGGAGGTCTTCGACCCGTACAAGGTCCTGAACCTCCCGGTCGGCGCGGACGCGGCGGCGATCAAGAAGGCGTACCGCTCGCTGTCGCTGCAGTACCACCCCGACAAGAACCCCGACCCCGAGGCGCACAAGTTCTTCACCGAGTCCATCACCCCGGCGTACAAGACCCTCACGGATGAGACGGCGAGGGAGAACTACGAGAAGTACGGCCACCCGGACGGGAAGCAGAGCCCGAAGCTCGGCGTCGCCCTGCCGCAGTGGATGTTCGGCAAGGACGGCACCGGTCCGATCGTGCTGATCGTGCTCGTGGCGGGCGGCATCTTGCTCCCGCTCGGCCTCGCCGTCGTCACGATCCTCCGCCTCAACAGGTACAGCGGCGCCAGCGGCATCTTGCGCCAGTCGCAGTACTACTTCCACACGCAGATGAAACCCCACCTCTCGCTGAGGCAGGTCCCGCGCGTCCTGTCCGTCGCGGCGGAGTACATCCAGATCCCGTGCAGCGAGGAACAGAAGGACAAGGTCAAGAGACTGTTCGCGACGCTCAAGAGCGAGTACGATACCAAGGACCCCAAGTTCATGATGCGCCACGCCCCGATCCTCAAGGCGCACGCCCTGCTCCTGGCGCAGGCGTGCCGGAAAACCGCCGACCTCGACCCGGCGCTTCGCGCGGACCTGAAGGCGGTCATGAAACTCTTCCCCGCGCTGTTCCAGGAGGCGTTCAAGATCTCCCTCTCGCCGGTGAACCCGGTCGGGTACTCGTTCATGCGCCCGGCGCTGAGCTTCCTCGAGTTCTCGCAGTGCGTCACGCAGGCGGTGTCGCCGTCGGCGCGCAACAAGGGCTCGGACGGCTCCGGATGGGTCTCTCTGCTGCAGCTCCCGCACGTGGACGAGAAGATCGCGGCGGCGCTCGGGCGAAAGAAAATCCGCGGCGTCTCGGACCTCGCCGCCACGCCCGGCGCCGCCGAGCGCGCCGCCGCGCTCACCGCCGCGGGGCTCTCCGAGAGCCAGGTGACGGACGTCGAGACGCACCTCGCGTTTTTCCCGCGCCCCGACGTGTTCACGGCGACGGTGGAAACGGACGGGGAGGATAACGTCCTGGAGCTCGACGTGGTCACGTGCGCCGTGACGCTCAAGCTCTCGAGAGGCGGCGCCCCGGAGAAGAAGGAGGGCGACGAGAAGGGAACCCCCGCGCCCGGCGCGTGGGGCAGTCCCGCGGACAGCGGGCTCGTGATCGCCGGGCGGGAGGATTTGCCCCCGCTTCCCTTTTGCGAGCACTGCGAGCGGGAGGAGGGGTGGTTCGTCATCGTCGCCGACCCGGCGGCGAACTTCATCTTCGCGTACAAGAGGCTGGACGAGAAAACCGTCGTCGCCGCGCAGAGGGAGTCCAAGGGCGTCACGACCGACCTCAAGTTCCAGCTCCCGACCGCGGGGGCGTACCAGATGCACGTGATGCTCGTGTCGGACTACTGGCTTGGGGCGGACGCCAAGTGGGTGTGCAAGGTGAAGGTGGCGAAGCGCACGAAGGAGCTCCTCGAGGCGCGAGCCACCAAGGCGGCCGGGAAGAGCGCCAAGCCCGCGAAGAAGGGAGACGGCGACGCGGAGGCGGACGAGCCCCCGCCGTTGGAGGGCGAGTCGGGCAGCGACAGCGACTACAGCGACTCGGACGACGAGGGTCGGGAGCACGATCCCGATTACCCCTCGGAGGAGACGGGCACGGAGGAATCCTCCGACGAGGAGGAGGAGGAGGACCGCCGCGCGCGCGCCGCGCGGCAGCAGGCGACGACGCCCGCGGCGCCGGGCTCGGCGGGGAAACCCGGCGCGGGGCTGAAACCGGGGCCGGCGACCCCCGGGGCGGCGGCGGCGAAGGCGAAGGAGCCCGAGGCGAAGCCCGCCGAGAGCGAGAGCTCGGCGGCGAACGACGCGGAGTGACGGGACGGCTGAGACGAAAAAAAAACCAAGGGGGCGTTTCGTCGCGAAGAGAGGCGAGAGGCGCCGGCGAGGGTGCGGGAAAGAGTGCGGGGGCGGGGCGCGATCGCGCCCGGGGGGCGCGCGCGGCGTGATCGAAATATCGAAACTCGCCGTTCCGTTTCAAACGACGCCTCGACCGACGACGGCTTCGGCCGCCCCGACGCTCTCGCTCCCTCACTTGTCCGGGACGGTGATGGTTCCGTCTTCGATCTGCTCCTGAACGTCCTGAGGGTCCTCGCCCTCGACGGTGCACCCGGTGGATTTCGCGGTGCCCAGGATTTCCTTCACGGTGCCGGCCAACGTCTTCGCGCGGCTGCGCGGACGCATGATGCGAGCGATTTCGACGCAGTCGTCAAGGGAGATGTTGCCCGAGTGCTTGACGTGCTTGACCTTCTTGCGGTCCCTGGGGGGCTCCTTGAGAGCCTTGATGACGAGCGCCGACGCCGAGGGAACCACGGAGACCTTCGCCTGGCGGTTCTGCACGGTGAGCTTGACGGTCACGCGAAGGCCGTTCCAATCCTTCTTGGTCTCCTTGGCGATGTCCTCACCGACCTTCTTGGGGGAGAGACCGAGGGGGCCAATCTTGGGCGCGAGGGAGGAGGCAGCGCCAACCTCGCCACCGGTGGCGCGGAGGAAGACCTCGATGACGGAGGAGGGATCGAACTTAGGCGGCATCCTGCGCGGCGATGGAGGCGGCGGGTGGGTCCGAAGGTCAGAAAAGCGCTCGGGACCGCGTGCGCGTCTCGACGGCGTCGACGCGGCGTCGATCCGGATGGCGGCGAAGGCGCGGGGGTTTTCCGGCGAGCCGATTGCCGATGGCGGAAAAAAGTCGCCGCGCAGGGCACGCCCAGCTGGACCAGCCGTCTCCGAGCGCCCCTCACGCGCGCGATCGCGGCGACGACGCAGAGAAGGCTCGCACGCACCTTCGTCTTGGAGCTAGTGTCCGTGCACCCGATCGGCGTGCAGGTGAAAAGGGCGACGGGACGCGGTCGGACGGGCCTCGAGTGCTCGTAGGGTTTTGGCGGAACGGCGACGCACCCGATGTTCACACGCGGGTGTTTGAAGGTGTTTTTCCACCGGACTGGGCGGGCCACCGCCACCAACCGAGCACCGTCGACTGTTTTCGCGGTTGTCAGTTTCCATCCGCGCGCGCCTTGTCGCGGATGATCGCGGCGGCGTGCCGGCGACTCTCCCAGACCGTGGCGCGCGCCTCGCGATCGACGAGGCCGACCGCGGCGCGAATGTCGCCGCGCGCCGTCGCCGGCGCGGGTGATCCGTCCCCCCCGCGGCGCAAGAGGGCGAAGCGGGAGCACGTCGAGTTGAAGGTGGAGCACGCGTCCGACGTCGCGTCCACGCCGCCGAGTAAGCCGACGAAGAACGGTCGACGCGTCTCCACCTCCGCGGTCGCGTCCCCTCCGCCCGCCTTCGCCCCCCCCTCGGATTGGCGCGAGACCCTGGCGATCATCAAGCGCATGCGCGCGGTCGGCGGCGCCCCGGTGGACACGATGGGGTGCGAGAAGATCTCCGAGGACGTCGCCGAGGACGCGCGCGGTCGCCGCTTCGTCGTCCTCGTCTCCGCGATGCTTTCCTCGCAGACGAAAGATCCCATCACGCACGCCGCGACCGCGCGCCTCGTCGCGCACGGATGCACGCCCGAGAACATCGCGGCGACGAGCGAGGAGGTTCTGGACGAGCTCATCACCCCCGTGGGCTTCCACGCGCGAAAGGCGCAGTACCTGAAGAGAGCCGCCAAGATGTGCGTCGACGAGCACGGCGGGGACATCCCGCCGACGGTCGAAGCGCTGATGGCGCTCCCCGGGGTCGGGCCGAAGATGGCGTACCTCGTGATGAACGTCGGGTGGGGCGTCGCCGCGGGGATCTGCGTGGACGTGCACGTGCACAGAATCGCGGAGCGGCTCGGGTGGGTGCCGTCGGTGGCGACGGGCGAAAACGGGTCGCCCAAGAAGAATCGAACCCCGGAGGACACGCGCGTCGCGCTCGAGGGGTGGCTGCCGAGAGAGGAGTGGGTCGAGATCACCCCGCTCCTCGTGGGACACGGGCAGCTCACGTGCACGCCGAGGGCGCCGAAGTGCGCGGAGTGCGAGCTGAGCGGGGGAGGGGGGGGTTTAGGTGACGGGAAGGGAGCGGCGCTGTGCCCGTCCGCGTTTTCGTGGAACGGAAGCGAAACCGAGTCGGGGAAAAAGGCGGCGAGGGAGGAAAAAGAGTGACCGACGCGCGTCGGCGCCGCGCGAGCGTGTGTCATCGTCGCGCGCGCGTGAAATACACATCGAGTGAGCAGTGCAGATGAACACGAACGTGTGCTTTCGCGTCACAAATGAAACCCCCCGCTAGCTACTCAGGATCGCCGGCGCTTAGTTGTACGCCTTGGCGAGGATGACGCCCTCGAACTTGCTCTGGAAGAACTTCATCGCGTCAGCCTTCTTCAGCTTGTGAGGGGCACCGATTTTCGACTGCTGCTTGCGGCGCTTCGCGACGCGGAAGCCGGGGCGCTCGAGCACGACGAAGAAGTCCATGCCTGTGGAGAGAGCGTGGGCGAGAGGGCGTGGCGTCAGCGATCGATCCAAGGGGGAAACGGCGAACGAGAGGAGAAGAAAAAGCGGCGCCCGTTCGAGATGTGCCCGCGCGCGCGCTTCGAAGCTCCCGAACGAGACCGAAAACCCCGAAAGCGCGCGCCTGGGCCAGTCGGTGTGGCACCGCCTTCATACTCGAGAGGCACGGCGGTTGTCCGTCCAGTAATCAGCTAGGAAGGTGCGCGGGCGCGGGCGGTCGGGAACCGTCGGCGAGCGTTTCGTTTCGTTTCGTTTCGCGTCGTCTCGTTCGCCACACGCACCGTAGATTCCAGTGGAGGGGTCGTATTTGATCCCGAGGTCGATGTGCTCGCTGATACCGAACCCGAAGCACCCGGTGGCGCTGAAGTTCTTCTTGAGCAGCTCGTACTCCTTCACCTTGAGGCCGGACTCGAGGATCTGCATCGCCTTGTCGCGGTTGCCCACGGTGACGTGGGTGGAGATTTTCTCGTTGCGGCGAATGCCGAAGGTGCGGACGGTGTAGCGCGCCTTGGAGAAAATGGGCTGCTGGCCCGTCAGCTGCTCGAGCACCTTGGCCGCCTTCGTGAGGCGGTCACCGGACTCGCCGACGGAGATGTTCAGCACGAGCTTGTGAATGCGAGGCTCCTTCATGGGGTTCGCCTGGAGAGGAGGAAAAGATGCGAAACGGGTGCAACGAACGATGGTCAGCGCCGGCCCTCGAGGACGAGGAGGCGGGGATACGCGGGCGGGGCGCGGGGCCGTAGGCGCGCGCGCGCGCGCGCAGAACGCTCCAACAGCGAACGCGCACGCGCGACGAGGCGTTCGCTTCGCGTCGTCCGCGGCCGACGCCGCGCATCCGGTTACGCGCGGCTTTGCTCGCCAAAAACCTTTCTAGCGGACGCGTGCGCCGCGTCGAACCCGCAGGCATCGCGCCCGGCGCGCGGCATCGACGCCGAACGTGTCCCGGGAGTCCATCGCGCGTCTCGGCGCCCGCGTCTCGGCCGTCGCGCGGTCGCGGTCGCGGCCGCGGTCGCTCGCCGTCGTCCGCAGCACGTCGATTGGCACAAAACCCTAGCTGGAAAAACCGTCGCGACCGCCGTCGCGCGCCCGACGCCCGAGAGGCCGGCGCGCGACGCGACGCGACGCGCAAAGTTCGCTATCGCGGCGACCGGGACGCACCATCTTGGCTGATGTCTTGCACAGGTGCGAGACCTTGCGCAGCTAAAAGAGGGGGAGCTGCGGCGAGCTCGCGCGCCTGCACGAAAACACCTCGCGGGATCGATCGACGCGCAGAATGACACACGCGGGTGTTTCGATTCGATCGGCGAAAACGCATCGAGCGGGGCGCGGCAGAAAAATTGGCGATGTGTCAGGTGGATCGGCACCCCTCACCACGGCACCCATACGCGCTTTCGCGCGGCTTCGTGGGGCGCCGGTGCCTCGAGTGCTGACCCGTTCTTTGAAAACAGTTATTGTTGCCGGCGCACCTCCTCTTCCTCGCGACGATGTCCTCCTCCCCTCCCGCCGCCTCCGTGGAGGTGTCGTTCCCCGCGGGGAGCCCCGCGAAGGCGGACGCCTCCGCGGCCGCGTCCTCGGCGCGCGCCCGCTGGACCGCGGGCGCGAACGTGTTCGAGTACGGCGCGGCCGCGAACCCGAAGATGGCCCCCATCCCCGTCCTCG
>Ga0181566_10003441_pt1 | contig 13002 bp, 9 predicted proteins | sample 101ome_15_FD_133762 | JGI IMG/M metagenome (GOLD analysis project Ga0181566, IMG submission 133762) | Coastal salt marsh microbial communities from the Groves Creek Marsh, Skidaway Island, Georgia - 101402AT metaG (megahit assembly) | ecosystem: Environmental > Aquatic > Marine > Intertidal zone... | reverse complement strand
AATTTATTGCGATGTTTTAATGTTTTATTTCGTTTATTGTATTTACTCATAGGTTTATACAATAAACTAATATTTTATTTATCTATTCAATTCGTTCGATTCCCTTTTAAGTAATCAATTGAATAGGCTAAAGGTACTATACCCCCTTTATTATCGTTAAACAATTGTTCGTATTTCTCCAATTCTTCGTCTTTGGAATAGAACTTATATAATACAAATTGAGCCCCATAATTTAATATAAAATCATCTATATCAGGGTTTTTAGTATTCTTATTAATCATGTCGGGTAATACCATTCGTATATTAGTAGTACTAGTACATATAGGACATTTATCTTCAACACGAATAATGTCTTGACTTAGATTCAATAATTCATTATAATGATGTAAAAACAATAAATCCGAACCACTTTCTAAATTTATATATTTATTCAAATTATAACAATCTTTCATAGAAGGGCTGCATGAGGATAGTTGTTTGTAATCACGATTAATAGTTTTATCTACTATAATAACAATTTTACCCATTATATCACTGATTTTAGTGTTCTTGGTAATCTGTCCGTTATATAATTTATCTCTTAAGGTAGAATCGATTGATTTTGCTATTAATCTATATAATTTATTGCTACCTGGTTTAGATTTGATTCTTAAATGAATAAATAATGGGTCTTTTACATTGGGCGTTGGTTGTACGAAGGCATTTGATACCACCATACTAAACACATTATCTAATAACAATGTATTATCAGTATTAATTGTTTCGAGAGAACTATCATCCGTATATGTAATCATTGGGGCTTCATTGACTAACATAACTTCAAAATCTAATAATCGGACACCTCTTCTGAGTAAATACTTTACCATGTCTATATTTACATACTTACCGGTAACCGCACTATTATAAGAAGACTTTACTATATAGTCTTTTAATCGAACTTTGTCACGTTCATTCTCAGATAAATAAGTATTATCCGGCGGTAAAGAAGTAATATTCATGGGGTCAGAATCAATTAAACTATTATATTCACCTTTTGCTGTTCCAAACAGTTCAAAGTTTTCTAATGTATTACAATTACAATTCGCGTTTTTACATCTAGGTTTGCATGTTAAACATTTTCGTTGTAATTTATTAATAATTCGTGTAATCATATTTCGTTTCCATACAAATCGATATATTACGTATATAAAAATACAGAGAGTAACGATTAGTAATATACTTTGATTTCTATTCATTTTTCGGATATATATATTATTCGACAAAATTATATATATATCGAGTAACAAATATAATATTAATTATATATAAAATATATAATTATGGCTGGCGGATTACTAAACATAGCTGCGGTAGGACAAGCTAACATATTTTTAACGGGAAATCCAAGTAAAACATTCTTTAAAGTTACATATAGTAAATACAGTAATTTCGGTCTTCAAAAATTTCGTATAGATTATGATGGTTTAAGAGAGTTGCGTTTAACCGAACCATCTACATTTCGTTTTAAGATACCTAGACATGCTGATTTATTAATGGATACATATGCGGTAGTTACATTGCCTGATATATGGAGTCCTATACATCATCCATTACCAGTACCCATACTAAATGAAGAAGGTCAGAATATAATACCTGATTTAGTTAATGGTAATGATACAGGCTGTCGTTGGGCTCCATATGAGTTTAGATGGATTGAAAATATTGGTGCTGCGATGATTCAAGAAATCGAAATCACAAGTGGGTCATTAGTTCTTCAGAAATATACAGGCGAATACCTATCTATGATGGTTGAAAGAGATTTTAACGCTGAAAAGAAGGATTTATTTTACAAAATGACCGGAAATGTACCGGAATTAAATGATCCAGCAAACTGTAATGGTCGTGTAAATTCATATCCATCGGCTTTTTATACAACAAATACCGCAGGTGCGGAGCCATCTATACGTGGTCGTAATTTATACATACCAATTAATACATGGTTTACTTTGAATAGTTCATGTGCTTTCCCATTAATCGCTCTTCAATATAATGAGCTCCATATTAATATTACATTCAGACCTATTCAAGAATTATGCCAAGTACGTGATGTATTTGATTCGCAATATAATTATCCTTACATACAACCCAACCTAGGCGAACCTAGATTTCAAATGTATCGTTTCTTACAAACACCGCCTGCCGTTGAGTTGACCGCACAAAATTATGAAAATAAAATTTCTACTTGGAATGCGGATATTCATTTAATTGCTACATATTGCTTTTTATCTAAAGAAGAGGCTGAAGTATTTGCTAGAAAAGACCAAGTGTATTTAGTCAAAGATGTTTTTACGCATAAATTTGAAAATATTACAGGAACACGTAAAATTAAATTATTATCACCACCTGGTATGGTATCCAGTTGGATGTGGCAATTACAACGAAATGATGTGAACTTACGTAATGAATGGTCGAATTATACGAATTGGCCTTATAGAACCATGCCAAATGATAGTTCTCCTTATCAGAATAGCAATACACAAGGAGCGTTTCCAAATATTGACCCGGTTGATTTACGTGTTACCGGTTTATTAACCACTGGTAATTTTTCAGTTGAAAATAGAAAAGAGATATTAGAAACAATGGGTATTCAACTTGACGGTAGTTATCGTGAAAATGTTTTAACACGAGGAATTTATGATTTTATTGAGAAATATACACGCACACGAGGTTCAGCGAAAGAAGGAATATATTGCTACAATTTTTGTTTGGATACAAGTCCATTCGAATATCAACCATCTGGAGCAATCAATTTAAGTAAATTTAAAAAGATCGAGTTAGACCTCACTACCTATGTTCCACCAATAGATGAAATAAACTCTAAATTCGACGTAATTTGTGATACTGACGGAAACGCAATCGGATTCCGTAAAGAAAACTGGAGATTATATGATTATAATTACAATATGACGTTATATGAAGAGCGTTATAATGTGTTATCATTTATAGGTGGTTCATGTGGAATGTTACATGCAAGATAAGAATTGCGGATTTTATTCATTTTTTATAAACATCTATATTATAACGGTATAATATAGATGAAAGAAATAATACATGGAAATAAAGTATTTAGTGATGATAAAAAAAATAAGTCCAAAGCTGATTTTCAGACCGAACATATGAAAAATAAAATAAAGAATGTTAAAAAGAAGAAGAAGTTATTAAATATTCAAAACATAGAACCTATTGTTAATATTCATGAAATGCCGGAAGATAATAGCAGAGAACCAATCATAGAAGGACTTAATTTAAATCCAATAGTAACATTTAACGATGATGAATGGACGGGAAATGATAATATATATGAAGGTGGTGAAAAAGATGTATTAAAAACAAGGTCATTCGCTGAAATTATAGAACATTTATATCAGAAATTAAAAGATAAATATGACAAATTCATTTACAATATTACAAAATTTTTATCAGGTAATGAATTCTTTGACAACGATGTAAAACATGTTAAGAAATATTTTAATTGGATGCTATCTATTATTGTTGCTTCCATCGCAGTATATAATTGGGTATTTCTTATGTTTTTTAAGTATAACCATAGCAAAGATAATGAAGGTACAAAAGTACCTATATGGAAAACACCTAGAGATTATATCAGTCAACGTAGTTCGTTAAATCCTTTTTATTTTATATTAGATAAATTTACTAATATTCCTTTGTTCTTTCCTGAATATTTAAAAATTGGTTTAATTACATGGTTTCCGGACTTTATCACACGTATGATAGATAAAAATGGAACTTCTAAGATTGTATTAATATTACTATTTATGTGTATATTAGTATTGTTTACGTTTATGGTGAATGGTTCCGGCGAACTTATTAAAAATATATTGGTTAATATTGCGAAATTTGAGTTTGATGGTCCATTAACAATACTTATTTACGTAATTACTATTGTGTTATTTTTAATGACGTTTATCGAAACAAGTCCTATTGCTGCTATTTTACCAATCGGAGGGTTACTTTCGATTGCCAAATTTATGAACCCCATTTTTTGGGTAGAAAAATTCTTGATATTAATTTATTTAATATTCTTGGGTGTACCAATCGCAACAGCGTTATGCTTATGTTACATATTGGCTTATACACTTGGTGGTATTCTCCTATATAAAAAGGGTCAAAGTATTGCTGAAATAAAAAAACTAATTGATGAATTTTTTGACGTATATAAACCCGAACCTAGAAGAGACACGCCATGTAATCCTCTTAGCTTCTTTGACAAGATAATAAATTATATGGTACGAATTTTTAACTATATCTATGAAAATTGTATTAAACTTGGATTTGTGATTGTTATGTTATATGCACTTATTGATTCTGGGATAAACATTAAAAGTAATCCATTAAAAGTTATTACTATGTTAATTTCAATATCTAGTATAATACTTGTGTTTATGTATGGTGTATTATCTTTTATAAAGGGAGAACAAGAAAATGAAAATGTAACTGTTACGACTAACACTATTAATCCAGTTATGGAACCTATAAAGGAAACTATTAATCCATTAACAGACACTAATATTTCAAATATTATGGAAAAGTTAAATACGAATGATAATGACAAAATCAAAGAAGGTTTAACACATGGTTTAGATATACTATCTAATAATCGTATATAGGTCAGGATAAAATACTTTGAAAAGAATGTTATATTGTGTATTATTAAGTAATATACAATGTTGGAAACTTTTATGAAGTATTATGAAGAATTAGATATTATAATAAACAATAACGAAAATAATAATAAAGTTGCTGTTATCATAGAACCTCGAAATCATAAATATTTAATTCCTGTAATAAAACAAGTTATGAGTAAATTTGATAATACCTGGAATTTACGTATATTTGGAAGTGATATGAATAAATGTCAAATTGAAGAAAATATAAAAGGTACTTATTGTTTTGTAAACTTAGGTATTAATGATTTTGTTTCATCTTCAGCATATAGTCTCCTAATGCAAAGTATGATAATTTGGAATAAAATACCAGAAGAACATATTATTACTTTTCAAACAGATTCGTTTATAATAAATAGCAATTATAACATACCTACAAAATATGGATTCTTCGGAGCTTATTATAATTACGGTATGCGTACAGAAGATGGTGTTTTTTATGATATGTTAAGTCCATTGCATAAGTCACCAAATATATGTGGTGGATTTTCATATAGAAGAAAATCTCTCATGACACAATGTATACAGAATGTTAATTACAATGATATAATAAAATATAGAAAACAAAACAACCTTTCTATAGATTTATTTACAGAACGTACAATTTTACCAGAAGATGTATTTTTTCAGAACGCAATGGTTATATTAGGATATGATTATCCGACTGATTATCAAGAATATAAAGAGTTTTGTATTAATACTTTCTACAAATTTAATGATATAGAACCTTTGACTGCTTTTGCTATTCACCCTTTTGATAAATTTAATAAGGAAGATATAGATAATATATGTAGTCACCTATTAAATGATATACAAATTTAATAAAACAAGGGTATAAATACAAAATAATAGTATAATTATTATCAACGATGGGAGAAAATAACTTATCATTAGATACTTACCCGTTAGTAAGTGTATGTACGCCCACGTTTAATCGTCGTCCATTCATTGAAAATATGTTTAATTGTTTTCGTAATCAGGATTATCCGAAAGATAGAATCGAATGGATCATTGTTGATGATGGTACTGATAAAATAAAAGATTTAATTGTTGCGTCAAATATTCCACAAATTCGGTATTTTGAAATCGAACAGAAAATGCTTCTTGGTGAAAAACGTAATTATATGCATAAGCATGTAAGAGGCTCTATTATTGTTTATATGGATGATGATGATTATTATCCTCCAGACCGTATTTCACATTCAGTAGAACGTCTTCTATCAAACCCAGATGCTTTATGTGCTGGTTCTAGTGAAATTTACGTATATTTTAAAGGTATGAATAAAATGATACAATGTGGACCATATGGTCCAAATCATGCTACAGCAGGAACATTCGCATTTAAAACAAAACTGTTAGAGCAAACCAAATATGAAGACTCAGCCGCATTAGCAGAAGAGAGAGCATTTTTAAAAGATTACACTATTCCGTTCGTTCAACTAGACCCTCTTAAAAGTATCCTTGTATTTTCACACGAACACAATACATTTGATAAAAGAAAAATGTTCGACCAAAAACAAGATGAAAAGTTTTTCAAAGAATCTCCCAAAACGGTGGATACATTTATACGTCATAAATATGAAGACAAAATTAAAAAGTTCTTTATGGAAGATATTGATGCACTATTAGATAAATATGAACCTGGAAAACCACATATGAAACCTGATGTATTAAAACAAATGGCAGAAATTGAAGCAAAACGAGAACAAATGATTAAAGAATATCAACAACAAATGTATGCTCCAATTATGCTTTCACAAGAAGGAAAACCACCAGTACCGTTAACTAGTCAACAAATCGTACAAATTATCACACAAAATAAAGAACAAATAGAGGGTCTTATAAAGAAAACAGAAGAACAACAACGGTATATTCAACTTTTACAAAATAAATTAATCGAATCCAAAAAAAATATTAATGTAACTAATACACATAATAATAAAGTTGTAAATGACACTCAAAACGTTGTAAATGATACTCAAAACCACGAACAATCCGAAAAAGACCAACTAATCGCACAAATCAAGATTCTTACACAAAGAAATGAAATTTTGGAATCTCGATTAAGTAATTCTCAAACAACTACTAGTAAAATTATACCAGAAGTCAATGTTGTTATTGATAACGACGAATAAATATCCAAAAACTCATTGATAAAAATATTATATTTTTTATCAATTCAAACATTATTCAGTTTCTTCCAAATCAGCATTGACTATATCTTTCTTCACACTTTTATCCATATACCTATAAATACGTTGTATGTCTAGTTTATTTATATCATAATTTTCAAACAATTCTTCAATTTCATTCATAGTTTCAATATTAGCTAATTGATTGAATGGTTTTAATATGCGTATTTCTTGAAACATGGAAATCAAATCCGATTTATCCAAATCCAATTCCTGACATAATCCGTAAATAAACATCATATTGTTATATTCAGTCGAATACTTAGTTAATACTTTTGTAAAACGAACCTCCGATGGTTGGAATTTACCTTTGTTCTCTGGTAAATTATCATGATATATCTTATTATTATGGAATGTTTTCATCAATGAGCTCATTTCATTAAACTGCCATATTTGATTTTGAAATGTAATCCTATCAATATAATCAGCATAAGACATTTTATCTAATATAGTTTGATAAATAGGTATGGATTTTTTCTTATCATATTTTTCTAACATGTCAACTATATTTTCATGCCATAATAAAGCGACTATAGTTCTTTCTGTTTCATTCATAAATTGTGAATGATTCTTTAATGGTATATAATTATTAATAAGAGAATGGGTTATACGTTTTGAATCTTCATTATTTGATTTCTTTTGAAATATTAAACTTAAAGCATCATTGTCAAATAAATTTGGATTTGTCTTATAAACATCATATACGAAATTTAATTTACGAACATCACATTGAATATAATCTAATATTGTATTTTGCTTAGATAAATTTTCTTTCATGTTTAACTCGGGAAACATAGACACTAATATTTGTATCATCTGCTTCCGTGTTGGTAATTTCAATTCAAATGTATTGCATACTTTAGTTAATTCACGTATTTTTTTATCAATGCAATAGTTCCCTATACATATTATTGGATTCATCGTCGCATTTTCTAGTTTTTGTTTTTTTGTTTTCTTCTGACGTATTAATTTAATTAACGCTGTTATGCCACCTTTATCACCATTATTCATGCCATCTATTTCATCCATTACTATCGCTTTTTTCTTAACTTTTCTAGACATCATTTCTAATACATTTCGTGCTGAAACATTATTACTGGTTATCGTGTTAATCAATCCTGTATTACGAACATCTCCGGCATCATACTTAATAATATCATAATTGATTTCTTTCAATAAATTCATTATAAAAGTTGTTTTACCTGAGCCTGGAGCTCCATAAATATATATACCCTTTTTATACGTTAGGTCATTACATTTTTCATCAAAATCGAGTATTATTTTTTTTATTTCATTGGCTATCTTATCTCGTTCAAAAATGGTATTTAATTGTATATTATTGATTATTTTTTCCATATTGACAGTGTTATATTAGTATGTAATCATTTTTATAATTCATTTCATACGAATAATATTTTATCTTATGAAATGAATTCTATTTATGCGAAATTACTGAAATTAGCAGTTCTTGGCACAAAATTACTTTCTTTATTTGATAACATACCATAACGAGTATAATAGTTATCTGTTCCATAGTTTACAGATTGAACTCCAGCTTGTTGAATTGGTTGATTAGGGATTCCGCGTCTAGTTTGTTGGTCGGGAGTTAATACATTCATAGCACCACTACCCGCACCTTTTAGTAATCCAGATACACCGCCAAATATATCTTTTGCTAATCCTACTGTACCACCAACAGCTTCTTTTGCTAATCCTACTGTACCACCGACGGTTTCTTTTGCTAATCCTACAGTACCACCTACTGTTTCTTTTGCTAATCCTACAGCACCACTCGCGGTATCTCGTGCTAAATCAGTCACTTCACCAACTGTTTCGGATATAACATTTCCAGCCTGATCGATCACCTTCGTTTTGGTTACTACCTTCTCATCTTTAACCATTGATTTACCATCTTTTCCAAATGTACCAGAACCACCGTTTCCGCCACAATTAGTGCATGTCACCTTATCGGGGCACATCGGGCAGGAAGGACACACTGGAGGAACTATTTTTGTTTTTAATATGTAATCATCGGATGTAGCTTCCTCCACTTTGGGTTTTTCAGCTTCACTTACAGGTTCAGCTGATGCCTTTTTATCACAAGCACTTACTGTTGGTTTCTCGATTTTGTCGCCCATATCAACACCATATAAGGTAAATCTCTTAACGTTCTTTAACACCAATGAATCCATAGTACTCGATTCAAATCCATACACCGACACCAAAGTCTTATCCGCATTCTTAATATATAAAACAATACCTTCTCCTTGACCGTCTAAAGTAGTCCATGCCTTTAATTCAGAATATTTCTGTTGGTTCTCGTGAATTTTATTTGCGTCATATAATTCCTTTACATCAGTTGATTTAATTTGCTCTCCCGCACCATCGAATATATTAATACTGCCCGTATTATGTTCTTTACGTACAATTAGATTTGACGTAGGAATATCATACAAGATAAACTTATCTAATTGATATAAATCATATTCACCATACTTGGTATCTTTTACATACTTGTTATTATTATCATCTTGAGTATTTACGTAGTTAGACAATTCCACTTTCTTTATTTCCGCAGTACCAGTATTCCCATTTGAGAAATAAAACACACCTCTTGGGTTCATATTACCGTCAGACTTTTCGTATACAGTTAAGTATGTATCATTTTTCCAAGGCATGTAAAATACGGTTGTCTCAGGTGCGAATTCACTTTGACTAACATAACTCCAAGTAGTATATGAAGAGTCGATTTTATCAATCAAACTTTCTTGGGTTGGTTTCTTAACACACTCAGCAGTCTTTGTTATATCATAAATATAACTTTCACTACCATTGCGTGGAGTAATTATCAATCGTTTTAACGTAGGTGTTTGAGAACCCATATTTTCATGACCTTCAGTGGTAGCAGCAACCTCAGGAGTAGGAGCGGTCACCTCGGGAGTAGGAGCGGCCGCCTCAGGAGTAGGAGCGGCCACCGCAGGAGTAGGAGCGGCCACCTCAGGAGTAGGAGCGGCCACCGCAGGAGTAGGAGCGGCCACCTCAGGAGTAGGAGCGGCCACCTCAGGAGTAGCAGCATCATCAGTAGCAGCTGCTTCATAAGTAGCAGCAGCATCATTTATAGCATTACTGACCGCATCACTTACAGCTTTATCTAGAGCATCCTGTATAAAATCATCAGAAGTATTATTAGTTGACGCCCATTCAACTACAGCTTCTACGATATTTCCGTTCTTTTTATCATAAAAGATAGTTTCAGTCAGTTGCGTTAAAGGAGATGTTTGCGAATACTCGGGAAGAATAAAATCACTAAATTGCCCTTTATCATTAAACATGTTCTCGACACCTTCAACAAAGTAAGAGTTTTTCATGTAAATTGATATTGCTAAAACAATAAGAATTAATACAATCATTATTACCGGTGTTAGTTTGAAACTCTTCATTATATATAGATTATATAACGAAAAATATTTTGTGATGAAAAATTGAATTTATTGGTTATTTTTGTTAGGTAAATATAATAACAATGGAACCTTCAACAAGTAAGCGTGTAAAAAAAGTTCAACCTTTATTAGAGCGGTTTTACTGTGATAATTCGGATATATATGAAATTTCTATAGATGAAGCTGGACGTGGGTGTATGTTTGGACGTGTATATATTGCTTCGGTAGTTCTTCCTAAAAACCCTGAATTATTTTCAGGAGTAGATATTAAAGACAGTAAGAAATTTACATCAAAAACAAAATTACGTGAAGTTGCTGATTATATTAAAGAACACGCATTAGTATGGCATATTGATTATATGGAATCTAATCATATTGATAATAAGAATATTCTAATAGCAGTAATGGATGGTATGCATAATTGTATTCGTAATTCGATATCAAAAGTAAATGAGGTAACTCATACTGAAAATAATACTTCCAAATTTATGGCGATTGTGGATGGGAATTATTTTAGACCATATTGTCATTTTGATACAACCACGAATGATTATCAACAAATACCATACGTTACTATTGAGAAGGGGGATGGAAAATATATGGGAATCGCGGCGGCAAGTATATTGGCGAAAACCGCACGAGATGATTATGTACTAGAAATGTGTGAAAAGTATCCAATATTATCAGAACGTTATGGTTTAGATAGTAATATGGGATATGGAACCAAATCACATATGGCAGGTATTCAAGAACATGGAATTACACAATGGCATCGTCGCAGTTTTGGCTGTTGTAAAACAGCTATGGTGACTGATATCGAGAACTTATAGTACTATTATCTTTTCATTAATTCCATATTGAAGATTGTGATTTACATCATTATCTACTGTATGGGGAAAAATATAATCTTAAAAATTATTTCGAAATTGTGTTAAAATGTCATTATGAACGCATACATGGTCGCTTGGATATTGATACTCTAAATAAAAAATATGATAATTATTATTTTTAATTAAATCAAAAAGTTCTTGACAAGTAGTGTTGTTTTTATTTTATTTTATAGGCAACTGCGTGATGTCCTATACTGCTTAATACATGTAACAGCATGTGATAATTGTTTCCTATATACGGGTCTTTGTCGTGAACATACGCTTGTGTTATTAATCCATAGTAATATAACCATGTCACACTACTCGCTGTTGTTATTACAACTATGCTATATTTGTCAAACTCTGTATGTAACAAAATACAACTTCCTTTCCATGCAATCATACCTACACATGTTTTATCCAACATACCGATGGTTTTATTTTTCGTTAAATGGTATAAGATTGACATTATTGTTAAACATGCAAATGTATAATAATACAGTACATCGTATTTATATGACAAATGAATTGTATTTGTTATAAATAACAATGATGTTGTCATTGTCCTGAACACTGCGTTGGGAAAATATGTTCTTATCATTTTGTTTTCTAGAAGTTTATATTGCTGTTTTTTTATATATTTTTTTCTTTACGTTATGGATTTCGGTCGTTCTTATATATTCCATTATAGATGATATCAGACAACACATTTATATTGTTCCGACTACAAAAACAAATTATCAATATTTCCCTTTGAAATTTCGATATAATTTGTAGTTCTATCCATTGTACTATACCCAATAATAAAACTGTTCGTGTTTTTATTAAAAATAAATCCCAATGTATATTCTATATTTTTCTTTTCGAATGTAAATGGAACACTATAGCGTTTTATTTTATATGTTTCTACATCCATCACGACAAACATATGATAATAATATCGTTTAGATTCAGCATTTACCAAATGAGTTATAAACCAGATTTCATTATCGATTGTTACACCGTTGGTAGAACCGCGGACATATTTAAATATAACAGGCGTTTGAATAGTATTTGTTGTAACAAATGAAGAGTTACCATCAAATGTTTCAACATATTTACCAATCGTTAGAGGATACCAATTATATATAACGTTCACGCTTTGTGATAATGTATTAAATAATACCCAATTTTTTTCTACATCAGACGAATCTTCTTTATAAACTAATGTTGAAACTATTTGCTGAGATTCCACATCAATTATACCGGTTTCTATCTTAATCTTGCCATATGATATACCTCTATTCGCATTAAAACATATTCCCTGTCTATTTGGTAATAAACGAATATCTTCAAGGCCTACATAAACCCCATCATATTTTGTATTATATTTTAATTCAAATTCGGTTTCTTTACTCCAATTACCATCATTTATGCTATAAACAGTAAATATGTTTTTAGTTATAATTGGTTCATTATTTGTAATTATACCCTCGTTATTTTTGTATTTATAATTACCATTCTCATCAATAAAATAATTCACTATACGCGTATTCGTATATACTTTATGATTGATACTATCATAACAGATGGATGGTGTTGAATTAAACATATGTGGGTAATTGGTTAGAATAGATTCATGATTATTGAGGAATAGAATATTAGATGTATCAGGTAGTTTCATATCAGACAATGCTATTGTATAAAACTTAAAGTTAGAAATAGTGTTTGTAAATAGATTTCTTTCAATAGGATAATTTAAAACCCGCATAAATACCTCATTCATATTCATCTTATT
>Ga0181566_10003437_pt1 | contig 13006 bp, 13 predicted proteins | sample 101ome_15_FD_133762 | JGI IMG/M metagenome (GOLD analysis project Ga0181566, IMG submission 133762) | Coastal salt marsh microbial communities from the Groves Creek Marsh, Skidaway Island, Georgia - 101402AT metaG (megahit assembly) | ecosystem: Environmental > Aquatic > Marine > Intertidal... | reverse complement strand
TATCTTTACAACTCAAAAAGTGGTGGAAGAAATCAGATAAACTCTGATTTAAATGAAACTTGATTTTCAGATTAAAAATATTTTCATTCACACTTAGAAGATTATCTATGCTACTATCTCATCCACAGAAATAAAAGGAAAAATAAATGGCAAATGGAAAAGTACTTTCTCTTTATATGACAATGCCAGACCTCATGCGCAGTGGTCATAGAATGCGATGTGACAATTTTGACTGTGATCCAAGTGGAATAATTGGCGATAGAGACTACGAAGTTGAAAGAGGCTATGTAATGTTACTTGTCTCAAAATCTACCTACGATATCATTGAGGAAGCTGAAATCATCATAGATCAAGGGCTCTTGCTAGAAAATATATATGTAGATATTGATCTTTACCATCTTAAAAAAGGTTCTGTTATTGAGATTGGTGAAACACTGTTTGAAGTGAATGGTCCATGTGAATCATACGACTATCTTTACTCTTTTGCACCTGAAGTCCCTGAGCTTATTCAAGGCAAACGTGGATTGTTCATAACACCTGTAGAATATGGGACCGTTGAAGTAGACGCTGAAGTAAAAGTTATTCAAGAAGCTTAACAACTAAGCTTCTCAACGACAATACTGTTTATACATTCTTTTCACATAATTGGGTTTTAAACCCATAGTTTTTATATCATCAATCTCTTCTTTAATATGCTCTTTTTTAATTGCTATGAGCATCTCCCATCTTGCAACAAGAATCTCTTTTACTTCATTCTCAAAATTAGATTCATAGCTTGGAAATTCTGTTCTAAATTGCTCTAAAATTGTAGAAAATGTATTTGTTTTAATAAACTCTAGTTGCTCAAGAGGTTTACTTTGTTCAAGCTCAACATAATTTGTCCAAGCTCTTTCTAAAACATTTTGTAACTCTTGATTGTAGTCCCTGTCTTCACCAGGAAACTCGTCTAAAAGTGTAGTTCCAAGATCTTTCAAGTCAACACTTTTTACAAGTTCTAGTTCTGCTTCAAAACAAGCTAAGTCCTCTTCATATTCCCAAGCATCTTCATATAGTTTTCCTATAGCTCTATCTTTTTCATCTTGAGACTTTGGCTTAGGCTTTGAAGAAGCTACTTTTGATTCACTTGCATATGTTTCTTTGAGCTCATCCATCTGGAGCTCCATATAACGTTTAGTGTCTTTGTTCTCCATACTAATTTACCTTATTAGCATCCGCAGCTTGTTCCACAGCTTCCAGAAGAACTTCCAGTTCCACAAGAAGATCCAGCATTTGGGTTATCAACAACACGAATCACAAAGTCATCATTATCAATTTTTTGTACAAAAAAATGGTGTTTTGTACAAAAATCTTCTGCCATAAATTCAACAAGTATATTTGCATAATTGTATGCATCTTGCTGTGTATCGAACTCCTTTTTTGCGGAGTATTCGCTCTTTTTAAAGCAGCCACATTCATATTCAATTTCTACTGTATGCATTATATTTACCTATGGTTATAATTTTTAGAAGTATAATGGATCGAACTGAAATCAGAGGATTTTTTAAAAATAAATGAAGTTCTTAAAAAAAAATTTATATTTTAAATGTTCAAAACAGAAAGGTTCTGTCTTGATTGTGTAGAAGAGACTACTTAGTTGTTGTTGCACTTACTTGGTGGCTCTTCTTTAGCATCAAAGCCTATAGTGACTGAACTTTTTCTAATGAGATCTCTGATATCTTCAACATCATCATCCTCATCATCTGTAGGTCTTTCTTCACTATGAATTATGATTTTATCTCCATAATCTACAGCTTCAAAATAGTGTTTCATACAAAATTCTTGATTCATTCTACACTCTAAAACACGTGCTTTATTGTACATATCTTCTCTAGATTCAAACTCTAAGTTATTTGTTAAACCACTTTTTTTAAAACAACCGCACTCTTTTTCTATTTCTATTTTATACATAATTTTCCTCTCGTTTAATCTAATTCTTTTATAACTTTAAATTCTCCAGACTCAAAAGAATACACTTTTTTAGCCTCTTTATCAATCACTACAGGACGAATCCATTCGTTTAGAATAAACTCTTTGGCAACAGATTGCTCAACAGCTTTGCCAACTTTTTCTAAAGGTGCTTCCATGTAAGTTAAAAGTCTTACAGGTTCATGATACGCTTTTCCCTCTGAATGAACAGACTGCGTAGGAAGACCAATTTTTAAATCACTATAATTACCGTTAAATACACCTATCTTTGAAACAATATTATGATATACCTTTGAGCCAGCTCCATAAATTACATTATCTACAGTAGAAAAGTAATGTTCAAGGTTTATCCACTCTCCAACAACCAATGGACCATTAAAAATTTTAGTAAGAATATCCGCCTCTTCATTATCAAGATTCGAATCATATGAATGCATAAATAATCTGTTGTTAAACTTCATATGTTTTATAGATTCTCTTGGTCCTGCAAAAACACCCATATTCCCAGCTAGTCCCCATTCAGGACGAGGCTCTGACCAATCCATAGATTTCACATAAATATCATCAGATGAATCTGTATATGGAAGTGCATCAGCTCTTTCCCTTCGAGCCATTCTAGAAGCTTGACTAAAATCAACCATAACCTGGATATACCTTTTCATCTCATGAGCATCTAAAATATCTGTATCGTAAAACTTCATCTCATCTGTTGACGTGATATGAAGTGCTGGCATAAATTTTGTATCATCAGGAATTGTAACTCCTTTAACTGCTAAAGCTTTTCGTACCTCTTTGTCATTTGCAATCATACAAATTGCTCTGTTATTAGGTAAACTACTAGCTCCGCCACATGCTCCACAATCGAGTGCAGACTCAAAAGGGTTGTTATCAGATATACTCACATGACCAGACATAATCACAAACTCTGCAAAATTATCAACTTGACCAATCATAGTGAGAAGGTTATAAAGATACTCTACTTTTTCATCAAGAGTAAAACCAACTTGTTTAAGTTTTAGCTTTTGATATTCATAATCTTTACGTGTAATCTGATAATCATCCATCAACTTTTGAAGTAAAGTTACATCAATATTTAATGGCAAATCGTTCCCAAAAACTAAGTGATCACGAATAGCTTGAACTTGTGCATCAGTATAAATGATTTTTGTATGACTTGTAAGCATATCACGAACAATATGAGTATGAAGTTTATTAACATACATCTCTATCTCTTCATCTGTGAGCTTATCAAGTGTATATGTAGTTTTTGGCTTTTCAGCTTTAAAGTTCTTAAAAAATTTCTCTGTTTTTCTTGGTGCGAATGTTTTACCAAACAAGTTTATTCCAAAAATCCAACCAATAGCTTCAACCATAATATATGGAGTATATGGATTATTTTTCAAATCACTTAATACTTTTTTTGTCGTTTTAGATCTTGCTTTTTTAGAGCTGTATTGATCATGTGACTCAACTGGAACTTCAAAAACTATATTTTGAGGTTTAAGAACTGCTGGACATAAAAAAAGTTCATGTGCTTTATCAAACTCTACAAAAGCTATTGGAAATCCTAAAAATCCACCCACTCCAAATGTTTTATAAGGACCACTCTTCTCAACAGAGCGTCGCATAACTTCAGAGCGAACATCTAAACAAAATGAAGCAGATGCTACAGGTCTCTTTTGCTCATTTTTATCAGATAAATCAATCTCATCGACAAAAGACTTAATGTATGTGTCTTCTAGAGACTTCATCCATATATAACCCTCTTCTTCTCGAAGGATTTCCATAATCTTGGCAAGCTCAACCAAAGGTATATTTATATTGTTTAATTGATCTTTAGAGAGGTGAACTTGCTTCGCATCAAGATAAAGTTCATACTGAGTGTATTCTTCTAAAATTGCATCATAATCATCCGAATCTTCCATAAGATCTATAAACTTACCTGGTAGTTTATATTTTGACTTCACTAGTTTTAAAATTGAATACGCACCATTCTCTTCAAGAAATTCATCTAAAATACTAAAATCATTTATTTTTCTATGTTTAAGATATGCTCTTTCATAATACAAACGAATCGCGATATAATCCATCAGAGATGATGGATATTTTTGTTGAGAATAGTAATCTGGATCTTCTGAACGGTATTTTATAAAACCAGCCCATCCATGTAATTTTAATACATGAGTAAGAAGATAACGCTCTTTATTTTTTATTTTCAATATATCTAATGATTCTTCAACAAATGCCTCAGAGTCATATGGATAATCAAAATCTTCATACAGTTTAAATGTTTCAAACATACCTAGCTCTCTATTTTCCATAGAAACTGTAGTTTGTTCTTCATCTAAAAAACGAGAAATGTACTCTATAATACTTTTCTCAATAACCTCTTTATCATCTCGATTAAACAAAACATCATTTATCTCATATAGAGTCATATGCTTTGTAAGTCTAGTAAGCCATTTTTTCTTGTTGTGATAGGAAAATTCTTCATCAAGATAAGACAAAAGTTCTTGATCAACTGGATGCTCTTTTGATGAAGCTGCACTTCTATAACGATTCCACTCAGGATTTACCTCAAGCAAACATCTCATTGCAAGATCATAATGTTCATCTAATTTATCATCTATAAGAACTTCTTTAAGGTTTTCTTCCAAAATTGAATGCGCTATTTTGCCTTCTCTGTAAAGCTTCAAATAGTAAGATGGTTCCATATACACCTTTCCACCATAAATCTTTTTAGCTTTTTGAAGAGCATCCTTGAAGTTCATGTCTTCAAAACCTTTAAGAGGGTTATGGTGAATAAAAGAGCCTATAGGCCAATAATGAGGCACAGTGTTTTTAATGGAATCTAACTTTTCTATAATACCCATGAAACTATCTCCTTAACTCCAAAAAAACTAAGTAAAACTAAAATACCCATAATAATAATATGAGTCACTTTATCTCTATACGTAAGATCAACATAATGAATATCAGGATTTGTTTTCCCAAATATAGATTTTTCTAACACTTTCATAGAAATCAAAAAATTTCCAAAGTACAAAGTCACCACAACTAAATACCATAAAGTGTCGACCTCACTATTAAAAATATAAGTTAAGAAAAATAGTGCATTAGGTAATGGTGGATATAAACCTAGAGTAATCAAGTAAAGCGTGATGCTTAATCCAACAACTGGTGTAGCTAGAGTCACACCTCTCACATACAAATAATTTGCACTTCCATAATGTTTCTCATAAAAATTTGCTATTGAAAAAATTCCAATCAAAGAGACCAGAAGCGAAAGGCTATAAAATGCTCCTTGTTCTTCAAAGAGCATAAAAAACGGTGCATTGATAAAAATGAAATAATATCCAAGTTTATAAAAGTTGGTTGTTTTCGTAGCTTTGTAAATGCTAAAAACTGCGCTGACATATGAAATGATGACGAATGAGTCCGAGTGTTTGTTCTCAACAAAGAATGTAAGGGCAATAGCACCCACCAACATAACAGCACTTAATATAAAAATAGATTTACTTGAAAAGAGCTTACTTTTTTCAAGAAGTAAATAATATGGTAACCCTGAAACTAAAATGAGATACGCAATGCTAGCTATCATATCTTACCCTTCTTTGCATACTTGAAAAGATCAAAGTAATACCCTTCCTTCACCAAAAGTCTATAAAATTTCCACTTATTTTTATCGGGTGCTCGTTTTGATTCAGCTTTTCCAACAAAGTGCTGCTTATACATAAATAACCAACCAACGATCATAATTAAAGCTAAAACTACAAGTGCAGCTATAAGTGTGACGTTAAATGTAGCTGCTGCATAAAAAACTAACGCATCTTTTCCATACAAGAAATGTTCTAGTGCCAAACCAATAAATTCATACGTAAATAACACTAAAATAAATGAGCTTATCAATCCAACTATAACTTTAAATGAATCAGATTTAGTAACTTTAAAAAATGATAAAAATAACTGTGTACCAGTAAGCCAAGCAAATGCTAAAATAATCATTGCAGCATTAAATTCAAAAAACTCCTCCATTAACACTAATTTTACACCAATAAATGCTAAAACAGGAACCGTTGTAAATAATGCAATAAGTTTAAAAGTTTTTGAACTTTTATACACTTTTTGCTCATCCCAAAAAGTTTTATGTGAAAGACGTTCAGGGATATTTGGTTCATGACGAGCATATTTAATCACTGTTCCAGACTCTAAAAATAATGAAGCTTTGAAAATTCCATGCACAATCAAGTGATACACTGCAAGAGAGAAGGCACCAAGACCAACTTCCATAATCATATAGCCCATTTGACCAACAGTTGAATACCCTAAAGAGCGTTTAATATCTGATACAACTAACATCAACATCGAAGCAAAAATAGCTGTAACCAAACCTATAAAAAACGCAATATTTAATACAGCTGGTGCGAGAATCAACAAGTAAGCAAGTTTATTAAGTAATATTCCTCCAACATTTACTACCCCAGCATGCATTAAGGCTGAAACAGGAGTTGGAGCTTCTGAAGTATAAGGGAGCCATATATGAAAAGGAACTATTGCTGATTTCATCATTGCTGCTAACAAGAACAAGAGTCCTACAACAAATATCATAGGGTCCTCAATTGGATTTTGAGACATTACTAACCATTTTTCTCTCAGAACCTCTAAATCAAAACTTCCAAAAGTTTTATATGTAAGAATAACCGCCAATAAAAAGACAAAATCAGCACTTTTATGTATGTACATAGTCCATCTAGCATTCTTTACAGCTGTTTTAGAACCTACATTAAAAGAAACAAGTAGATAAAGGTATACACTCATAAGCTGCCAAGCTAATGCAAGAACTATCAAGTTGTTGCTCATGACTAGGAGATAAATAGATGAAAATATAAAGTTCAATAACACAAAAAATCTTTTGTACCCTGCTTCATCCCACATGTATTTCGTTGCAAACTTTCTGATAACAAGCCCTAAAATTGCTACATATGGAACAAGTATCGCTGATAATTCATTATAGATGACTAATCCACCAAAACCCACGATAGACTTACCGTTTGATATAACGTGATATGACCCGACAAGGGCCAAGATAGCAACCATACTTGAGAGCATAATACTGATCTTTGGCATAATCTCTTTTTTATCAAAGAAACCAAGCAGTATAGCTATAAGTATTGGGATTGCTGGAATAAGTAAAATAAGTTGTTCCACTAAAAACTCCCTGTATATTCGAATGTACTAAAATAAATGTTACTGGTACTGTTTTAAACCCTTATATATTAATATGTAAGCATTCTTATTTCTATAAGGGTCATGAATTGTAAGATTCATACAATCAATCAATTAGTTTAAACAGTTTAATTTTCAACTTAACTTAATCATTATGCAATTTAGAACTCTTTAAAGTAGATATTTATTTCAAAACAAAAGATCTATTGGATTATTTTTAAATCTCTAAAACCCTTGCTACAATCCTTTTAATCTATTTTAGAAAAATAACAATATGAAAAAAATTTATTTTTCTTCATCAATTCTTAGTGTTTTAGCATTCTAATGAGTGTTTCTATTAGTAACATGAAATCCCATTATTAGCTAAGATCATAGATTTATACCTTATATTTTTTTTGTTTCAGCAGGTAACAATATTCTTTTTTCTTAATTTAAAAATTACTTGGCCTTAACTTACTTCTAGACTATTTTGATATCGAAAATCAAAAATATTTATCCATTCTTTAAAGAAAAGTAAAAGATATTTTATGTACACTGCGACTCGAAAAACATAAATTGTAGCTGATAATGGAGTCTCTACTCTCATTTTAATATTAAATATTAAGATGATTTAGTATAGAGTTCGTTTGATGCTACATCACCAAATTATTAGGCTTTGATATCAATCATAACTAATATCTATGTTTAAGTCATCATAGAGGAGTAAAAATGTATTATGTGGCAAAAGTAAATTCAGACATGTGCTCTGAGCATAAATGTAATATGTGTACACTATATTGTCCAGAAGCTAACACGCTAATGTTCGATAAAGATAACAATACATCTTGGGTAGATGAAGATAGATGTAAAGGTTGTGCACTCTGTGTATATGTATGTACTGATCTACTAGATCGAAATTGTATTTCGATGGAAATGGCTCAGGCACAAGAATAAAAAATTCTAGAATTTATTTAATTTAAAATTTAGTGTAAAAAATTTCATAGGAGAAATTATGGCGAATCAAGGTCCTGCGTATTATTCACCGTATCCGGTGGCTACTTATGAGGGTGTGATTACACCACCAGAAGGAAAAGCGCTTCTATTAACTGATGTAGTTGATGAAGAAGTTGCAATGAGAGAAGCTGCAAAACAAATGTTAACAAATGAGAATGCAACAATATTCCCTGGTCCACAGGTTTTATATGGTTGGAATGAGGAAGCTAAAGAAAAAGCAACTTTAATTAAAGAGATTGCTGAAGTACTAAATGCTAAAATGATTCCAATGTATGACTACAGACCAAAATATCCAAAGATTGATCCTGAAGTGGAGATCAATCCAAATCACCCTAACTTAACGATTTGGCATAACAACATTAAAGCAGCAATCTTCGTTGGTGTACACTGTCACTATGCAAACGTTGCATTAAAAATAGTTAGATCAGAAACAGACTGTTACACAATTGCAATTTGTGGTCTTTCAGGACATGAAGATGCAATGGCTACATTAAGAGATCAGCATACTCACGAACTTAAGAGATTTATTGAAATCGCTAAAGAAGTGAAAGCTGAACTAGGGAAATAGGAGATAAAATGGGTAAAATTACTGATATGACTGAAACACACAACTGGTCAGGACAGAAATTAGTTTCTATTGAGCACATGCTTTTCGAAGCTCCTAGAACTAAACACTTTATGACTGGTTCTGAAGTTTTAAAAGAAGCTGTAAAACGTGCTACTGTTGATGCGTCTGTTTCTTATCCAATTACACCACAATCAGAAGCTGCACACCTTATCGGTGAATTATGGGCTGAGGGTTACGTTGGTGTTTACTTCCGTGGTGAAAATGAATTTGGTGTTATGTCTGAGGTTGCTGGTTGTTCAATGGCTGGTGCTAGAACTGTAACAACTACTTCAGGTCCAGGTACATTACGTGCTATGGAAAACTTTGCTATGTGGTCTGGGACTCGTGCTCCAATGCAACTTTGTCTTATGGCTCGTGGTATTAACTCTCCACTTACAATTCAACCAGATAACTTAGAGGTTCAATACCTTCTTGAAACTGGATGTATGATTTGGTATGCTGAAAATGTTCAAGAACTTTTCGATATGTCTTTAGCTGCATTTACTGTTGCTGAACAACCAGATGTACACGTTCCAATCATTACTGCAGTTGATGGTTTCTTTGTTTCTCACACTCGTGAAGCAGTTGAACTTCCAGCAGATGATATAGCACTTAAACCATACAACCCGTATGCTGCTCCATTACCTCCGATTGATTCAGAAATGCCTCCAGGACGTTTCTTAAGAGATCCATTCGTAATGAAATCTAACTATATCTCTTATGCTACTCACGCTTCTTGGCAGTGGGAAATTCGTTCAGCAGTTGAAAGATCTAAACCATATGCAAGAAAACTTCTTAATGGTTTAGTTCACGTAACTGGAAACGAAGATGCAGAGATTGCATTTGTTACTTGTGGAACTGCTTCTAACCAAGCAAAAGAGGGACAAAGAGAACTAGAAAAACTTGGAATCAAATCTAAAGTACTTAAACTAAGAACTATTAGACCTTTCCCTGAAGAAGAACTTATTAAAGAGCTTGAAGGTGTGAAACATGTTATCGTACCTGAGTTCAATGTTGTTGGTTGGCTAGCAAATGAAGTTAAAGCTAAACTTTATGGTAAAGTTGATGTAAATATTCATGCTGGACCTAGAGTAGCTGGTGGTATGAGTTTACCTGCAGAAGCTATCATCCAAGAAGTACAAGAAGTACTTAACGCAGCAAAAGGAGCATAAGTATGTCATTAGATATTTATAAAATTAATCCTGAGTTCAGAGATATTATGCCTAAAGAGATCATTGATCTTGAGGAAAATGCTACATGGGCTCAAAATCAAGATAAGCCTCGTGGTATTAAAGAACTTCCGCAAACTAAAGAGTTAATTGAAGAACACTCTTTGTGTGCTGGTTGTCCTGAAGCAGCTACATTAAGATATGTACTATCTGCTTTACCAAAACCTGAAGAAACAGTAATTGTAAACTCAACTGGTTGTACATCACTCATGTTCCCACACATTGCGTTACACACTGTACACTCATTGTTTGGTAACCAAAACTCAGTAGCTTCTGGTATCAAAAGAGTTCTTGAGTGGAGATTCCCAGATAAGCAAAAAGATGTTGTTGTTTTAGCTGGTGATGGTGCTACTGTTGATATCGGTCTTGACTACACTTTACAATCATTCTTTAGACAAGAAAAAATCACTACTATCTGTTTTGACAACGAAGTTTATGCAAATACTGGTGGTCAAGAGTCTGGTATGACTGCAAAAGGTCAAGTATTTAAAATGGCTCCTACTGGTAAAAAATTCGAAAAAGTTCCTATGTGGGAACTTGCGAAAACTTCTGGTTGTCATTACTCTGTAAACATGACTGGTTCTGCTCCAAAAGCTGTTGCTAAAGCTGTTAGAGAAGCTATCTTAGTTGCAAGAGAAATTGGACCAACATTCCTTAATATATATACTCCATGTATCCTAGAGATAGGTTTAAGTGCGAATGAAGGACTTGGTGAAATGAAAGCTGGAGACAAGCATAGATTTGAATTCTACAGACACGTTTCTCCAGAAGCAGAAGAGTATCTAAAAAAATGTAAAGAAGAGGGACTTTTATAATGGCTAAAGATTCGATTAAAATCAGAATGCCTGCTCTAGGTGGGCAAGGTGCTGTTACAGCTGCACATATTGCAGCAACTGCAGCAGATACAGAAGGTTATTACGCAGTTTCAAACCCATTCTTTGGTGCTGAAAAGCGTATGGCTCCATCTGAAAGCTATGCTAGAATTGGTACTGTGCCTATCTATGATAGAGGTGAGGTTATTTATCCAGATATCGTAATGATTTATCACCCACAAGTTATCACTATGGGTAAATCATATACTATGCCATTTTACGCTGGTGTTAAAGAAAATGGTCTCATTATTATTAACAGTGAAAGAGATCTTTTAACTGCACATGATAAAAAAATTCTTGATGATTTAAATGTTAAAGTTTTAACTAAAGACTTTACTGAATTCGCTATTCAAGAAGCTGGAACTGAACTTGCAACAAACATGGCAATGTTAGGTTCACTTTTTGGTGCACTTGGAACTATTAGTAAACCAGCTATCGAAGAAGGTATTAAAGATAGATTCCTTAAAAAATACACTGCTTCTGGTGGTACTGCAACACTTGACTCAGTTATTGAGAAAAAGTTTAAGAAAAAAATGGATCTTATTCAGAAAAACCTTGACACAGCTTCTGCTGCATTTGACTTAACTGCTGAATGGGCTGATCAAGTTGGTCTTGAGCAAATCTTAGAAGCTCCTAAAAAATAATTCTTTCGTAGCTACTACATGTGAGTAGCTACAACTTTCTTCATCCCTTTAAACTTTTTATTTTCGAAGGTATATATTTATGATTCACTCTTTTGTACTTACAGGGTTTCTTGGCGTTGGTAAAACTACAATGCTCACAAATACTGTTCAGAAGCATTTTTCAGAAAAACAAGTTGCCATAATTGTAAATGAATTTGGTGATATTGGTGTCGATAGTAAGATATTAACAAATGTTCATAGCCAAGTTTTAGAGATATCTGAAGGCTGTATATGTTGTCAACTTTCTCAAGAGTTTGAAAGTGGTGTTATAGAAATTATTGAGAAATATAATCCTGAAATAATTTTTGTTGAAACATCTGGTGCATCAGAACCATTTCCAATCTTTTTATCTTTGCAAAACTTAGGGATATCTGTAGAAGGTATTTTATGTGTAATAGATTCTAAAAACTTTAGTTCTTATAAAGAAAACTCTACGGCAAAATATCAAATCGGTGGATCTAATATACTTGTTTTGAATAAAACAGACTTAGTTAGCAAAGAAGAGTTAGAAGTTCTAGAAAAAGAAGTACGCTCAATTAAAGAAGAGTTCAATATTAAAAACAATTTGACTGGAAGAGCTATATTTAATGGTTATATGATTCAGCATGCTCAGCAAGGTATTGTAAACAAAGAAGTCTTCGATGGAGTCTACAAAGCAGAAGAGATTGTTACTATGGCTCAAGAACAAGAACATCTTTCGCATACAAGTGAAGATTCTATTACTCAAAAAGTTGCTTATATTAAAGAGAATATTCGTTTTGAAGATCTTGAAACTCTGCTTGAATCATTACCAAAAAATATTTACAGAGTCAAAGGTGTTGTAAAACTTATCGACGTTGAAAAACCGTTATTTATCAACTACTCATTCGGTGATGGAACATATCAAGAGCTTGATCAGGAACATGAAAAATCAGTACTTGTATTTATCGGTTCATCTATAGATAAAGATATAAAAAGCTTAGATAAACTCTTTGAATTTTTGATGATTCCGCAATTTAGTGTACATAAATAAAGTCCTAAAATTTATTGTGATACATTTTGTAACATCTTCTTATAAAATGTAAATATAAAGTAACCGTAACGAAAACTATATATACTTATTTCTAAAAAAATTCCTCAAAGCTGTATCAAACTGTAAATTTTCATTCTAAAATATAGATATTTAATTTTCTATGTTTTATTTAGTTTTTTAGTTCTGAAGTGATCTAATCAACACTTAAATAAATAAAATAATAAACCTCTAAAAAGCCCTATTTAAGGCAAAAAACATCTTTTTAGATTCGATCTCTTTAATGAAAGTTTTCATGTCATTTAATGAGTAAAAAATACTTACAAAAATAGAAGCTTCAAATTGTAACACTATAGATCATTTGAAGTAATATTTTGTATTAAACCTGAAGATCTCAGATTAGTTACAATTTAATATGATAT
>Ga0181566_10003435_pt1 | contig 13009 bp, 12 predicted proteins | sample 101ome_15_FD_133762 | JGI IMG/M metagenome (GOLD analysis project Ga0181566, IMG submission 133762) | Coastal salt marsh microbial communities from the Groves Creek Marsh, Skidaway Island, Georgia - 101402AT metaG (megahit assembly) | ecosystem: Environmental > Aquatic > Marine > Intertidal... | reverse complement strand
CTACCGACAAGCGGACGCATGCTCGACGCGCTGCGAGAGGACAGGCACGAAGGTCGGGTCGGTGCGACGACGCTGGTGCAGGATAGTGACGGCAATGCTCTCTATTTCTCCAAAGAGGTTCTTCCGTACACCGCAGGGCGGTTTGATGACGAAGAAATCACCCCCTGTATTCCATCATATTGGTGCCTATGCGTATCGCCCTGACGCATTGAAAGCTTATTTGAGGCTGCCTGAGTCTCCCTTGAAACAATGAGAAGGGCTGGAGCAATTGCGTTTCCTCGAAAACGGCATCCCTATCAAATGCGTGCAAGCGGACCTGCAAGGTCGGTCTTTCTGGGAGGTGAACAATCCCGAAGACATCCCGAAAGTCGCACCGTATTTGGGCGCAGTGGGGCGGCAGTGATCGCGCCGCGTGTCAGCGTCATAATCGTCAGTCACGGGCGACCGAGCCATTTGAATGGTGTCGTTAAGTCTTTGCTACAGCAACGCTTTCCAAGCTTCGAAATAATTGTTGTCGCCGAGCCTGAGGCGCTCTCTTCCGCTCAATTGGATGTTGGTGTCATCAAAACCGTCGCGTTCAGTCACGCGAATATCTCTGCCGCGCGTAACCTCGGTATTGCCCACGCCGCGGGTGAAATTATTGCGTTTATAGACGACGACGCGCGGCCAGAGCCATTGTGGCTATCTCGTCTCGTCGGGCCCATTGCGTCTGGCGCTGCCTCGGCCGCAACGGGGCGGGTGATTGGTAGAAACGGGATCACAAACCAATCAACCTGCGTTTCAGTCGCGCCAAATGCCGACGAGCGCACACTCCCGTTCGGCTCTAAAGCGCGTGTTTTTCGTGGTGAATGCATCAAGCTTGTTGGGACCAATTGCACTTTTGACGAAGGCTACGCATTCTACATGGATGATACCGATGTCTCGATGCGCGCAAGAAATGATGGTGCGTCGATAGCCTATGTAGGTGATGCTGTCGTTCATCATGGTTTTGCTGCTGGGCCGCTGCGGCGGCAGGATCGCGTACCAACATCCCTAACAAAAATTGGCCATAGTACAGCGCGGTTCCTTTCATCGCATTGCGGTAAGAGAGAACGCGGTTACGCGGTCGAGAAACAGACTCTATTACAGCGGAATAGACTTATTCAGCTCATGATCGACGGATTGATCGACCCTTTCCAGGTGAGGCTTCTTTTGAAGCAGTACCAAGCGGGTATTGATATGGAGCCTAAAAGGATTCCAAAGAAATTGAAGCCGCTGCGCGCGCTGTTTATCAGAAAGACTATGTCGCTTTCGGATTTGCCAACTGGCGATAGGTTAGGCCGCTTGCGACGTTTGCGCCTCTGTCAGGATCGTGTGCAGGATTGTTGGCGCGTCATTCGCCCGCAACTTTGTGCAGATGTTCGGATTTCGCAGTGTCCGCGAAACCAGAGCAAGCGCCTTGAGGTGATCCACACCGGCATTGATCGGCGCAAAAAGTGCAAAGATAAGATCAACCGGTTGGCGGTCTACGGCGTCAAATTCCAGTGGTTTTTCGAGACGGACGAACAGGCCACAAACCTCTTTGACGCTCTCCAGCCGCGCATGCGGCAAGGCGATCCCGTTGCCAACGCCTGTGGGGCCGAGCACTTCTCTTTCGAGTAAGCACTCGGTCACGACTTGTGAATCGACGCCATAGACCTGCTCCGCAAGATCACCGATGTCCTGAAACAGGCGTTTCTTGCTGGAAGATGCTCCCAAGAGCTTTACACCCTCGGGCTTCAAAATGGTTGAGAGTTCCATGAGCGTCGTAACTAGCTATTTTCCTGATCAGCCGGCGACCTTTGGATCGATCCAGCCAATATTTCCATCATCGCGGCGGTAGACAACATTCAATCCGCCATGCTTTTCATTCTTGAAAACAACAACTGGAAGGTGACTGATTTCCATTTGCATCACCGCTTCACCGACAGAGATCGACGGAATTTTGGCTTCCATCTCCGCGATGATTACGGGGCTGGAGTCGTCGCCCTCGTTAGAGTCATCTTCAGTTGCGGCGAGGATATAAGAGCCAGCGTCAGAAAGTTCAACCGGTTCCGAACGATGACGGTGGTGATCTTTCAGCCGCCGCTTGTTTCGGCGCAATTGCTTGTCCATTTTTTCACAGCAACCGTCGAAGGAAGCGTAAATCTCGTGGGCGTGATCTTTGGCTTGGCAAGTCAGGCCAGTGGACAAATGCACGATGGTTTCGCACACAAACTCGCTGCCCGACTTGGAAAATATTACAGTGGCCTCTGTGGGTCTTCCTGCATACTTTTCCACAGTTGTACTGAGTTCGTTCATGACGTGCGTTTGCAGGGCTTCACCGATGTCGATTTGCTTTCCGCTGATTTGGTACCGCATCGTTACTCCTTGTTATTAGAGGCAAATATCCATTTGGCCCAGAGAGCCATTACGAAATCTACCTATATGAGAACGATAACGTTTGATTGATTAATGCCCTTCATGCAGCTGTGCTGCATGTATGAAGGGGATGTGTTGCCAATCATCGTCATCACCTTCATTTGGCGACAACTCAAGGTGTATTGTCAATGAGTCGAATGCGAGTTTTCGGATTCAGCCGATCCGGAATGAATCGCCTAGATAGACGCGGCGCACGTTCTCATCTTGGATCACTTCCTCGGCGGTGCCGCTCATCAGAACCTTTCCATCATGCAAGATGTAGGCCCGATCGACGATTGAAAGTGTTTCGCGCACATTGTGATCGGTGATCAGCACACCGATTCCCCTATCCTTCAGCCCAGCAACCAAATGCCGGATTTCACCAACCGCGATGGGATCGACGCCCGCGAAAGGTTCGTCGAGGAGGACATATTTCGGGTTCGACGCAAGGCACCGCGCGATTTCCGCGCGCCGTCTTTCGCCGCCGGATAGAGAGAGTGCCGGCGCGCGGCGGATATGTTCAATTGAAAACTCCGCCAGAAGGTTTTCCAGATGGTCGCGGCGTTTGTTGCGATCAGGCTCCGTGGTTTCAAGAATAGAGAGAATGTTATCCTCTACATTCATGCCTCTGAAGATCGAAACTTCTTGCGGCAGGTAGCCAATTCCCAAGCGTGACCGCCGGTACATCGGGAGAGTAGTAACTTCTTGACCGTCGATATAGACGTGCCCGCCTTCCGGGATCACCAGTCCGGCGATGGCGTAAAAGCAGGTACTTTTCCCAGATCCGTTAGGGCCGAGCAGCGCTACGACCTCGCCTTTGACGAGTGACAGGCTGACGTCGCGGATCACTACCCTCTTGCGGTAGCTCTTGCGGAGGTCTTTTACCTGTAGCCCCCCGTTTCCGTCCGTGACTTTTAGAAAAGACATTACATTACTCGCCTGAACCAGGGGTGAAGATGGTTTTGACGCGCCCGTCCAACTTTGCCGTACCTGTCGAAAGATCAATCACCAAACGTTCGGCGGAGAGTGTCGCGGGCCCCTGCGTGAGCAGTACGCCGCCTTCCAATGAAATTAGCCGCTCTTCGACGTTATAGAAAGCAACCGCCGCCTCGGCCGCCTCACTCGGCGTTGCGAAGATCACGTCCTCTTCCGCTTCCAGTCGGACGACTTCCCCTTGATCAGGGTCATAAAACAGCGAGACACGCCCAGCCGAAATCCTGATGTCACCCTGCAAAATCAGAACATTTCCGATGAACGAAGCACTGTTTGATTCAGAATTTACTTCAAGCGCATCCGCGCTCACTTCGACAGGGGCATCCTGAGAAATCGCATAAGGGCCAAGATCGACAGCCGTTGATTGCGCAAATGCAGGAACGGCCAATGTGCTCAGAGCGAGTGCCAATAGCGTCGTTTTCATCTTTCACCTCTCCTGCCTGCTCATGGTGTATAAACCAGTTCTACCCCGCCCGTGAATTCCAAACGAAAGCTTTGTTTGTCAGTGTCGACCGAAACGTGCATTTTACCGGCCTCCAAAGCGCCAAATGGCGTCCGTGCTTCGAGCCGCTCTGTCGACGTCAATGTCCCCTTTGGCAGGTCGAAGCTCAAACCCAATGTCTCGATGGAATATTGGTCGTTGACTGAGAGCCGCGAAAGCCCGCGCACATCGAGTTTTTGCCTTTGACCACTTATCAGAGCCAACCCACCGACAACTGTCATCCTGTTTTCATCGGCGGTCACGGCAAGGGAGATACCCTCCACCTCCATATCCCAAGCTGGTTCCGCAGAAGGGCGAACCGAGCGCGCCGAAACTTCGATTGAACTGCGGTCACCAAACATACCTGAAAAACGTGGTTCGGTCAGTTTGGGATCACGCACCAGTTCATCAAGTCGTGCGAGCGGGAATCCTTCCGGCCCTGACGTCCGTTCGGCAAAGAGGAACAGCGTGGCCAAAAGTGAAAGAGCCACAAGCGGAAGAATGACCTTCGCCCATCGGACAAACTGTGAATAGCCGGTGTCCATTAGCCAGTCTGTTCAATGTGCGAAAATATCGGTTTCGGGCCAGCCAGCGAGGTCGAGTTTTGCTCGTGTTGGAAGAAAGTCAAAACATTTGGCGGCGAGCGCGGTCCTGCCCTCACGCTCAAGCATCTTGTCCAAACTGTCCTTCAAGCGGTGTAGATACAGCACATCTGAGGCCGCGTAATCCAGCTGCGCCGTTGTCAGCTCTTCTGCGCCCCAGTCGCTCATTTGCTGGAACTTCGAGATATCGACGCCGACAAGCTCCTGCAAAAGCGCTTTCAATCCGTGCCTATCCGTAAAGGTACGCACCAGTTTGGAGGCGATTTTCGTACAGTAAACCGGCTCTGCCAACGCGCCAAAAGTGTTGTACATGGCCGCAATGTCAAAACGACCAAAGTGAAACAGCTTCAGAATGGCCCGATCCTCGAGCAGACGACATAGGTTTGGTGCTTCGGTTTGGCCCTTGGCAACCTGAATGAGGTGTACGTTTCCGTCACCACTGGACATCTGGATCAAACAGAGCCTGTCACGATGCGGGTTCAATCCCATTGTTTCACAGTCGATGGCGACAATCGGCCCAAGCTCGAGGCCGTCTGGCAGGTCGTTTTTATAAAGATGGTTGGTCATTAGATGCCTCCGGCTTTCCCTTCGCTATATGGAGAGGCGCCCTATGAAGCAACCGTCTTGGGCTGTCGCAAAGCCATGAGCCTCCCCCTTTGAAGTGGTCCGGCCCTATAGTTAGGAAAGCGGAGGACTAAGAATGGCGATTAAGAGACCCAAGCCCGAAGAGATTGTCGTGAAGTTACGGCAGGTTGAAGTTTTGATAGGGCAAGGCATGCCCCGGATCGATGCGATCAGACAGATTGGCGTGACTGAACAAACCTATTATCGCTGGAAGAAGAAGTACGGCGGAATGGGTGCGGAGCAGCTTAAAGAACTGAAGCGACTACAGAAAGAGAACGAACGCTTGCGTCGTGCGGTTTCTGTCCCGTCCTCGGCCGCCATACGCCAAATTGCAACACCTTTGGGGGCGGGGGGAGAATTTCCGGGCCGGGGTGTGGGGCGCAGTCCTCAGTCCGGCAGCCTGCGCAGTAGGATCTTATAGCGGCGGCCGCCCTCGGTGCGGCCGTCAGTCAGCACGCCCCCGTCCAGGTCGCCGGCGAGCTGGACCACCTCGGCCGGGCTGTCGCAGCACCAGTAATTCAGGAGGCCCTCGGCGCGCGCGGCGCCGTCTGGCGCGTAGGTGACCTGAAGGCCGCGCCGGAAGACGTCTGAGGGTCCCATGGAATGGTCCATAAGCTTACCAAGTTCGATGCCCCCACGCCCCGCCGAGAGTGTCAGCGTGTCCACGGCCGTCGTCTCGTAGCGGCCCAGGCCATCGTTATATAATTGCCAGGCCATGCGGTAGCGCCCGGCGTGGCGGTCCTCGGCGTAGTCGGCGGGGTCCAGTGCCTTTGGGAGACCGGCGAGTGCCATGAGGTTTACGGCCTCGTAGTTAGGGCCGCCCCCGCGCGCGTAACCATATTTATCGCGCGTCTGGCCAATTAAGGATTTTAGGCGTTCGGGGTCATGCGCCGCCAGATATGTAGAGTAAAACTGCAGTGGGTCCTCCCCCAGCCTCTGCCGGAGGTTTCCAGCCGCGTCGTAGCACTCCCCGTATCGGTGGACACGCGCGTACTCGTTGACGTCATTCGGGCTGTCGACCACCCGGAGGGCGTACTCGAACATCTCGCGGAGCGTGCCGCCGCCATTTACCGAGAGGTCCCAATCCACCTGAGAAATCCGGCCCCACTGCAGGAGGAAGGCGTCCGAGAACATTGCCGCCCAGGAGACGTAGCCGGCCGCGTAGCAGCCGCGCATGCTGTCAAACGCCGGACTTCCGTCGGGGCGGACGGCCGAGAGGTATCTGTGGAAGGTCAGGTAGGCGCGTCGGACGAGTTCGGGGGACTTGGCGAGGATGCCGACGCGGAGCGTCACCTGCGCCGCCAGGGCCGCCGCGTTCATGCACTCGTCGGACATGTAGGTCCCGTCCGTGGGCCGCCCGCAGTAGCCGGCGCCGGCGGGATTGTTGAGCTCGTAGGGGTGGATGTCGTCGACGCGGCGCCTGGCCCACTCGGCGTAGCGCGCGTCCTCCTCGGGGCCCCAGGTGAAGCCGGCGCGCAGGAGCTCCACGCCCGAGGTGATCTGGTTGAGCATCAGGATGTAGGGGAAGTTGGTGTTGGCCCCCTCGCGCCCGAGGTAGAGGTTGCGGGGGGCGTCGGCCGCGACCCAGGCCTCCACCGTCCCCTGAAATTGTGCCACCGCCGCGGCGGCGCCGGGATGCGTGCCCACGCCCGCCAGCACGAGGAAGTGCAGTCCGTCCTGGCAGTAGACCTGGGCGTCGCGCAGGGTCTCCTCCCTCCAGCTGCCGGTGCCGTCCAAATTCTTTGAGGGGTCCGGCATCACGTGGCGCACGGTCGGCAGCCAGGCCCTGCAGAAGGCGAAGTCGGCCTGCCGCGACATGTCCTCAAGCATGAGGCTGAAATCTTTATTATAGGTGCCGAAGGCGACGCGCGTGGCCCCCAGGTCCGGGTAGACTGGCGGCACGTCCTCGAGACTGAAGTCGGGGACGGCGACGCCATTGCGGGCGGCGTATTCCTCGAGCTCTTCGAGGCCGAGGTAGCGGCGCGGCAGGTCTAGGTCGAGGCGCACCGCTAGGTCACAGGCGAGGCCGCGCGCCTGCGCCACCTCGAAGGTCGGGCGGAGCGGCAGGACCCGCAGGGTGTCGCAAATCTGTGCGTCGGTCAGGCTGGAGGGCTCAACCTGCCGGGTCACGAGGCCGACGAGGAGGTCAGTGTCGCGACGCATGAAGTCGCGGAAGTCGAGGACGAACTGGGCGCGGCGGCCGTCGAGCGTGCCGTCGAAGGCGATATTGGCCTGTCTGAAGAGTTCGCGCAGCGCCTGGTCAGTCCGGCGGCCGTACTTGCCGTCAGCGGGGCCGGGCGTGTGACCGAGTTCGGCGAGCGCGGCCTGCACCTCCGCGAGGTCGGCGGCGCGGGCGGGCCCGAGGAGGCCGACGACGGCGACTGCGAGTGCCGAGGCAATGACTTTGAAATTTGGCATGCGCGCCTCCCCAAGGCCCAGTTTGAGTTCGAGTGGACGCTGCGGACGCCTCGCAGTCAAGAACGTTTCCTCATGCTCGTTGGCGAAGGCGCAAATGGCAAATCTGTGGCTCTGCGGGTTATAGAGGAACTCGTCGGCCCCCAAAACCGAGCGGCTGTGCATCCCAAACTCCTCAGTCATAGCAACCACCGCGCGCAGTTGGAGCAAAAGCTGGTCAATATCGTCTCGGAGAGTGAGCAAGGGGTGAAGCTGCCAGCGGCAGAGTTGAAAGCTTTAGTTTCGGGAGAAACGATGACGGTGGACAGGAAGTTCGAGCACCCGTTTGAAATGGTGCCATTCGCAACCTTCTTTTGGGCGACAAATCATATGCCGCACCCTTCGGATTATTCAGACGCCATATTCCGACGGGCGGGCATCTTGATGTTCAATCGCAGCTTCCAGCCGAATGAGCGAGACACGCGGCTACTCGACAAGCTCAGGCCTGAAATGTCCGGTATTTTGAACATGGCGCTAAAGGCCTACGCCAGAGCGGTATCAAAGGGCTTCAAAGAGCCGCGGAGCAGCTGCGTTGCGAAGGATGACTGGCGATTGCAGTCGGATGCCGTCGTGCAGTGGCTGGCAGAATGTGAGATGGCCGAAGGCGCATACACGCACGGGAAACAATTCAAGCAGCAAAAGCAAAAAGGTGGATAATTAGCGGATATAATACTTTAAAGCATTGATATTATATTAATTATAAACGTTTTATGGTGCCCAGGAGAGGACTCGAACCTCCACGACCTTGCGGTCACTGGCACCTGAAGCCAGCGCGTCTACCAATTCCGCCACCTGGGCAGGTGTGCTGGCGCGGCGTTTAAGCGGAGTGCTTGGGAGTGTCAACGGTCTTTGTCGGCCGTATCAACGGAAATTGGACGTAGTGCCTTGTACGGGCTGCCATGCGGCGGTAAACCGGCCGCAGAAACGTGAGGTGTATAATGTCGAAATTGGTCACGATCTTTGGCGGCTCCGGCTTTGTTGGCCGCTATGTCGCGCGCCGTATGGCGAAGCAGGGCTGGCGCGTGCGTGTTGCTGTGCGCAACCCGAACGAAGCGATGTTCGTGAAGCCCTATGGCGTCGTTGGTCAGGTCGAGCCGGTGTTGTGCAACATCCGTGATGACGCCAGCGTTGAGGCCGCGCTCCAAGGTGCATCGGCTGTTGTCAATTGCGTTGGCATCCTAATGCCAAAGGGCAAGAACACCTTTGACGCTGTTCAGGAGCAAGCACCGGGCCGGATTGGCCGCCTTGCCGTCAAAAATGGCGTAGGGAAGGTTGTCCATGTTTCGGCTATTGGTGCCGATGTGAATTCAGAGAGCACCTACAGCCGCACAAAGGCGTTGGGCGAAGAGGCGCTTTTGGCGGCGTTCCCGTCAGCTGTTATCCTGCGACCTTCCGTGATTTTTGGAAACGAAGATCAGTTCTTCAACCGTTTCGCCCAAATGGCCCAGCTCTCCCCCATTTTGCCGCTTGTCGGCGCGGAGACACGTTTTCAGCCGATCTATGTGGATGATGTGGCGCAAGCTGTGGAGCACGCCGTGCTGACCGATGTCGAAGCGGGTGTCTATGAGCTTGGTGGTCCGGATGTCATGACATTCCGACAGTTGATGGGGCTCATGCTTGGTGTGATCCGGCGTCGTCGCCTCTTGGCGAACATTCCCTTTGGCGTAGCGGGCATTATGGCTTCGGTTTCCGAGCTGGCGGCAAAGATGACCCTTGGATTGGTTCCGCCCGTTATCACCCGAGATCAGGTCGCTGACCTGAAATCCGATAATGTCGTCTCGAATAATGCGCGAGGGCTAGATGCCTTTGGTATCGAAGCCACCGATATTGAGTCGGTGCTTCCCGATTATCTTTGGCGTTTCCGTCCTTCCGGACAGTACGCGGCGATCAAGGAATCTGCGAAGAACCTACGCGAAATCTAAAGAGTAAGGCGCGACCATGATCGAAAACACCTATCTGGTCGCGCTTTTCCTTGGCTTGATTGAAGGCTTGACGGAATTCATTCCTGTCTCGTCGACTGGTCATCTTCTCCTGACCAGTTATTTCATCGGTTTTGAGAGTGCGGGTCGGACGTTCGAGGTGGTGATTCAGCTTGGGGCAGTTTTGGCACTTCTGCTGGTCTATTTTGCCAAGCTGGTAGATGTAGTGCTGCGTTCCGCCTCTGACCCCTCAGCGCGAAAATTCATCCTATCAGTTTTGGTGGCTTTCTTGCCCGCCGCTGTAATCGGCGTTTTGGCGCATGACATTATCAAAACTGTCTTCTTCGAAACGCCCACGTTGATCGCGTCGATGCTGATCATTGGCGGCGTGGTTCTTTTGTTGGTTGACCGATGGGTCGGCGCACCGCGTCACGAAGATGCGATGGCGTTCTCCCTGCCAATGGCTTTCAAGATCGGCTTGATTCAGTGTCTTGCGATGATCCCCGGTGTCTCGCGCTCGGGGGCGACAATCGTGGGCGCGTTGATGCTTGGTTCAAGCAAGCGGGCCGCCGCTGAGTTTTCCTTCTTTCTGTCGATGCCGACTATGATGGGTGCATTTACCTATGATTTGTGGAAATCGCGCGACATGCTCGATGGCTCTGCAATGACAGAGATCGCCATCGGTTTTGCGATGGCATTTATAAGCGGGCTTATCGTTGTGCGCTGGCTTCTGAACTTTGTGAGCCGTCATGGCTACGCCATATTTGGCTGGTGGCGAATTGTTTTCGGAAGCTCAGCGCTCTTTTTTATATGGCTCTAGCGCCATAAAGGTAACAATTAGTTACCTATAATGAGAGAAATTTAACGACCCGAACGCTTGATAAGCTAAAATTTAACCTTTTAGGTCACCTATGCTGACTTTTCATTTCTCTCGGGTCCGTGTAAGGGAAGCAGTCTCTAAAGGATGGAGGGGTCTGTGGCTGTTCAGAAAATGCTCAAATTCGTAGACGTTGACCGGTCGATGCCGGAGAAGCGTTCGGCGGGGGAGCGTCGCGCGGATTTTGATGAAATCTACGCGCAGTACGCAAAAGACAAAGCTGAAGAGCAAGCATCACGCTGTAGCCAGTGTGGCGTGCCCTATTGCCAGTCGCATTGCCCCTTGCACAACAATATTCCCGACTGGCTGCGCCTCACCGCTGAAGGACGGCTTCAGGAAGCCTACGAAATCAGCCAAGCAACCAACACGTTCCCCGAAATTTGTGGCCGTATCTGCCCGCAAGACCGCCTTTGTGAAGGCAATTGCGTGATCGAGCAGTCAGGTCACGGCACGGTCACCATCGGCTCGGTTGAGAAGTATATTACCGACACCGCTTGGGAAAACGGCTGGGTCAAGCCCATCGCCCCCGCGCAGGAGCGTAGTGAGAGTGTCGGCATCATCGGAGCTGGCCCTGGCGGCCTTGCTGCGGCCGATATGCTGCGGCGCGAAGGTGTGCAGGTGACGGTTTATGATCGCTACGACCGCGCTGGCGGCTTGCTTACATACGGTATTCCTGGCTTCAAACTTGAAAAAGATACCGTGATGCAGCGGATCGAACAGCTGGAACAAGGTGGTGTCGAATTCGTACTTAACTGCACAGTCGGTGACGACATCTCGTTTGATGCGATCCGCGGCAAGCATGATGCAGTTCTCATCGCGACTGGTGTGTACAAGACCCGCGATCTAAAGGCACCGGGTGCCGACCTGAATGGCGTCGTTCGCGCGATTGACTACCTTACCGCGTCCAACCGCAAAAGCTTCGGTGACGACGTGCCGGAATTCGAGAGCGGCGAGTTGAACGCAGAAGGCAAGAAGGTCGTCGTCATTGGCGGCGGTGACACCGCCATGGACTGCGTTCGCACAGCCATTCGCCAAGGTGCTGATAGCGTCAAATGCCTGTACCGCCGCGACCGTGCGAACATGCCCGGTTCACAGCGTGAAGTTGCCAACGCCGAAGAGGAAGGCGCTGAATTTGTTTGGCTTTCCGCACCAAAGGGCTTTGCTGGCGAAGGCGATGTGACTGGCGTTGAAGTTCAGAAGATGCATTTGGGCGCACCTGATGCAACAGGCCGCCAGACCCCCGAGCTGATCGAGGGCTCCGAATACATCGAAGAAGCCGATTTGGTGATCAAGGCGCTTGGTTTCGAGCCAGAAGACCTCCCGAAACTTTGGGGTGTTGAAGGGCTGGAGGTGACCCGTTGGGGCACCATCAAGGCTGCGTTTGAGACTGGGCAAACAAGCTTGGACGGCGTCTTCGCCGTGGGCGATATCGTCCGTGGTGCGAGCCTTGTAGTTTGGGCGATCCGCGATGGGCGTGACAGCTCGAAAGCGATCTTGGACTACCTCAACGAAACCGCCAGCATGGCGGCTGAATAGCCCAAAACGTTGATACACAACTGATGCACAACCGATGCACATTCCATGCATACGCGTCTGCATCAAAGCGGAGCAGAATGGTCAGCGCTGCTGACGGGTAACGGAAATGAGCACAAACGCGCGCTTAACAAAGATGGCAGTAAGGAAAGCCTTTTCAGGGCTGGCCTTGTGCGTCTTGGCCTCTGCCGCCAGCGCGCAAAGTTTCCAACTTCCGGCCGGTTGCACGGGGTATGTCACCGTCCAGCAGCGATCCTGCAACGTCTCGCACCATTTTACCTGTGAAGGTGATCCGGCTGGCTACCAGCAACGCATCGATATGGATGAAGACGGCATATCCTTCGTCAGCACCATTGATGCGGAAGCGCAATGGATCGAAAGCATCCATGTTCTCGCGGGCTACGCGACGCGGCTCAACCCTGCGCCGACCGATCCGGCTTCGCTTACCAATCTGTTGGATAACGGGCTCGATACCTATGACTTCGTCACCAGCACTGAAGCTGGCGAAAGCACGCGGTTTCTTGGGCAGGATGCATTGACCGGCGATAAAGTGGTGATCGACGGTGTCGAACTCCTCCAGACTGATTATTTCATCCGCGCCTATGATGATGCGGGTGAGGAGCTTTGGCGCAGCGCGGGTAAAGAATTTGTCCACCCTGAATGGCGCCTCTTTCTGGCGGGCAAGTCGCGCGTGACTGTCCCCGAAGACTCATTTGAAACAGATGACACACCGATGGAATTCAGCTTCCCAGGCGAAGATGGCTTCCTCTCGGTCAAACCGAAATACGGCTGCAACGCGGTTTTCTCGCAGCTGCCCGTTCTTCCCGAATATGAGGAGATCAACAATGACCATCTATGATGAAAACTGGGCCGCAAACGAGGATGCAAAGCGCGCGTGGATGGCTGAAAATAGCCTGTGGCGCGAAGAGGATGAACATTCATCCTGTGGCGTCGGCTTGGTTGTCGCGATTGACGGGCAGGCCTCCCGCAGCGTCGTCGAGAAAGGCATTGATGCGTTGAAGGCTGTCTGGCACCGTGGTGCTGTCGATGCTGATGGCAAAACCGGCGATGGTGCTGGCATTCACGTCCAGATCCCTGTGCGGTTCTT
>Ga0181566_10003417_pt1 | contig 13036 bp, 14 predicted proteins | sample 101ome_15_FD_133762 | JGI IMG/M metagenome (GOLD analysis project Ga0181566, IMG submission 133762) | Coastal salt marsh microbial communities from the Groves Creek Marsh, Skidaway Island, Georgia - 101402AT metaG (megahit assembly) | ecosystem: Environmental > Aquatic > Marine > Intertidal... | reverse complement strand
AATTTGGTTCAAACGTTTGGTCGACAAATCATTGCATTATTATCCGGAAGATAAGGAAAGTCATCCGTATTTGACGAAACTTTTTCTAAGAAGCGAGGCCACGCAATTACGAATTTTATTGAAAAACAATGGAAATAATTTGATAAAAACAGTGCATTATAAAAATTTACAAATCCTAGAAGAATATAAATAATAAATGATTTACTATATAATATGTTTTATAGTGAATTAGAAAAAATAGTCTTGGCGTATCCAAAAAAAAGTTGGAATATGATTTTGCTTTCTCAAAACCCTAATATTCGTCAGGAATTTATGGATAATCATCCGGAATTTGACTGGCATCAAGATTCGCGCTATTGCAACCCAAACATCACCGAACGGTTTATTTGTCAACACCCCGAAATCAATTGGGATTATAAAGTACTTTCTATTTTCCACCATCTATCCTATCATTTTATTGATACACATATACATGAAGACTGGGATTTCGAAATATTGAGCATACATCCAAACATCGATTTTACATTGGTTTCTAAACACAAGCAAGTCCCATGGAATTATGATATGTTTTGCTCGGACAACCAGAGTCTTTCGTATACATTGTATTGCAAATATTCCGATTTTCCATGGTCGAAGAAATATCTCGTTCGAAATAAGAAAATCACTTGGCAAAACGTAATTCAAAGTAATTTATGGGAATATGCAAGCGAGTTTTCACATAATTCAAATATTACATTGCAGATCATTAAAGAAAACCCCCTGGTTAAATGGAACTGGAATGTGATTTCCAGAACAATAGTGTTAGACGAAACGACATTGGAAGAAAAATTGCCATGGAATTATTATTGGTTGAGTTCGAATCCATCGTTGACATGGGAAATAATAGATAAGTTTAAAGGTGAAGATTGGGATTTGCACTATTTATTTACACATTTCGAAATAAATGAAGAACGTCTCTATGATTTTGTGAAAAAAAACCGTCTGTCTATGGATTGGTACGGAATTAGTTTCAATAAAGAAACACCTCTTTCTATTTTGGAAAAATATTCCTCTGTGGTTATATGGGATTACGTAGGTATGAATCATAATCTAAATCTGGAGTTTATTCAAGAAAACGAGGAATTTTTAGACTGTTTTGAGCTATTATCTTACAATTCTCTTCATTATTATAAAAAGTTGAAAGAAAACGAAACACTACATTATTATCAATCACTATGGTCCCTTTGTGAAACGAATTTCAAAATATACGAAGAAGAATTAATCCAAAAAACGTGGCATCCATCCCGTTTTATGGATTGGTGTCTAAACAACGACGAAAAAGAAGATGTTTCTTATAGCGTTGATGACGTATAATGATCGATACATGTGACTTCTCTTTCCTTTTCTATAAAACGGATTTGATCTTCTTCTAACATAAGTGAAGTATAAGACCCACCGCGCGTATTATTAATACCAAACATATGCATAAACAGTTTTACGGTTTTGTCAATATCGTATAAATCCTTGACTTCCATTGTAAATACAATCTTTAGCGGTTTGTATATTTGCATGTAGCCATATTTTTCTTTTGCTCTTTGCATGAGTGTTTCATTGTTTTCTTCCTTAAAATCCACGTATAAAAACATCTTATTTTCCTCCAAAGAAATAAAATACATGTATAGTCTATTTTCCGTTGGATTGAGGGTTAGTTGGGGTTCATTATACATATGGACTCCCATGGATGACTGTAACATGGGTAAAAATACATTGCGCATATGAAGGGAATGTTGTTCACTGGAGTTCGTGTCTTGATTTTCCAACCATTTGAACTGTTTGAAATACTCTTCTTCCCAATCAAATATGCAGGGGTCTTGTTCGTAATTTGGGAAAGGTAGGTCGTCGTCGTCGTTAAACATTAATGTATACTATTGATTGTATATAAATCATTTATTTGGAAATTAATAAATGATTTATTTATTTTTGCAAATACAACCCCGGGTTAGGACCCATTGTGTTTGGATTCGTCATACGATAGTTTTCAGAAGCGTAATATGGGTTCATCATATTGGTATAATATTTTGGTTGACCCATTACATATTTGTCTTGAGGCAAATAATTTCCCATAGGAGGACTGTAAGCGGCTCTTGGAGGAACGGGTGGTGCAATACCCCAATTTCTTCGTACTGGTTGCTGTTGTGGTGGTTCTGGTTTTTGCAAACATTCTTGTTCACTTTTATAGGTTTGATTCGATTCACATGTTTCGTTTTCCTCTAAAGAAATACAGCTGCGTTTTCCTTCAAACTCACCTACGAAACAATAGGGTTGTTCGTTTGTTACAGTCGGGCGTTTTTCTTTTTGAATGGTTTCATCTAAATCCTTAGCCATGGAAATGCTGGGCATTTTGTCCTTCTTTTCGGTAACCGTAATATCAAGTGGAAGGGACGATTCCTGCATTATCATTTCCGCCATATCGGTCGTGGTTTTCCAGATTTCGCTGGCATCGTTATGCGATTGATGAATATCCATTGTATAAGGAATGGGTTGTTCCTCTAAAGGTTGTGTTTCAAACAATTGTTTGTATACGATATTTTGCTCAGGAAGAGGTCCGCTTACATTATCCTCGTTTTGAAGTAAATTTCCTACGGAATGTGCGGTGCCTTCTGCAATGTCGATACCTGTGCGAGCTACGTCGGCTGTTACATCGGCACTTACATTGATCGCCAATCCAATATAATAAAACACGAAACCGATGAGTCCGTCAACCAACGGGCGAACAATGTTTACCAAAAGTTCCAAGAAGCGTCCGACGTAAACCAATAGATTTATGCCTAAAAAGCTTAATATGAGCAATAAAACCAATACAAGAATAATAAGGTTTTTAGTAGAAAATAACTGATTTCCGTTGCTAACTGTTTTCGCCATTTGCTTCATTGTTTTATTCACACTATTCTTATTTTCATTACTATTGCTGTTGTTTTCCATAAATGACAATGATTATAATATATTTGCACAAAATATATTTCGTTTGAAAAGAATATAGTAACTCTCTTTACAATATATTAATAATGCCTGGTTTTATGGATACTTTTTTCTTTCTAAGTTTAGGAATAGCTTTTGTATTGATTTTATTGTTGGTATATCACTTTAAACAAAGATTAACCGCAAATGAAACCAAATGCGATACTATGTTTGAAATAGTAAATGGACTTGCATCTGAAGTGAATGCAATGAAAGGAGCTGTTATATCCAGTCAACAACAGTTAACGCAAATTAGAGGAGGTATGGGTAGTATTCCCGTTCCACAAGGGCATATGTTTAGCAATATGTCGCAAGTAGAACAAACACAACAAGAAGTAGAGGAAATCGAGTCCGACGACGAGATTTTAGACGAGGAAACTGATGAAGACTCTGATTCTGATTCCGATTCTGATTCCGAATCAGAAGGAGAAGAAAAGGAAGGTTTAGAGTTAGTCGGTACTCAAATGATGATTCATGAGGACAATGAAGACAGCAAAATAGTTGTATCAGATGACGAAGAAGACGAAGAAAAGAATGAGGAAAATACCCTTCAAACACAATCCGTCGATTTTGCAAAAATGAATGTAGCTAATTTGAAAACATATGTCATGGAGAAAGGTTTAGTAGAAGATGCAAAAAAGATGAAAAAGACCGAAATCTTGGAACTATTAAAAAACACTGAAGAAAGTGCATAATAAACAAGTGAAAAAACATTTTATCTTGAAAGTATATAATGTTTTCTTATCCACACAAAGAATCAATAAAATCGGCTTATCCTGACGTTGTTCCTAAATCAACAATCGGGTATACGATGAATAATAAATACCCCGGATTTCCTCCTTTAACTGCTGACGGACGTAATATTACTGCATCTTACCAACCCGAGGCGGTCTTAAATGAAAATCTAGTAAAGGAAGCGGGTATTGAGAGCAATTGGCAATATCGCAATTATTTGACGAAAAACGGAGAGGCTATTATGCGCGACAATTTTGTAGAAGCATCAAACGACGTAGGATATTTCCAGCGTTTTTTGCCCAGTCAACAAGGCGATTTCGACAATATGTTCCAACAACCTGCTCGCTATTCCTCTTATCATGAATCGGAAAAACCCATTGAACACAGACAACCCAGTGATTTGAAAAACCTATATTTAAGCAAGGAACAGTTGCATGCACGTAGAATGACAAATATGCCTATGAGCCAAGAAGAAATGTTGAAAAAGAACTATAAATAAGCATATTGAAACTTCCTTAAAAGAATACTTAAAACACTTATTCTTTTAAGTAATATGAAACTCATTAGTTACGATGTGGGAATCAAAAACATGGCCTATGTTTTATTTGAAATCCAAGACGCACAAATCTCGATTATTGATTGGAATGTTCTAAATCTAATGAAATCCTCCGAAAAACCCCTAAAAACATGCTCTTTTGAACTCCCTTTAAAGAAACGTCTCTTGGAAACTTCTCCAAAAATATGTGGTAAGAAGGCCGCGTATACAAAAAACGGTTTGTGTTTTTGTAATATACATGCTAAAAAAATAGTGAATTCCAAGAGCTACTTATTTCCAGAGTCGAATAAACCATCGGATTTGAAGAAATTATCCATCGAAAAATTACACAGTCTTGGACTTTCGTATGGAATCTTTCAACCATCGGCGTATCCCAAAACCAAAAAACAATGTTTAGAGGAAATCGCGGCGCATTATGACAAGTTTCTCTTGGAAAAAATCAACACGAAGAAAGAAAAAGCAGGTGAAGTCAATTTAATTACGCTCGGACATTCCTTAAAACAACTATTAAATGAGCGAACCATTATGGAAAACCCGACGCATGTCATTATTGAGAACCAGATTTCTCCGATTGCTACGCGAATGAAGACATTGCAGGGTATGTTGGCGCAATATTACATTATGAAAGACGAATCAGACTCCCTTGTCTTGGAATTCATTTCTTCTTCCAACAAACTCAAACATTTAGTAAAAAAGGATTCCCAAGAAAACACCTACAAACAGCACAAATTAGACAGTATTCATTTTTGCAAATTGTTTTTGGAGGCGAATCCGGGTTTCTCGTCTTGGAAATCGGCGTTGGAAACATCCAAGAAGGATGATTTAGCAGATTGTTTTTTACAGGGGCTTTATTATTTAAAAATGCAAAAACTAATTACTTATGCGGAAGACTTAAAAATAAATTGTATTAGTCTATCATAATGGAAGTCATAGATATTGGCATTAATGATTTGGAAACAGCTCCTTTGTCAATTAACGAAGAAAAAATAGAGAATATTTCTACTTCTTTTGAACCCGAACCATCGAGCAGTTCAAAACCGTCTGTGAATTTCGGTCCGGGAATTGAATTGCTCATGAATGATAAAAATATTTCGAGTTCTCATTCGACAAATGTCGAAATGGATGATTTAGACTTATTGGAAAAGGAATTGAACGAGGCATCCGGTATTTCCGGTGAATCCAAAAATGTAGAAACATCCAATAGTTCGTTTGGAGGATTTTCGAATCTATTTAATTTAGGAGGAAAAAGTCCCGAAGCAACGGAAACGATTAAATTGGATAGTTTAGGCGAAGAAAACAATGGATCGAATTTAGGAGCGGCTACCATGGAAAGTGTAGGTAATACGAAGACCTGGGATGGTTTCTCTAAAGTAAATGAATTACCCACTGCTTCTGCCGGTCCTCGTATGAACGACCGTGAAAAAAGACGTAAAAAGCGTGCTATGTTGAAGAAATTGGACGAATGGTATGAAAAGGGACATGTAAAGCATAGCAGTAATTTTACTATGGAATCCGATTTTGACGAAGTAGAAGACGAATATGAAACCATTATGGAGGAAAAGCGTAAAAAGGACAGTGTAAAGTTGCAGGGTTGGTGGTTTTCGACCATTGTGAGTTCATTGGAATACGCGAATGCGGTATTTGATCCATTTGGTTTGAACTTGGATGGTTGGGGTGAACAGATCAACGAAGATATTGAGAGTTACGACGAAATTTTCGCAGAATTGCACGAAAAATACAAGGGAGGAAAAATGGCGCCCGAATTGTCATTGTTGTTGCGTCTGGGTTTCAGTGGTGCTGTGTTGAATATTACGAACAAGGCTCTTTCGACTGCGACACCTGGTTTCAATGATGTGATCAAACAAAGTCCCGAATTAATGAAAATGTTTTCCGATGCAACTGTGCAAAGTATGAGTAATCAGAATCCGGCAATGGATTTTGTAAGTGAAATGTTGAATCCGGATAATAAACCCAATACTTCGTTTGGACCTCCTCCTCCGGCTATGCAGACGAAAAATAGTGGTGGAGTTCAGCGACCCGGTATGCAATTTACAGAGGCACCCAACAACCGACCAGACATCGCAATGGGTCGAGGTGCAATGTTTAGAGAGCAAGGCATTGACATTAGTCAGCAACAAGAAAACCTACAAACACAAGATAGAACCCCTATGCAACAGCCACCTCGAGGACCTCCTGCTGGAAGTATGCAAGGTCCAAGACCCGAAATGAAGGGTCCGCAAAACGTTGATCTAGACAACATATTGTCCGGACTGAAAACGCGCGAGGTCAATATTCACAATGGATTAAACGAAGCGGGTGGAGAATCCATGGTAAGCGTGAATTCATTAAAAGAAGCACAAGGAAATGTGTTGCCGAAAAAGAGCAAACGCAAACAGAAATCCGACAAAAACACTGTTTCACTAGACATATAAAATCCGGAATGTATAAAATATGTTCATATTCCATAATTACATTATGGAATCCTTTTTTAATCAATTTACCTATTCTTATTTTTCACATCCATTACGCGTTTGTATGTCCTATAGCGAACATTTTTGGTTTTCATCGCGTCTTGGATGCAAACTCGCGATTGGCTCAATGAAAGCCTTTATACATGCGATTTATCCCGACCTTTTTATTACGTCTACAAGCGATTTATTAGCAGAGATTCAAGAAGATATGAAGAAAGTGGGATGTCGTTAAATATTGACTTGTTGTATAATTACAAATCAATATTTATTTCTTTTTAGCAAATGCAGCGGAAAATAACCAAACAACTGCCAATATACTGATGATTGTTGACGTCGGAGCGGCTATTTCTAAAATATGTTTGGGGATTAAAGCTTTGTGACTATCGAAAATAGCTCCTTGCCATTGCCATGTAATATGAGCAAGTAAAGGAATCAAATTACTAATGGTAATCAAAAGAACTAAATAAAAGGCTTGATTGGAAAGAACGGAATTCTTTAATTGCTGACGTAACCCAGGAATGCGCAACAACACACCTAAAGCACAAAGAATTAAAAAGATGGCTAATACATGGTCCGTTGCGTTCTCTTTTTGGATCTGGTTTAAATACAATTGAGGAAAAAATGCAGCAAGCATTAAACCAATGCTTAAAATGGTCATAAATCCGGTCAATTTTTCTTCTTTTGGCACAAAATACGCAAATACAGAACCACAAACAATCGCAATAACAAACATCGTTAATCCGATTTTCACAATCAACGCGATTTCCTTTTCTTTTTTCTCAGATGTTAATGACTGAGGACTGTGTTTCATATATTATAATACTTTATTTTATTTCATGGAATCCAAAAACACCTCGCGTTCTTTTTTGTAATCTACAATAGGACACCTGTATTCTTCCTTATATTCACGGGTTTTGCAATATTTATACCATTTGTGTATGACTTTTGGCTCAATCGTCACCAATTCTTTCACCCATGTCTTTATATAAACCGCTTCAGGATCATATTCCTCAGATTGCGCCCATGGGCTCATTACGCGGAACCACGGCATTGCATAAACACCCCCACCTACAATTGCTTGCCAATTACCCGAATTCGACGCCACATCATAATCAACTAACTTTTGAGCGAAATATTTTTCTCCTTCCCGCCAGTCAATATGCAGAATTTTAACTAAATACGTTGCTACTAACATACGGCATCGATTATGCATATATCCCGTTTCATTCATTTGACGCATACCTGCATCTATTAATGGTACACCCGTTTCCCCCTTTTTCCATGCTTCTAAATGGTTCTTATTTGCCGACCATTTTAATTCACTCATTTTCTTATTATACAAATTTCCCAAATTTTCCGGATAAAAGTAAAGCAAATGAGCATAAAAATCACGCCATATTAACTGACGCACTAGTTCATGAAATTTACCGTATTTCTTCTTAAAACCACTATATACTTCACGAATGGATATGCAACCATACTTCAAATACGCCGACAAACCCGATGTTTCTATACTCATAATATCGCGCGTTTCATCGTACTTTTTCATGGTTTTCAATGCCGTTTTCAATTGACCTAATCCTTGATCCCGACCCCCCATCATAAACAACTTCGGATTTGTTCTTCCCACATATTTCGTCATTGCCTCATTTAAATCAATATTGTGAGTCAACTCCCCGCGATAACTCGCCAATGGTTTAATGGCTTTCATAACGGGTTCATGTATATCTCCTGACAACATGTATTTTTCATAAAACGGCGTAAACTTGTGATACATGGTATTACTCCCCGTCAACACATCACCCGGTTTTAACAAATAATAATCATGATAATGCAAACAATCAACCGAAAGCGTTTCACATAATTTTTCGACTTGTGCACTACGATCCCTTGCATATGGCGTCAAATCATAATTGAAAAATAATGCGTTTATAGAAAGTTTCGGCAAAACACTCCTCAAAACACTAACTAAATTGCCATATTGCAATATTAATTTTCCGCCATTTTCTTTTATTTGTTGTTCTAAATCCATTATACTCTGTATCATGAATTCCACGCTATTTTTCGACTTATATGCGTTTTGAGGAGTTACTTGACTCGGTGTAAACACAAACATCGTATATAATTGATCGCATTGTTTCTGTGCTTCATAAAAAGCAGTATTATCCTTTAAACGAAAATCGCGATGAAATAAAAATAGCCCTTTTTTAAAAGTCATTTTTCATATATATAATTCGCTTATAATATTTGCAAGTATTACGTTTATTCTCTTTTGTAAAATAAATATTTTCGTAAACCTATTAAAGTTGTTTACATAACAATAAATAGACGCTATGGACGAAGATAATAATTTATTAGAATATTCACATGATTATATTGTAACCGGTGTAAAACACCTAGCCTATGGTTTGACGACTATAATATGCTGGTTTGCCGGTGCGTTTGTAGACATTATGAAAAGTAAGCGTATGCAGGATCTCGGATTAAATATGATTTTGCTTTATGGAAAATGCATGGTGCAATTGGAAAAATGGGGATGTCAACTCTACGAATCAAATGAAACTATCAAATCCACCGTCGACATATACACCTGGACAAGAGAACACATGAATTTGTTGTTTTCAAGAGCCCATCGCGAACCTAAAAACGTAAATTGGTTGACGTGTTATTGTATTCAAAGCAGTGATCATGACCAGGAACATTATTATGAAACGTATAACATCTTGAATGATGATTTAAATGCGGAAAATATTAACAATTTGTTTGTATTGAACTGGTCGACCAATGGGATAAGAGAACATAATGACTTCAATGTTATGGTCAAATACAGCGATCTTTATCGGGTTCGTTCTACATGTAGAAACGGAGAAACCAATGGTATTATGGAAGAAAGTTCTTTTCGGCCGTTGTCCATTACCTACAAAGCCATTGATTTGTCGCGCGAAACCCAACCGATTAGTATTGAGTTGCCTACGTCGATGTGGGTTATTGGAAATGAACTGTTTACGCCTTGTTTTGTTCGCCGATGTTTAGAATACCAAGAAACGCCCTTTGTTTTTTCGAAAAATTATGAAATCGCAATAATGGATGCAAATGTAAACACGATTACGTTTAATCAAGAACAATATATTGAAGTGTCTAGTGATAATATAGAGATTAAACAAATGTATATAAGTCTGGAAGATGACAGTGAAGAAGAATCGATAAAAGAAGAAAATCCGGAAGACGACAGTGAAGAAGAATCGATAAAGGAACAAAATCCAGAAGATGACAGTGACAGTGAATATGTTCCAAGTGAAGATGAATAACTTGAATGAAAGTATTTAAAGATTTTTTCTATATATTATGAAAGGTGAAGATGGAAATGGCCACGTGTACAAATGAATCTTCGCCATCTTTACTTTTGCATGGTAAATGGGATATATATTACCATTTACCAAACGATAAAAACTGGGACTTATCTAGTTATAAAATATTGCAAAAAGACATGCAAACAGTAGAGCAATTAGTTGCGTTTAACGAATATTTGCCTGAAAAAATCGTTAAATATTGTATGCTTTTTGTTATGCGTGAAAATATTAATCCAACATGGGAAGACAAACAAAACCGTAATGGAGGGTGTTTTTCATACAAAATATCCAATAAATACGTATACGAAATTTGGAAAGCTTTATTATATGCATTAGCGGGTGAGAGCCTAACAAAAGACCCGGCGCACACTAGCCTTGTAAACGGAATTACTATTTCTCCGAAAAAGAATTTCTGTATTGTGAAAATATGGTTGAAAGATTGCACTGTGCAAAATCCCAATGAAATCATTGACATTCCAAACCTTAGCACACAAGGCTGTTTGTTTCGTAAACACGCTCCTGAATATTAACTATACTTATAATCATAATTCACTATGATTATAAACTAAGAAATAGGTCGTATAAAATATTTACTATCAAATGTTTTCGTTTTCTCATCTGTAAATTCCAATGGATCTAAATCCAACGTTCCAAATAAAAAATCATACGTTAAATCCCCAAAACCGAAATTCTTCGATCGAACAACATGATGTTTATAGTGATGATAAAAAAGGACATTTAAATACGGTAGTTTTTGTTGGAATTCCTTGGATAAATAATGACATAATCCATGAAACGTTAAAAAAGACATTGCAAGCACCGTAAACATGGCTAGATGTAAGAATGGATTTTTATAAAAATAAAAAATATGCAATACGTATAGTGTAAACGCAACGGAATAAATACCCACAATGTCTTTTTCGACCGTGGGATTTCCATACCAAGTTATTTTATGTGGCATCGCATGATGTAATTTATGCTCTCGTGAGATTGTATATGGACATTCACTATAATGCACGAAAAAATGTATGCAATATTGGACTCCGTGTGCCAATAAGTAGTGATATATAAAAAGAAAGAACATGCTTTTTATATATTATCCTTTTCCATTTATATGATTATTCTAATGAAGATTTCTATTAAAATTCGTCTCCATATCCCATTTCATCTCGCATGATCCTATCATTTTTCCATTTAAAGAAACCACAATCTTTACATGTATAAAATGGACGATTCGGATTTAGTTTAGTTTTAGAAAACCGATAAGCAGCAGGCTTGTTACATTTACATAATACTTCCGTATTTTCGTTTTTATTTGATGTAATAATATTATCTATTTGTTGTTTATTATACGTGATTTCAGTATGATCCAATGAATAATATTTCAGAAAATTAACGTTGTATTTGTTTAAACTGTCCTTCATATCATTCATTTTAGTATCACTAAACGTTGTAGTCAACACCCAATTTATATAATTACATACTTCCTTTAACAAATCGGGATAATCATCATCTCGAGATACACAAAATAACTCATAATACGTCAATCCCTTATATTTGCCTAATTTGATACGAGTATAATACCCTATATTTTCCATCCTCTTTTGCGTTATGCGCTTCCATATATCAAAACACCCGCCTGCAGGTGTGTCTCGTAAATTACAACTACATTTTCGTTTATTAATGATTTTATTACATATATTACATATGATTGCCTCTTCATTATATTTACGTTTGTATGCCAATTTCTTTTTATGATTCCGTAATCGCTCTCGTTTACGTGGATCAATTTCCCAATTATTAATACACTCACTACCTACAGTATAGACTTCATCTGTTTCGCAATTCTTAATATAATAATTACGATATATACGAACACCACAAACACAATGCGTTTCACTTGTATTGTAATTGTCTTCTATATCCATCGAGTCATAGCAAGAATAAATATCATATTGTGTCAAATAATACGTATCTTTTTTTTTCGGATAAGGTTCAATCAAACTGGTTAATTGGCTTTCCGTCAATTGTTCCGCTAAATATTTCAAGAGCGGATAATACAACCCAGATTTCGTTTTGTCTTCCTTTGTTTTTTTTTCGATTCCACCATTTCGAATAAATAAGTGAACAACGCGATTTCGCAATTCGAGTTCAATTACCTTCATTTTATTTGTTTTATTTGTTTTTTATAAATAACGTTTTACATAAACGTTATTTCAATTTTCTTATTTAAGGATGTATACAAGTGCAGATTTAAAATGGAACACCGTAAGCTTTCTGGATTTTAATTCGTTACTGGTATATACGGTTTAAAAATCACCCGGTATTAATATCTCCTTTTCCATTAGTTTATCCACCATATTTATCATAACATCCTTGTTTTCACGCAATACCGTTTTCGATGTTTCATATGCATCTTCGATCAAATTATACACCTCTTTGTCAAATATATCCCTTGTGCGCTCAGAATATCCACCACCACTCGACAAGCTTTTTCCTAAAAACGGTGTATTTGCCCCTTCAACGTCGTCATTGAAAAATACTTCCAGTTTTTCACCCATACCGAAATTTCCTATCATTTTCTTTGCCAAATCATTTGCTTGTTTTAAATCCTGGACTGCACCTAACGATACATATTGATCCCCGTAAAGAATGTTTTCGGCAGCTTTACCTCCTAATGCAATCGCCAATCGCTTTATTAACAAATCTTTTGTATACAACCCCCCTTCCACTATGTCCTTTTTTTCATTGAAAATCGTATATCCACCTGCTCCATTATACGTGCTTTGAATCGACACCTTCTTCAGTTCGAAATATTCGGAAAAGTGAAGCGCTAAGAGTGCGTGTCCGGATTCATGAATCGCCACACGTCGCCGCGTTTCGTATGTTCGTTCGTCGTTTTCTTTTACCAACCCCACAATGACCTT
>Ga0181566_10003414_pt1 | contig 13040 bp, 17 predicted proteins | sample 101ome_15_FD_133762 | JGI IMG/M metagenome (GOLD analysis project Ga0181566, IMG submission 133762) | Coastal salt marsh microbial communities from the Groves Creek Marsh, Skidaway Island, Georgia - 101402AT metaG (megahit assembly) | ecosystem: Environmental > Aquatic > Marine > Intertidal... | reverse complement strand
TTACATAACAGTCAAAGGCTTCGTGATACGGGTGATCGAGTTGTCGGAAGTTACGGAAAAAACGTTATTTTATGGGCGTTTCAAAGATAAGTAACAAAATGTAACATATATCGTTGCATAAATATGTAAAAAATGTTTTTTTGTTTCTATCAGATTAGTTTACACTATTTAGGAGTAGTCTATGCCAATTCTGAGACTACTCTTAGATACTTTGAGTGATCAAAACTTAATTGAAGATGCCAAAATAACCTATAAAAAGAAAAAACAAGAAGAAATCGTAACGATTGTTTTTTCCGATAAAAACTCTAATGTTTCAGATTCTGAGGTAAACCTGTGGTTTGAGACAAATGACGAGGATAGCAATTAAACATATTCATCGAGTCAAAAAAACTCTTAAATGTGGTAAAATTGCTGAATATCATTACATTGAACGCGGCGGCCCAAGGTTTTGGGCTTCAACTGATTTAGTTGAAAAAAATGGCCCTGCTTACTTTGCTTTATACAAAGAAGCTTTAGGCAATACGCTGCCAAGCAAAAATCTTTTTAGAGAAGTTATTATTGCTTATTTAAAATCGCCAGAATTTAAAGGGCTGGCAGAACGTACACAACAAGATATTCAAGGAAGCATTAAACATCCTGACGGGATTGATGCCAAATTTGGCAGCGCTCCTTTGCAAGCTTTTAACGATTACCGCATTCGCAAAACAGCATATGCGTGGCGCGATCAGCTTGCCGAGCGCTCCAAACGCACAGCTGATGCTAGATTAGCTCATTTAGCTGCTATTGTGACATGGGCATTAGATCGCGGCTATTTAGTTCAGCACCATCTGCAAAAAATTAAAAAACTATATAAAGTAGATCGGTCTGAAATAATTTGGACACAAGCTGAAATAGATGAATTTTGCGCAATCGCGCCGCAATGGGTATCTAATATTCTTATTGTAGCGACTGAAACTGGACTCAGACCAGGAGATTTAGCAAAATTAAACAAAGCGCATATAAAAACCACATCAACAGGCAAAAAAATTGTTTTGCGTACTGGCAAACGCAACAAAGTTGTCAGTATTCCGCTTACAAATCGGTTAAATGACCTAATTTCCTCACTTCCCAACGATCAAATTCAGATTTTAGTTGGAGCAAAGGGGGGGAGTATTAAAAATTCTGATATTTTGGGTCAGACGGTTGGAAAATGGAAAAAGAAAACCTCAATTAGAGCAGATTTGCATTTATATGACGCTCGAGGCACCGCTGCTACGCGTTTATTCCAAGCAAATGCTACTTTAAAAGAAATTGCGCTGGTTATGGGTTGGTCAGTTCAGCATGCAGCAAAAATGATTGAGATTTATTGCTCAATTAATCCTGAGAACAACGACGATGTTCTTGTTAAACTCCAACAACCAGATTTGTTTAGCTAATTGCTAATCTTTGGTTGATTCCTGTCAACAGGCCGCTACGCTGGGCCTGTATGACACGCCTCAACTGCAAGATTTGCTGTTTTTCCTGTAAACTGAGGTGTAAACCCAACTTTTTTTTATTTTTTTAAAACAGAAAAAAGTCAATAAAATCAATGGTCGGGACGGCAAGATTCGAACTTGCGACCTACGGTACCCAAAACCGGACAAAATAACTGTTTACAAACAGTTTTTCTGTAAACTATCTTTAGTTTACGGCCAAAAATATCAATTAGTTACCTGCAATCTGTAAACTCAAGGAGCTTACAATGAGCGATACATCTGTATCTAAAAAACCGTTTAAAATTAGTGAGGCAGTAAAACCGCCAAGGTCTAGAATTAATCTTTCAGATCCTAAAGGCGAAGCACTTTTTAACTTGAGAAACCCACGTCGAGAAGACGTTGAGCGTCTACAAGACGAAATCACAGTTTTGAAGTTAGACAACCTCAAATATCAGGAAGAAAATATAAAGCTAAAAGATCGTATTAAACTTTTGCACGATAAATTAGCAAAACAAACCACATCGTATCGAGAGTGGTAAGCCCTACACAGCGCAGCCTCAAATATTTGCGAAATAACGGATGGCATTGCGAAATAGTCGAACGATTTTCTCCGTTTTCCAAAGTTCGACAAGATTTATTCGGCTTTGCCGATCTGTTGTGTCTTAAACAAGATTATCCTCCTTTGCTTGTTCAAGTGACATCAACAGGCTGGTCATCTCGCATTCGCAAAATAAATGCAGAGCCGCGCGCGTGTCTTGCGCTGGCCGTGGGTTTTTCCATCGAAGTCCATGGCTGGCGCAAGCTTAAAACCAACAAGAACCGTTGGACAATAAAAATAACAAATATCAAAGAGGTTGACGCAAAATATGTCATTCCAAATGTTTAAAATTATTAACGAGTTAAATTGTTTTACGCCGCTGCAAAAACTTGTTCTTTACGAACTTGCAGCATTTAAAAACGATGTAACTGGCGTTTGTAATCCATCAGCAGAACGCATTGCGTTAAGTTGTAAAATGACAGCGCCCCAAGTGCGCCGCGTTTTAGATCAATTAATAAAAAATAAGATTATTGAACGCAGCCATAACGGTTGGCAGTTCAATCTAAAACTTCCTGACAAAAATTTTGTCTCAATTCCCCACGATTGGTTTCCAAGCAGTGATGCGCTGCAAGTTTTAACTGAAACCTATCCCCATCATTACTTTGACAGCGAGGAAGCCGCTCATGACTTTATTAAATTCGTCAACGGACGAGAAATCTCAATTGAACCATCCGCTCGAGACGCAAGTTTCATCGCAAATATCTCAGCAATCCTTGAGCGTAGACCCGCTGGTTATGTCAAAATCGGTTATCAAAAAAACCATCAACGACAAAGTTTATTCAGCACTCTCTTTAGTTAAAGCAAAAAAATACCAAACTTTAAACAGTTGGTTGGAAATGCGAGAATTTCACACAAAAAAAAACACTGAACATCTGTGTCATATCAATCATCAAGCTTATTGCATTGAAAAACGTCTTCACAATGAAGAAATTATTAAAGCAATAAACTTTTTAACTGCTGAACAAACCGCAACAACACATAAAAATATCAAAGCAATTTTGTTTGAGCTTTTTGTTGTTACGCGGCGACAATCGCTTATTCAATCTGACACAGATTTAGACATTTTGTTTCAAACATATGTTAAAAATCTTGTTCATTATCCAATCCCTTGCATTCAATTCATTTGCCAAGAGCAAATGACACACAATGCTTGGTTCCCAACTCTTTCACATTTGAGAATGAAACTCGATGCACTTCTCGGTGACATGGCGTTTCTGCGTCAAATTTTAGTCAACAAACTGGAGGAACGCCTTGTCAGTTACAAATAAAATGCGTCAAAAATATATCGGCTCGTCTGATGCCAGAGACATTATGTATTCAAACTGGTCTCACTTGTTTGAAAAAAAATCAGGGCTTTGTGAACCTGATGATTTGTCTGATAATTTTCCTGTGCAACTTGGCATTGCAACTGAGGATTTTCACATAGAATGGACTACTCAGCGCATTGCTCAACATGATTTTCCATGCCATGCGGCAGGCAAGCAGGGATTTTATAAATTAACAACGCATAATGGGACGCCTCTTGGCGCTCACACAGACGCAATACTTGTTGCTGGCAATGCGCGTTATGTTTTGGAAGTTAAACATTCTATGCGCTTCTCAAGCGCTGTAGAGGCTGCTGAATTTTACATGCCGCAGCTTCAACATCTTATGATTTGTACTAGAAAAAGCGTTGCTTGCTTATCTGTAATCATAGGCAACAAAGAACCAGATCGCGCTTGGATCGAAGCTGATCAAGACTATCAAAACGATTACATCAGACGTTGTGACGAGTTTTGGCGATTGGTTGAAAGCCGATCACCGCCACATGGGTATAAACCCGTCGAAGAAAAAAGATCTCACACAGATCAAATCAAAATTAACGGCATGACGCGGCGCTCGCTCGAGCATTCCAATCATGCTCAAGAGCTTATTGACAAATACATCATTAATCAGCCCGCAGCCGTAACATTTAATAAAGTTAAAAGCGAACTCAAAGCTCTTATGAGCGAGTCCGAAGCTGAACTTTATCACCCCAAATTAACGCTCAAACGCAATGCGCGTGGCGCAATTTTAATTAAGCAAAACAAGGAGTCATCAGATGCTTAAACTTACAATTCCAGATCAAGCTGCATGTGACTGGGTTAGATCAGTTGCAGAAAGTAAATCTCAAGAAAATTTAGATATACAACTCAAGCAAATCCACACCCAATCTCAAGCTCTCAAAGCAACTTTTGAGGCAATGATTGGCCCAAACATGCAAATGTATAGCGATTTGCCTTCTGATCTGTTTTGGCATTTTCATTGTTATTTACAAGTTCTTGATCAAACAATTGCTAAATTTGATAAGCAACAAAACTCAATAGCTGAAGAATTACTTGAAGCGCTTACCTCCCATCAGGAGGCAGCAGAATGACTAAAGAAAACATTAGCCAATCTTTGCTTAAAAAATATGAAGAAAATAATTTGCTTCAAAACAAAAACCTTAGAGATGCTATGTCTAAGGTTAATGATTTAAACAGAACCCACGGCATTGTTCAGCGCGGCGGCAAAAAATACACAGAAGTATTTGTTCGTGTCGAAGCGTTTAGAATGGCGTTTGGTACATCTTATGGAATTTCAACAAACATTCTTCAAAACGATGGAAAATGTGTTGTTGTTCAAGCAACAATAACAGACCCAAATGGATTTGTTATTGGCTCTGGCATTGCAGAGGAAATTCGTGGTTCAGGCCACGTTAATAAAACAAGCGCAATTGAAAATTGTGAAACAAGTGCAATTGGTCGCGCTTTAGCAAGCCTTGGTCTGCATGGTGGAACCTATGCCTCCATTAACGAAATGGACGGTGTAGATCGAAAAACTCAAGCCATTAAGCAAACGTCTTCTCCTAAAATTAAATCTCAACCCCCTCAACAACAAGCTAATGGAGGTCTTTAATGACTGAATATGACAACACAAACAGCGGTGTGGTTTACCAACCATATGAAGATCAGCAATTTGCTGGCGCTGGTAAATTAAACATCGAAGGTACTGATCATAAAATCATTACTATTAAGGAAAGCCTGTCTAAAGGCGGCGATCCTGTTCGCGTTGTTTATGCCCGTCTGGGTGTTCTTTTTAACAACGATCAAAAAGGCAATGAAAAAGCGCCTCAATTCTCTGGCCCTATTGACACGCATCCAAACTTAAGAATGGCTGCGTGGGTTAAAGAAAAAGACGGTAGGCATTACATGTCTTTAAATGTTTCTGAAAAGCAACAAACTGCCGCTGCAGAAACACCGCAATCAGCCCCAATTCATCAAACAGATGACGATATTCCGTTTTGAATTGTAAAGGCTGCGATACACCAAAACGGTGTAATCTTTTGCAAAAGTGTCGCCGCGAGCAATTGTCTGCGGCGATGCTTGTTAATTCCGATCCCACAAACCTCGTCATTCTGCCAATGAGGAAAACTTATGCAAATAAAAGCACCAAAACTGTTAAGTGATTTTACGCCTTTTACCGTTGGCTATGTTCTTGGCGTAGCAACAATGGCATCCCCTGCAATTGCCGTTGTTTTTGCTATATGTGGCGTCTTTTATTTGTTCTTAAAATACCAGAGGACATTATGATTAAATTGCACGACATACCGTCATATGAAAAATTTAAACAACGTCAGTTTGAAGAAAAAAAAGCCTATTTTGAATCTTTAAACGCTTTAAAAATTACCCAAGCTCAAGCTGCTGAAATCTGCGGATTAAGCTATCGTCATTTTCAAAGTTACATTCGCAGATATAATATACATTGGCATAACAGACGCCCGTATTTTGCAGATCAAACTGCATATCAACGTCTAAGCACAAAATCTTTTAAGCGAGAAAATGATGTAAAATTTTGGCATAAGAAAAATTTTAAAACCCACGAAATTGCTCTAATGCTAAATCTTAAACATTCAATTGTAGATCAAATTATCAAACAAATTGATTAATTGTGATGGTACATTTCAAGCGATCATTTTGGTAACGTCAACAAAATGATCAATTGTGATGGTACATTTCAAGCGCCGTTTTGAAAGTTTCTTGATTACGGCGCGTCCATCCTCTGCCAAAATGCTCAAAAGTTTTTAGCCCTTCGTAAAATTTCTGACGCTGTTGATACACATATTCAATGATGTCACCTGCATCATGATTAGAAATAGCTTGTAAAGTTTTTGGCCCAATCGCGCCATCAGGTTTAGCAGACACAAATCTTTGAATAACTTTACTCACTCTGCTACTGCCCGAATTAACAGCCCAATCAAAAGCACACCAATCCAAACCGCTTTCAAGATCATCTCCGCGCACTCGATCCCAGTAATTTTTTTTGTAAATAGGCGCTACATCTTCAGCAGTTAAGCCTTTCATTTCCCCATCTACTACTTGGCTACCTTTCCATTGCTCAAAAACAGCGCGTGTAACTCCAAGATTTGTTTCCCCACCAGGATCTTCTGGATGATGAACATATCCTCCTTCGTGATGAAGAAGCATTTCTAAACATTTTTCAAAGTTCTGTTTCATTCTACTTCCTTCCAAAAAACTTAGAAGCGCCGCGCAAAGAAAAGCTGGCTGCAATCGCGCATCCTAGAAAATATTGATAATAGTCGGGCATGGCTTCCAAAGCGGTAAAGCCCTCTGCAACTACTGTGCGGCCCCATTCGCCACAAAATGCGAGACAGCAAGGAGCGGCTAGGATTACGGAAAAAAACTCGTCTTTCCAACTGTGCTTAGAACCCTCTGCCATAATGCGGTTCCAGTCTTCGACAGACGTTTCTTTGCTAAGCATAATTTTAGCTTTTGCTTCAGCCTCTGATAGCTTGAGCTTAGCCGCTGCCGCTTGACCGTCAGCTTTGTTTTGCAAATAACTGCCAGCTAAATTTGCTAAAGGTGTAAGAAGCTGGATCATTTCTCATGCCCTAACCAAACGGCAAAAGCACCTGTCATGGCTCCTGTAACGGTTGCTGTAAGCGCTGTAGCTTGCGTTGTAACCTCACCCTGCGGAAGCGACATAAACCACTCAATGACGCGGATATACATAATTGTCATAGCCAACATCATTAGCCTTGGCATAATTTTCCACGCCAAGATTCTTTCCATAACTATAGTCATTTTAAACCTCTCAGAAATTCAGTGAAAAAATAAAGCGAGGCAAACCCACCCACGCTTAAAACCGTCACAATACCCCATGTGACATAACGAATTATTTGAGCAATTTTCTTTTGACGCGCTTCGGCTTCTTTTTTTCGCTCAACACGCATTTTGGCTTCAAAAGACACAAATTTGTCCCAAGTGCCACTTTTTGCGTATAAGCGGCACATTGACTCGAGTTCCTTGCGTTGCTCGGAAAGTTTTTCCAAAGCCATAAACTCGTCAAAATCACTGCCAGTTTTGCCCATAATTTTGGCAAACAAACCGTTGCTTTTGCGGTTACCTCGAGCTTTTAATTCTTCTTCTGCGCTAACAAGATTTTTTAAAGGGGCTAGAAAATCACTAACCTCTTTGCCGTTTGCGACAAATTTTTTGATTGTTGAGTATGCAGCATTGGCAGCTGCTAACTCAGCTAACAACCTAAATCTTGGATTTCACACTTAGCCAAATCGCTGCTCCAATAAAGACAAGTATTCCTGTCGTTAAAAGGCGAATGGCAGTCCGACCTACTTCCGTTTGAATGTTACGCCAGCTTAATACCAATTGGCGCATGTCTTCTAAATCTTTAGTTGCAGTTTTATCTTCCAAGCCTAAACGCTCAAGAGCTTCTTGCGCTCCTGTTTTTGCAGCTTTGTGCAACATGTCTTGTAACTCGTCTTTGGTAATTTCAATCATGCTACGCGCTTCCATATTCCATTGTCTTTTACAAAAGATTGGAGTGGCGAAACCCAATTGCCTTTATAATTAACGTAAGGCGCAACCAATTTCCATTGATTATCGTGATAAGCGTAAGAATAAGCTAAAAAATCAATAACATTTGGACTTGCTGCAATTGTAGAGGTTGCAGTCAATCTTGCATGAAGCCCGTCGATATAATTAGGAACAGCAACAAGTGAAGTTGTGGCTCTTAGCTGAGCGCCTAAATGTTCTGGAACAATGTAAGCGTCAAAATTTAACAGAGCATCAACTGTAATATTTTTTGCTCTATATCCTGTAACATTAGCTGTAAAACTAAATGGCGTATCTGTTTCAGCATTTAATGCAAGTTCGCCAGTAACATTTGCAGTAAACTCGGCGTTAGCGTCTACTTCAGCATTAACACCAAGCTTGCCAGTAACAACTGCATTCCAAGAAAAATCAGCATCTGTTTGTGCATTAACGCCTAATTTACCTGTAACCAACGCATTGTAACTAAAGTCAGCATTTGTTTCGGCATTTAAACCCAACTTACCTGTAACTAATGCACTGTAATCAAAATCAGCATTGGTTTGAGCATTTAAAGCTAATTCGCCTGTTACGTTTGCGCCAAAAGCATAAATAACATTGCTTTGTGCATCTGTAGTAAGACTTCCAACAGCATTAGCTGTAAATTCTAAATCTGCATTAACTTCTGCGTTAGTTGCTAACTCGCCAGTAACATTAGCTGCAAAATTTAAATCTGCATTAGTGCTTGCGTCAGTTGCTAATTCACCTAATGCATTTGCTGTAAACGCGTAAATAACATTAGAGTCTGCATCAGTTGCAAGTTCACCGCTGGCATTTGCAGAAAAATCAAAATCAACGCTGGTTTCTGCGGGAATATCAATAGTGCCAGTTGCGCTACCAGTAAATTCAAAATCAAAATTAACATTCGTATCTGTTGTTAAACTTCCAACAGAATTGCTTGTAAAAGTTAAATTTGAATTAACATCTGAATCAGTAGCTAAGAAGCCAGACGCATTTGCCGTAAATTCGCCATTTGCATTTACTTGAGCGTCAATTGACTGCTCTGCCTGATTAGCGCCAATAAAAGAAAAAGCAGAATTAACACCAGCATCAACAGTTAAACTGCCAACGCTTGTTTGTGTAAATTCTAAATTTGCATTTGTTGCTGCATCATCTGAGAGAACAGCATCGCTATCGTCTGCAAGAGCAAAACTTGCGTTTACATTTGCATCAACAGTTAATGAACCTGATGCACTTGATGTAAACGCACCGCTTGCGTTTGTTGCAACGTCAACAAAACTAACTGGTTGATTTGAAGCTGTAAAATTAAAACTCGCATTAACATTTGCGTCTAATGCAAGCTGACCTGACGCAGAAGACGTAAAAGCAGTGCTTAAATTTGCTTCTACATCCACAAAACTTGTTGATTGATTAGCAGCAGTAAAACTAAACGCAGCAAATACATTTGCATTTTGTGCTAATTGCCCGTCAATACTGTCTGTAAATTCAAAATCTGCGCTAGGCGCTGCATTTTGTGCTAATTGCCCGTCAATGTTGTCTGTGAATGCAAAACTTGCATCTACTTCCGCTAAATCAAATACATTAGCAGATGCAGTTATTAATGCATTTGAACTTAATGACAATGCTGCTGATTGGGTTAAAGACGCTACAGCTGCAATTGTGCTGTTTGCGCTCAACGAGCCAGTGCCTACTCTTGATACTGTACTGGCTGAAACTTTTGAACCAACTGCATTTAAATCTGCTGATGCTGTTTGCGTTAATGCAGATAACGCAGAAATAGATGTACTTGCACTAAGAGCAGAAGTTGCTGTTTGAATAAGTTTAGCCGCTGCCGCTAATGACGCGCTTGCATTTAAACTTAAATTTGCAATTGTCGTTAAATTTGCTGTCGCTGATATAGCGCTACTGGCGCTTAATGCAGTTGTTGCTGATTGTGTAAGAAGCGCAGCCGAAGTTAAAGAACTGTTTGCATTTAAATTTGAAGCCGCAAGTTGCGTAAGACTCGATGCAGCCAATACAGAACTGCTTGCGCTTAATGACGTAGATCCTTTATGCGTTAATTTTGCATTAGCTGAAACAAAGCTACTTGCGTTAAATGACGCGGTTCCAACCTGCGTTAAACTGCTTGCAGAAACTTTTGAGCCAGTTGCTGACAAAGATGCAGAAGCTGTCTGCGTAACGCTAGATGTTGCCAATAACGTACTGCTTCCTGCAAAAGTCGCAGAAGCTGCTTGCGTTAAAGTCGGCGCTGATGTTTGCGTACTACTGGCAGATAAAGTTGCCGCTGCTAATTGCGTTACACTTGATGTAACCGCAAGCGTACCAGTAGCGCTTAAAGACGCCGATCCTTGTTTTGTTATGCTTGCTGTAGCTGTTAAAGAACTTGTTGCAGCAATAGACGCGCTGCCGCTATGCTGTTGGCCATCCTCAAGTAAACTTGCAAGTGGTGCTGATGCGAGAGGACTAAAGCCTAGCATTTGTTAGCCTTCTAAGGGCGCTGTTGGGATGTTGCTGGTTTCATCGGCTGCAGTGTAGCGAGCCAAACCTTGAGTAATGCGAAAATCTTGGATGTAGCCGTTCATATACGACGAACTTCCGGGGGCAGATGTTCCTATTTTAAATTCTACGGCAGAACTGTCGTAATTACCATTAGCTGTAAAGTTTCCTAATTTTATTCCATTTTGATGTAAGTAAAAAACAGCACTTGCATCTCTAGTAATAGCTACGTGATAAAAATCAGTGTTATTCAAAGTATAAGTGTTTGTTTCGTCTTTAACTTCTTGAGCAGCCGCCCCACTTCCTCTGTGATAAAATTCTATTCTATCATCGCCTCGCATTTTAAGGCGCATTTCATTTGACGCATCTTGATATATTGCCCAAAAACCCGAAGAAGCGCCGCTATTTGTTTTTAACCACATTTCTATAGTAAATGGTTCAGACGCATTTAATACTCCCGCAGGGATAGTAATAATGTCTGAACTATTAGATTTACTGTTTATATAAATAGAGTTTTCTCCACTCCACTTTGTCGTTGAATCACCAACAATAGAGGTAGACCCTAAATCAATATTATACCGTTGCGATTTATCTATGATCGAAGCGTCAGTGCCTTTGAAATGCAGAATTGCGTTAGAGTTAGAAGCTAAAGGTTCTGTTGGTGGAGTAAAATTAGAAGTAGAAGTGCTAGTTCCATACGAACCATAAAGACTTTCGCTTACAATTCTAAGGTCTGATATATAACCAATAAATTTTTCACTGCTTCCATCCCATCCTAAATATAAACTTGCGTCTACAGTGCTTTCTGTACCATCAGAACCTACTCGACTAGCGTTATAACTTGTGTTGTTGTAAAAGTTTATTCCGTTTTTATAGGCTTTTAAGGTATTGCCTGATCTGTCGAGAACAACGTGAATCCATCTGTTTGTTTCAGTACTTGATAGTCCACCAATATTAGAAACATCCCTAACTGCACTATCATTGTTTGATCTTAATCTAAGTCTTCCCCATTTTAAAAAAGTATCATCAGTAGCGTTTGAGCCAGTAACATAAACCCAACATTCTAAAGTAAAATTACCATTAATTTGTTGATTAAAATTAGAGATAGTTGCGTAGTTAGACGCATCAAAATATACAGACCCACCGTGATCTGTTGCTGAGTATTCAGTGTAGTCGTAGGGGCCAACAGCAACTATTTTAGGGTCACTAGAAACAGTTATTGTTTTTGGAGTAGAGTTTGCATCTCCAAAATAAGGTAAAGAACATCCTAAAAATACTGTGTCAGAATTTGCAGTTAAAGGGGTTGTCGGGATTTCAACAGTATCTGCTGCGGTAGTTATTCGCACATTTGAAAGCTGACCTATAAAACCAGCACCATTATGTGCGTGATACGCTATTCTCAGTAGTGATTGAGAATAATTTGTACTGTCAGACCAAGAGCCAATGCTTGATCCATTTCTGTAAAGCGTGCCTGTTGTTCCACTTCTTTGATAAATTATATGTTGCCATTCATTTAAAGTAAGCTGTGTAGTAGATGTCTGAGAAATCCCAAAACCGCCGCCATCTTTATAATAACCTAACTGACCTGACCCACTTAATTGAATTGTTGGATAGGGGCCATTTGTAGAATTGGGGCGAAAATCAATTAAAGCGCAATTATTCCAAGACAGAGGTTTAATCCAAAATTGAATAGTAAATGCGCCTGACCCAAAAGCAAAATCAGAATGTGACGCAATAGTTAAATAATCGCTTGAGTCAAATTCGACAGCATATTTTCCACTACGATAAGGGCTAAACGTACCCGCCGCAACACTGCCAGTTACTGTAAAGTTTTGTGAATTTCCTGACCCATCAATGTAAGTAATGTTATCATTGTCTGAAGTACCTGTAGCAGTGGCTAACAAAGTTGTGTATTTACTGTCCGTCACAACCGTAACAAACGACAGGCTGAACGCATTAGCGCTTGTAGCCTGATTGATACCATCTGAAGCAGTAAACGTAAGAGTAAACGTAGCCTCTTGGCTGGCGTGAGGCGTCACTGTGAATACGTTTGTATTGCTGCCAGTGCCTTGCGTTACTGTAGATCCGTTTAGCGATCCGCTAGTAACGCTGTAGCCGTATGTCAGAGGTACTTCTTCTGGATCAGCGGCTGTAACGGTAACAACTGTAGCAGTCTGATCTGTAGCCAAAGTAAATGGCGTAGTATTGCTAGAGGCGTCTTGGACAGAGGTAATGTTAGGATTTGTGTTCACCAAGCTAACAGAGTACCAGCCTGAGCCATTATTAATGTAAAATCTATTGGTGGCTGTGACGTAAGCCATATCGCCAGCGCTGTTGCCAGAGAGAGGTAATAGATCAGCCGTGGCATAGACTACAGCCCCCGCTGCAACAGTATCAAACGCAACGCCGCCAGAGCCAGTAGACTTTAAGAACTGACCGTCAGAGCCATCGTCTAAGACGTTTGCAAGGGTGCTGAGATTTGATGCGTTGCTCATATTAAACTACCTCAGTCCAATCAGTTCCATCAAAGGTAAACTTGTTGCCTTTCCAATCTTCTGGGGCGCTAGAAACACTTGTATGCAAGGTTGCCGTAGCATTATTCAAGTCAGAGATAATAAATTGAGC
>Ga0181566_10003413_pt1 | contig 13045 bp, 10 predicted proteins | sample 101ome_15_FD_133762 | JGI IMG/M metagenome (GOLD analysis project Ga0181566, IMG submission 133762) | Coastal salt marsh microbial communities from the Groves Creek Marsh, Skidaway Island, Georgia - 101402AT metaG (megahit assembly) | ecosystem: Environmental > Aquatic > Marine > Intertidal... | reverse complement strand
GATTTAGGGGGGCAGGGAGAAGGGACCTCCGTCTCCGAGCAAAAATTTGTTTCATTTGCTGCTAAATTAAAAAATAACGGCCGTCAAAAGCTTTGGTGCATTTCGTTGTTTACTTGTTCAAAGAACCATTCCCTAAATAGTCTTATAGGCCTCAACTTCTCCTTTGCTTCTGATATGACCAAACTTCGTAACGACTGGGTTGTTGATAGTCTTTTTAATGAAGGAGGAATAACCAGACTGCCGGACAGTAAATCTTCTTGGGCGAGTAATGCTCCCTCCATCGCTATTCCAAGTCCATTCCTTGCTGCTTCTAGAGCGAGTAACGTGTTTCCCAATTTAATGTGAGAGCAAATAGGTAAAACAAGTTTATTTTCGGCAAAGATGTTTGCCCAGCTTGCTGCTCTTATATCGGAGTCTATTAGCCGGAAATTAACTAAATCTTCAATTTTCTCCAATGGATGCTTACCCTTAAGCAAATCAGGGTTGCACAACGGCGCAATTGTCTCGGCTGGTAATGGCTCTACAATCATTCCTGGTAGATCCGGAATTCCAAAGCGGATGTCCACATCAATTGGGATCTTTCGGGCGCCCCAAGCAGCGGTTGGTGTGAGGATTCTTATATCAATATCCGGATAATCATCCATGAATAGCTGAATACGTGGCGACAGCCAACGCAAGCCAAAGCTAATACCGGAATGAATGGTTAGAGTTTCTCTGGAAGGTTTGCCAAGCATCTCAAGAGTTGCTTTCTCAAAAGTTGAATAGGCGTCGTTGACAATTTTGAAATAAGCAGATCCTTCCATGGTTAATCTAACCCCTCGATTAAACCTGTCAAACATGCGACGACCTAAAAATAATTCTAGTTCTTTTATTTGATGGCTGACTGCTGATGTAGTTATGTTTAATTCACGGCCAGCCTCTTTGAAAGTGCCACAACGGCCCACTGCCAAAAACACCGTAAGCGCTCGTAATGGGGGAACCTTGGCCATGTTTTCACCTGTTAGTTGGCTATCTACTCAAATCATCAGTAATAAATTATTTTTTATCAAGAGTTAAACTGAACTCAACTCTGAGTTTAAGTATTTGCGTTATAGAAAACCTTAATTTGATCATAAAGTTTTATGGATTTATCAAACGATAGGAGGTATTAGAGCCATGAAAAAATTTATGTTTTTTGCGTTAAGTGCGTCACTTTTGACTTTAGGCACTAACGTTAGCAGTTCTCCCGCTTTAGCAGACAGTGTTCTCGATAAAGTAATTAAGAATAAAGAAATTTTTATAGGTACTCGGGAGTCGACAGCCCCTTATGCTTACGTTGAGTCTGACGGTACTTGGACAGGCTGGTCTGTTGAGATGAGCCGTGCAATGGTTGATGTGATATCTAAAAAGACAGGTGTAGAATTAAAAGCCACACTTAAAGCTGTTACCCCACAAACGCGTATCCCATTAATTTTAAATGGTACAAACTATTGGAATTGGGGAGCAACGGGTATTAGCTTAAAACGTCAAGAAGCAGTTGATTTTTCGCATGTTGTTAACTCTGTTTGTGTGAAGAAGTTGACGCCCGTAGGCAGCGGTATAAAGTCAATCGATGATCTTGCCGGAAAGCGTGTAGGTGTTACAAAAGCTAGTATTGAGGAGAGATTGCTTAATACAATGAACAAAGAGGGTAAATTCAATCCTCCTGTTAAAATCGTCTCATTTGATAAACACCCAAACGGTTTTCTTGGTTTGCAACAGGGTAAAACTGATGCTCATGTAACCCTCGATGATGCACTCCACAGACTAAAAATGAAAGCTGCTGACCCCAGCGAGTGGGAGGTTACTGGACCGGATCTTTTTTGCATTAATCAAGGTATGATTTTACCCAACAATGATAGTAAGTGGGCAGATACCGTTAATGGTGCATTTTGCTACATGGTAAAAACTGGAATGTATAGAGAGATCTATAATGAATGGTTCCAGGGAACAAATCCAAAAGCTGGATATGTGCGTAATCAATCAGCGGGTGTTCAAAGGCTCCTGAGTGATCAATGCCCATATAAAAGTGAAAATTTCATAAAATAACTCTGTGTTCAAGGATAGGTTAGGCGCAAACGTTTTTGTGCCTTGCCTATTCTGTTCAGCCCCTTTTTATGTTGAGCGTAGGAGTAGATGGGGCGCTGTGATGAAATTTAATTTTTTTTTATAAAGCTATACCATGCAAAATTTTAATTATGCTGATCGGGTTAAAAGAATTAATCCTGCTATCTCTCAAGACATTATCGCTAAAGTGCGTGCGCTTCGTGCTGAAGGGGTTAAGGTAATTGATTTTTCAGACCAAGGTGCGTCACCCGATGTCGCTCGAGAAGCAGCAATCCAAAAAATCAATATGTCCTCTGGTTCAAGTTATTCCGATACGCGCGGGTTAGCTGAATTACGAAATGTAATAGCCAAAAAGATATTTACAGATCAAAAAATAGAGGTGAATCCTGAGACTGAGGTGTTAGTAACAGTAGGGGCCAAGGAGGCAATTCTCTCCGCGTTACTTACCCTTGTTGACCATGGCGACGAGGTATTGGTTGAGGACCCTGGGTATCTTGGGTTTGAGCCAATAATTCGTTTGGCTGGGGCTAGGCCAATAAGAATTCCATTATTAAAAGAAAATGGATTTCGTTTTCCAGTTGAAAATTGGCAGGAATATATCACCGCAAAAACAAGGGTTCTGCTGATTTGCAATCCCCATAACCCAAGCGGTTATTGTTTGTCAAAAAATGAGTTAAATGAAATTGGAAAAACAGCAAGGGAAAATGGATTGACCATTCTGGTCGATGAGGCATATGAACATTTTGTTTTTGATGGGCGTAAACACATAAGTTTGGCCAGCCTTCCCAACATGCATCCTACTACTATTACAATCCAAACTATGAGTAAAATTTTTAATATGGGTGGATGGAGGGTCGGATGGGCTGTCGGGCCCGCTCATATAATACAAAAAATGCACTTGGTTCACACTCACGCAGTGACCGCCCCTTCGACATTTTCGCAATCAGGTGCTGCTGCTGCCTTAGCGGCGGGTATTGCAGAGGGCAATCAGCCAATAGCAAATATTGTCGAGCGTTATGAGACGCAAAGGGATGCAATGATTGAGGGGGTGGCCTCAATCCCAGGCGTTTCATGCCATGTCCCACATGGGACTTTTTTTGTTTTTCCGAATGTCAGCAGATTCAAAGCCCCACCTGCTGGCATTAGTAATTTTCTTCTTGAGGTAGGTCATGTTGCGACTGTGCCTGGTTCAGCTTTTGGGCCAAATGGATCTGAGCATATAAGAATGGTTTTTAAGTGCGACACGGAAATGATCAAAAAAGGTATCGCGTGGATGGCCGCTGCTTTTGGAAAGCTTGAATATGAATAGGTTATTAAATTGGGTCCGCATCTTTTTGGGAAAAGAGCTCTATGAATTATGAATTTGATTGGTCTCTCCTTCTGCAGGAGCCAAATTGGGGCTGGGTAATTGAAGGGATTTCAAATACCGTTCAACTTTCATTGATGGCTTGGGGGCTAGCTTTAGTCATTGGAATTTTTATAGGTACAATACGCATGGCTAAGTCACGCGTGTTAAGGCTTGTCGGCACTACTTATGTTGAAATATTTCGAAACATTCCTCTTTTAGTTCAGCTTTTTCTTTGGTTTTTTGTTTTTCCACTGCTCTTGCCAGATGATTTTATGCGAGCATGGAACAGACTGGATGGCGTTCCTTTTTTAACAGCTTTAATTGGTTTATCCCTGTTTACAGCAGCCCGTATCGCGGAACAGATACGATCTGGTATCTCCTCGATACCGAAAGGGCAGTTTCTTGCAGCGTACTCGACTGGTTTGACTGAATTACAGACGTTTCGCCATGTAATAATCCCATACGCTTTCCGAGTTATGATACCAGCCATTGCGTCGGAGTTTCTTACTATTTTTAAAAACTCCGCCCTTACTCTTACGATCGGAGTAGCTGAAATTACTGGCGCGGCGAAAACTATTGAGGCTTATACCTTTCGCGGCATTGAGGCTTATTCGGCGGCTTCATTGACTTATATGCTTACAACGGCGTCCGTTGTGATTTTCATGGGATGGTTAGAACATGTGCTTCGTATACCCGGACTAATTGGGAAACGGTAGGGGCTGGGCATGGATTTTTCAGTAATAAGCGACAATATCGAATTTCTAATGCTTGGCTTGATGCGTAGTTTCCAACTCGCCGTTTTTACGATAGTCTTCAGCTTAACGATAGCCTGCTTCATTGCGATAGGGCGGGTGAGTAGCAGGCGCGCAATAAGATATCCGTCTGCAATATTCGTTAATTTGCTGCGAAGTAATCCTCTAATATTAATTGTTTTCTGGTTTTTCTTTTTGGTACCGCTAATTACCGGGAAAACATTGCCTGAATTTCATACTGTACTAATCGCATTCGTTGTATTCTTTGCCGCGTACTTTGCAGAAATTGTGCGCTCTGGCATTCAATCTGTTGGTGCGTCTCAAGTAAAGGCGGCTTTATCAACTGGTTTGACCTATTCGCAATCCATGCGTTTAATTGTTCTACCTCAGGCTTTTCGCAACATGCTGCCAGCACTTGTGACAGAGTGCGTGATCGTTTTTCAGGGCACTACGATAGCTTATGTGATTGGAATGCGAGAATTTTTGCATAGCACTTCACTAGTTGCTGAACGAACAGTTCGCCCCGTAGAACTCTACCTTTTTGCAGCGCTTGTTTACCTTGTGATTTGTTTTGCAGGCACGCGTTTGGCTCTTTTTCTCGAAAAAAAATAAGGAATAGGTCGGATGACATTACCTTTAGTACAGATAAATAATTTGTCGCTGCGATATGGAAACTTTGTGGCGCTGGATGATATCTCGATAGATTTTATGCCTGGAACTTGTGTCGTTATATGTGGACCTAGCGGATCTGGAAAGAGTTCATTACTTCGTTGTGTGAATCGACTTGAGGATTTCGATACAGGCGATGTTATTTTTGACGGACAGAGTTTAAAAGCTGCGCAAAACGTGTCAAAAATTCGGTCCAATATTGGAATGGTTTTTCAGCATTTTGAGCTGTATCCACATTTATCTGTAATGAACAACATCACCCTCGCGCCTCGATACGTAAACGGAGTAAATCGTGATGAGGCTGAAGCAAAAGCTAACAAACTTCTTGAACGTGTTGGGATATTAGATCAAGCACACAAATATCCGGATGAACTCTCAGGCGGACAACAGCAACGAGCAGCTATTGCTCGAGCGCTTGCTCTCGAGCCTAAGCTGATGCTTTTTGATGAACCGACATCTGCACTTGATCCAGAAATGATCTCTGAGGTTTTACAGGTAATGCGTGATCTTGCTCGGAACGGGATGACCATGCTTGTTGTAACTCATGAAATGGGATTTGCGAGAGACGTGGCAGATGAAGTTGTCTTTATGGATAAGGGTAAGGTGATTGAAAGAAACGAGAGTGGCAGTTTTTTTGACAACCCGCAATCGGACAGAGCAAAAGAGTTTATCGATCGAGTATTACAAAAGATCTGATCTACCATATAGAGTAAATTTCATATAAATTGATAAAAAACAGTATTTTAGGTATATCTAATGAAGCAATATATTAAGTCAAAAAGTGTGAACAGGTGTCGTATAGGAGTTGATATTGGAGGAACGTTTACCGACATAGTTTTGACTAGCGACAAAAAACCGCCATTGGTAAAAAAGGTATCTTCAACACCTGAGAACTATGCGTCAGCCGTTGCTGAGGGTATTGAGGCTCTGATAAACGAAGAGCAAATTAATCCAGAAGAGATTAGTGATGTTGTACATGCCACAACAGTAGCGACTAACGCGATCCTCGAGGGAAAAGGTGCTCATACTGGTTTAATCACTACGCAAGGTTTTAGAGACGTTCTTGAGTTTCGGAGGGTTCGATTTCCTGAGCTTTATAACCTGAGTTATCTAAAGCCTAAGCCGCTTGTCGAGCGGCGTGATCGCTTGGAAGTTATTGAGCGCGTTTCCGCAAATGGCAGTGTAAGGATCAAATTAGATGAGACGTCTGTTGTTAGCGCAGCACTAAAACTTAAAGCAAGAGGTGTAAAAGCAGTTGCAATCTGTTTGCTACACTCATACATCAATCCCTCCCATGAAAAACGTGTTGAAGAAATCATTCGTGATGTTATGCCTGCAGATACCTTTGTCTGCTGTTCTTACGATGTTCTTCCAGAAATAAGAGAATATGAGCGAACTAGTACGACAGTTGTAAATGCCTATTTGGGCCCTGTTCTGAGTCGTTATCTTGGTCAACTCCGAAAACAACTTAATGATATAAAAGTTTTAAGCCCTCTGTACGTAATGCAATCTGGTGGGGGGCAAATGAGTGATAGTGCAGCTATGAATTTGCCAGCTTATTTTGTTGAGTCGGGCCCAGCTGCTGGTGTCGTGGCTGCGGCGGCTATTGCCAAGCGAGCGGGAGTGGAGCAAATCATAACTCTAGATATTGGAGGTACTACCGCTAAAACTGCGATTGTTGAGGGAGGTGAACCCTCTCGTACATCAGAATATGAGGTAGGTGCAGGGGTAAACCTCTCTAGCAAGCTTGTGAAAGGCGCGGGTTATTCTATAAAGCTTTCTTTCATCGATGTATCAGAAATTGGTGCTGGTGGCGGCAGCGTGGTCTGGTTTGATGATGGTGGTTTGATGAAGGTAGGCCCTGAGAGTGCGGGTTCATTTCCAGGACCGGTTTGTTACGACCTGGGTGGAGATAAGGTAACGCTGACTGACGCGAACTTATTACTAGGATATCTGAACCCAATAGGTCTACTTGGTGGTCGTATGAAGATCAATCGTGAAAAGGCATATTCCTATGTAAAACAGATAGTTGGAGATAAACTTCACCTTTCAGTTACGGATGCTGCTATGGGCATTTTCACCGTCGCTGTGAATAACATGGTGAGGGCGGTAAAATCAGTTTCCACCTATAGAGGACGTGATCCACGGGAGTTCACTCTTGTTGCTTTTGGTGGTAACGGAGCCGTGCTTGCAGCAGCGATAGCGGATGAACTTGATATTACAAAGTTTCTCGTGCCTTCCCGTTCAGGTGTACTCAGTGCAGCCGGATTGCTTGCTGCTGATACTACTAATGAACGTGTCCGGTATCTTTTTGGTGTGGTCGGTGAGTTGGATGACGATCTAGTTTTATCCGCCTTCGATAGTCTTGGAGTGGAGGCATCAGCACAACTTCTTGAACAAGGTTTTTCCCCAATTGAAATCTCAAACAATATGTATGCAGACTTAAGATACAAGGGACAAGCATTCGAATTGACAGTGCCGGTTGATGTTCATGCTCCTAAACTAACTGAGATGTTGGCACAACGATTTCATGAAGAACATCATCGTACCTATGGTCACAAATCAAGCGAGGAGCAAGTAGAGCTTGTGAGTATTAAGGTTTCGGCTCGCGTGTCAAAACCAAAAGGAGTCAATCTAGAAAGAGCCGAAAGCACATCGGCTAAACGTGAGAGCAGAATGGTTAAATTTGAGGCAAATTCTGCCGAAGTGGAGACCATTGTCATACCGGGACGGGAAAATATTAGCGAAAGATATATATTGGGTCCCGTTATAATTGAAGAGTATGACTCCACAATAGTCGTTCCCCCAAATTGGAAAGCTGAGGTCGATGAATCAGGAAACTTGATTGTATCTAGAGGGGAGTGCGAGTCATGACTTCAAATGTTGATCCCATAACCCTAGAGGTTTTTCAAAATGCCCTCGCATCTATAGCAGATGAATTGGCATTAGTGATAATGAGGTCAGCCTACTCGAATATCGTGCGTGACTCCATGGATTATTCAACGGCGGTTTGTGACCACCAAGGGCAAACAATAGCTCAGGGACTTACTACGCCTGTTCACCTTGGTTCATTTCCACACGCCATGCGAAGTTTAATTGGCGCTTATCACGGTAATATGTCACCCGGAGACATTTTTATTTTTAATGATCCCTATGAAGCTGGCGGTATGCATTTGCCAGATTTTTATGTGATCAAGCCTGTTTTTGTTCAAGATAGATTAGAGGGTTTTGTTGCAACACTTGCTCATCAGATCGATGTTGGTGGTATTGCCCCAGGTGGCATGGGAGTTTTTTCACAGGAAATATTTCAAGAAGGGTTAAGAATTCCAATACTGAAACTTTTTGATAAAGGGCAAGCAAATGAGGCTATCCTCAGTTTAATAAAGATCAATACACGGATGCCTGAGAGCCTGATGGGCGATCTGAGGGCGCAGATATCTGCCTGCACCACGGGTGAGAAAGGAATGATTTCACTTATTAAAAAGTACGGTGGTGACTTATTTCGTAAGCACTGCGAATCACTGCACGATTACGCAGAAAAAATTATACGCAAACAAATTGCTGAACTACCTGATGGCAGGTATGCATATGAGGATTATCTTGATGGAGTTGGAGAAAATCCAGAGCCAATAAAATTTTGTGTTTCTGTGAATATTACAGGAAATCATGTAGAGATTGATTGGACGGGGACATCTCCTCAGGTCAAAGCAGCGATTAACGGGCCACTGCCAACAACGCACGCAATGTCATACCTTGGCGTTCGCTGTGCAATAGCAACGCAAATGCCAAATTGTGAAGGCTACATGCGTGCCATCTCAGTTACGGCTCCTAAAGGTTCGATTGTAAACCCCTTTGAACCAGCGGCTTGTGGTGCCAGGGGCATAATATGTTTCAGAATGTTCGATACTTTGTTGGGAGCTTTTACACAAATTGTACCGGATCGAATCCCTGCTGCCAATGAGGGTGGATCTACTGCCCCACATATAGCTGGGCGTGATGTTAACAATAAACCATTTATGGTATCGGGTGGTTTAATGGGGTGTTGGGGCGGTAACGCATCTAGTGATGGAATGGAGGGTATATCTAACCCCGCTGCTAACCTTGGCAATACTCCTATCGAACTTTTAGAAAGTCGGCAGCCTATTGAAATTACTAAGTACGCTTTCATCACCAATTCTGGAGGTCCTGGTTCTCAGCGGGGTGGTGTTGCTCTCGTTCGTGGCTATCGATTATTGGAGGAGGCAGCAGAGCTTGTGGTCCGTTCTGATAGACGCTCCGTGCCACCTTATGGGCTTAGTGATGGACTTCCTGGGACGCCGTCTTGGAATGTTATTTATTCCGATGGAAATCAGAAACTTTTGCCAGCCTGTCCAATGGAAGCTTTACCAATGAAAAAAGGTGATGAGTTTGTTCATTATCAGGCAGGTGCTGGGGGATATGGTGACCCGTTAAATAGAGATCCTGATAAGGTGCTACGTGATACGATGAATGAATTATTTAGTGTGGATTATGCAGCGGAGGTTTACGGTGTGATAATTGAAAATGAACAGGTATCTTCGGAAGAAACGGCTAAAAAAAGGAAAATTTTAAGAGCTGATAAAAGCCATAAAGGCGCGTACCTGCGGCATTTTCACGAGGCTATAGGTGTTGATTTTTCCAATTGGCAGCCGCATTTCATCGACAAAAGCTAGTGGCTTCACTGCGAGGTCATTAACATAAATTGAGAAAATAGAGAGGGTGTCTGCAGAATGAAGACTCAAGCCATTGATAATGAATCATTTTTTTGGTTGCACAGGATCTTACCCCACATTTTGCCCCACATAAAAATAAGGGTTACTGAGGGCGTTTGTCTGTCAGATTTGGGCTTGGTTAGAGGGGGTGGGGCCGCAGGACGGAGGGGCTTGCGTCTCGGATCGGCGGTTTACTTGATTGGTTGGTGGAGGGGGCGGCTGCCTCGAGCGAATTCAAGTCATTGCTTGTACTGCATTTGTTCAACGATAAAAAATCTTACCCTACATTTCACCCTAAACTGATATTCGGGTTATTGTGCCACCCTGCTACACGGGGATCTCACCCTGCGCAGTGCATCGGTGGAGTTTTCTTGGCATGTCTTCGGTGTAATCGCGGACAGCGTAGTGCATCGTGCGACGATTATCCCAAACTAAGACATCTCCCACACGCCACTGATGGCGGTAGATATTCTCTGGTTGGGTCGCAACCTTGTTCATGTGGTTTAACATCCAGGATCCTTCTTCTGGGCTGACATCTTCGATTTCAGTGGTGAAGTGTGGATTAACAAATATAGCTTGTTGGTTTGTGCCACTGGGTAATCTTACGATAGGATGTGATTGTGGAGGCTTTATTTCAGACTTATCTATTGGTCGTGCATCAGAAGTGCCGGCAATGCTTCTTTGAAAAGTTGCCATTCCACTATGGAGTGCTCTCATACCGTCGATCATTTCTCTCATATTATCTGACAGATTTTTGTATGCATTAACCATATTACACAGCATCGTGTCACCGTGGCCTTCCGGTATAATAAGTGAGTGTAAAATAGTAGCTGACGGTGGTTGTTCTGAATGAGAGATATCAGAGTGCCAATAATCATTTGGCGCACCTGGGCGCCCAGGTTGGTTTTCCAGTATCAGAACTTCAGGCAAACCCTCGACGCTAGCTCGCGTTTTTAGTGGGTGCGAATTAACTGGGCCAAAAAATTCAGAAAAGGCAACTTGAGCGTCAGGGTTTAAATCCTGGTTTCTGAATAAAAGTACAAGGTTGTCATTGTAAAGTTCTAGAATGTCAGATTTTGTTTCGTTGTTTATTTTGTTCAGATCAATGTCGCAGATTTCAATTCCCAAGGCCCCATTTATACATTTTGTCTTCATCCATTGCCTCCCAATAAACGCTGCTGTTACTTATCTAATGTGTACAATTGTAATACTGAATGATTTGCCAATAAAATGTCAAAGCCTTACCTTCACGTGATACCCTATATTTTAACGCACATTAACATTGGTTTTGATGAAGATTTTTTTCTGTTTCAGAATGATTTTGGTAGAGGAATTCAATCGGATCTTGAATCTTAGCCAAAAGACCTTTGCTGAGTTGTTGGATTCAAGGCGCAGTGATATCGTTGGGTTTTGAATAATTCATTTGGTCGATGTTTTGAGGTCAATTCTGATGCTGCCAGAACATATTAACATCCCCGCTGCATGGTTTGGTGCAGAATTAGCAAGCAAATCTGATATTTGGCATTACAAGCTTCAAGATGAAGAAATTGACGAGTTAATCACAGCCGCGAACAAATTTTGTGCATCTGGAGAAGAATTGGGGAAGATTAACCCACAAAACTTCGTATTGAATAAATTTGCAGTCAGGCTCTCTGAACTCCAAGAGGAGCTTAGAGCAGGAATTGGATTTAAACTTATCTCTGGTTTACCAGTGGACCAGTTGACTCCTGAATTATACTCCACAGTTTTTTGTGGCTTGGGTAGCTTCCTGGGTAAGGCGAGGTCACAGAATGCCGCTGGACACTTATTAGGTCATGTTCGAGATACTGGGGCGAGTGCCAAAGACCCATCCGTTAGAATATATCAAACCTCTGCACGTCAAACCTTTCATACTGACCGTTCAGATGTTGTAGGCCTATTGTGCATTAGAGATGCTAAAGAAGGGGGCGATTCATTATTGGCTTCAAGCGTGACCGCATTCAACGAAGTAATGAAGAAGTCGCCAAACTTGGCTGAAGAGCTTATGCGGCCGGTAGCATATGATCGCCGTGGAGAGATACCGACTGGTCAAAAGCCTTATATGACGATACCGGTTGTCAATTGGTACAAGGGAAAACTCACCTGCATATACCAAAGGGAATACATCATATCCGCCCAAAGATATGAAGATGCGCCAAAGCTAACAAAATCACAGATTGAAGCTTTTGACCTTTTTGATGAGGTTTTAAATGACGACAAAATAAATCTCAAAATGAGGTTAAGACCTGGTGACATGCAGTTTGTTTATAATCACAGTCTTTTTCACGATCGCACCGGTTTCGTCGATTGGCCCGAGCCTGAAAAAACACGGCATCTGTTGCGCCTCTGGCTCTCATTGCCTGGCGACAGAGAATTACCACCAACCTTTTCACAAGCTTATGGCAACCTTGATGTAGGTGATCGTGGTGGTGTCGTAACCAAAGAGACAGTTCTCCACGCCCCAATAGATGCCTAATGATAACATGCTTAGATTTTGCACACTTGGAATTAACAAATATCGCAGCAACTACACACTCATACTACTGAGAGACAATTTAGACACTTGGGGATCTCTGTGTCTCTGTAGAGAACACTCGTAGGGCACTTCGGGATGACGAGGGTGTCTGCAGAATGCGGATTCAAGCCATTGATAATGATTCATTTTTTTGGTTGTGTAGGATCTTGCCCCACATTTTACCCCACATAAAAATCAGGGTTACTGAAGTAGCTTCTCTGTCAGATTTGGAGGTTGTTATTTAGTTACAGTCAGCTTTTTCCTTCAGCCACAGGTTAAATGGTGTGGACAAAAGCTTCCTTGACGGCGGATATGTCGACGTTCGCTTGAAACCTTGCAGGTATTCTAACCTGCTTATAAACAAATGCAGTCGGTTTTTTGGGGTTAAAGGCTTACTGGTCAGCCGCTGATGTAAGTTCTGTCCTTTGGCCGGTACCAGTTTTTTTGGTTGTGCAATGACCCTAAAAGATCCAACAGTGCTGCCGCTTTGTCGCCTGTGCTTTGTTTTAGGTTGTCATTACATCCTTCCTTCAGGCTTTGGGCCTTATTCAATTCCCCTCTTAAGGCATTCTCAACCAATTCAAGCTCTATTGTATTTAATTCAAATTTTCGTGTGTAGGACATGGTTGATCACCAATGCAGTTTTTTTGTAAAATTTAACAACGAACAATAAATACTTTATTACAAAAAAATTACTGGCTGTAAATATTAGTTTTGGGAAAAGTTAAAAATAATTTTTCGCAAAAGGTTTTGTAAAATCATACCCGCTTCTTCTGTCTGCGATGATTTCTTGGTCCAAGTTTAAATTCAAAAGTACTAGCACTCAGGGGCTTGCGTCTCAGAGGGCCGTTACTTCGATTAGTTGGCGGGTTTAAAAGTTAATGTTAGTGTTTTGCATTAGACATTTTACTAGGTCGAAATTTTAAGG
>Ga0181566_10003410_pt1 | contig 13048 bp, 7 predicted proteins | sample 101ome_15_FD_133762 | JGI IMG/M metagenome (GOLD analysis project Ga0181566, IMG submission 133762) | Coastal salt marsh microbial communities from the Groves Creek Marsh, Skidaway Island, Georgia - 101402AT metaG (megahit assembly) | ecosystem: Environmental > Aquatic > Marine > Intertidal zone... | reverse complement strand
CCTATCAATAATCATATCTGCATTCGTTTGAATGGCATAAGCACCTGCTTTATCGAGTGGGTTTACCTCCTTAAAATAAAGCCTTATTTCCTGTTTTGAAATTGGCTTAAAGGTAACGCTACTAGTCTCTGAAAAAGTCTTTACAAAATTTAATTCATTACATTGCAAGCTGACACCAGTTGCCACTTCGTGGGTCTTGCCAGAGAGGAATGAAAGCATTTCCACCGCCTCAACCAAATCCTTGGGCTTACCCAAAATCTCTTTTTGATAAAACACCAGAGTATCAGCTCCAAGTACCCAACAGGAGGGGTTATTGGCAGCTACCGGTATTGCTTTTTTTTTGGCATTTTCCTGCACAAGAGTGAGAGGACCGCCTGAATGAGATTTTAACTCTTCTGCATCTGAAGAAATAACCTTAAAATCTGGAATTATTTTTTTGAGAAGTTGTTTTCTACGAGGAGAACCAGATGCCAAAATAAAAGAACGACTTGGGTTCTGGTTCGCTTTTTGAGATGAAGCATCCATAATTAATTATTCTATATGAATGTTTTCCACAAAATGGCAATGAGATGAGAATTGGCATCGCACAACTGAACGGAACGGTTGGCGACTTACATGGCAACCTAGCTCTAAGTATTGATGCTTATGAGCAACTAAGGTCTCAAAATGTCGATCTTATCGTCTATCCAGAACTTTTTCTTTCCGGATACCCCCCCCGAGACCTCTTATTTAAAGAAAGATTCCTCCAGGATGTAAATGATGTCCTTATTCAGTTTGCAAAAGAAGTTGGCCCGACTCCCGCACTTATTGGGTTTCCTCAAGCACAAACAGAGATGTTGTACTCAAAAAAATGCTTCAATGCAGCGGCATGGTGTGAAAACGGAGGAATTCGAAAAACCTTTCACAAACGACTTCTTCCGACTTACGATGTATTTGATGAGGAGCGATACTTCTTACAGGGAAGCAAACCCTTCACTATCATTCATAAAGAGAAAAAAATAGCAGTTACTATATGCGAAGATATCTGGAATATGGATTCAAAGCTTCACGAGAATAATCCTTTATCAGCGATTGATTCCGAAAAACCAGATATAGTAATCAACCTATCAGCCAGTCCCTGGCATACCGGTAAACAAGATGCCAGACTAGCAATTCTGAGAAATGTTGTTAAGAAGATCGAATGTCCGGTTTGCTATGTAAATTCAATTGGTGGAAACGATGAATTAGTTTTTGACGGGCGGTCGCTGAGTATGAATCGTAATGGAACAGTCGTTGCCCAATCAAATGCTTTTGATGAGTCCTTAGAAGTGCACGACCTAAGCGATTCTATAGAAATATCTGAAAGACAAGAATCAACTGAATCAGACTTGGAGAAAGCTTTGGTATTAGGTCTTCGTGACTATGTTCACAAAACAGGATTTAGCAAAGGCCTTATCGGCTTAAGTGGTGGTATTGACTCAGCTGTAACTGCTGTGCTTGCGGTCAAAGCCCTTGGGAAAGACAATGTTATCGGCATCAGTCTTCCCTCGGAAATTTCCAGCGATCATAGTAAAGAAGATGCACGTATACTTGCCCAAAATCTTGGAATTGAATTTCATACTCTGCCCATACAAACCTTAGTAAATTCAGCTACACTGGAACTAAATCCACTATTTGATGGTCTTAGACAAGATGTGACCGAGGAAAACATGCAAGCCAGAGCCAGGGGGCTTTTACTCATGGCCGTCTCCAATAAGTTCGGTGCACTACTCTTGACCACTGGAAATAAAAGCGAACTAGCTGTCGGATATTGCACTCTATATGGTGATATGTGCGGAGGATTGGCCGTGATTGCTGACTTACCCAAAACCCAGGTATTCTCCTTGGCTAGGTATATTAATACCGATGAAGAAATAATCCCTTTCAATACAATTGAGAAACCTCCTTCCGCAGAACTTCGCCCTGATCAGGTAGATAGTGACTCCCTGCCCCCTTACGAAGAATTAGATTCAATTTTGCATGCATATGTCGAAGAAGGCAAATCCATCGATACAATCGTCTCTAATGGTCACCAACTTCAAACCGTTGAGCGAATTGTACGCCTTGTCGACTTGAATGAATATAAACGAAAGCAGTCTGCCCCTACCTTAAAGACTACTCCATTGGCATTCGGTGTCGGGCGCCGTATGCCTGTCGTTCAGAAATATAAAAATTAAATTGCTAGAATGAACAAATCCCTCGAACTCTTTACGAAAGCAAAAAAACTCATCCCGGGTGGGGTCAACTCACCCGTACGGGCATTTCGCTCTGTCGGTGGTACTCCATTCTTCACCAAGAAGGCAAGTGGATGTCGCTTAACCACTGCGGATGACAAAGAACTAATTGATTATGTATGCACATGGGGTCCAGCTATACATGGACACGATCATCCGAAAATTCGTGAAGCAATCGCTGATGCACTTTCCCATGGCACTAGTTTTGGCACCCCAGGACCTGCTGAAGTGGAAATGGCAGAACTTCTCACTGAGGTAGTCCCATCAGTTGAAAAAGTCCGTATGTGTAATAGCGGAACTGAAGCCACTATGTCTGCCATTCGTTTAGCTCGTGGATACACTGGAAAAGATAAGATAATAAAATTTGCGGGATGCTACCATGGACATGTTGACAGCCTGCTTGTCAAAGCAGGCTCAGGTGCACTCACACTGGGTAATCCAGATAGTGCTGGTATCCCGAAAAGTCTCGCTGAAGAAACGGTAGTCTTGCCTTTCAATGATACAAAAGCAGTCGAACAAGCATTTAAATCCCAACCCAATCAAATAGCGGCTATCATTGTGGAGCCATTTCCCGCAAATTGCGGGCTTATCCTTCCTTTACCAGGATACCTTGAATCACTCCGCCGAATTTGTACGAAAAACAATGCCATCCTAATATTCGACGAGGTAATGACTGGTTTTCGTCTTGGCATTGGAGGAGTCCAGGAATTGACGCAAGTCATTCCAGATCTTACAGCTATGGGAAAAATTATCGGAGGAGGTTTACCAGTAGGTGCATTTGGAGGAAAGTCAGAAATAATGGACCAACTCGCTCCACTTGGTCCCGTTTATCAGGCTGGAACCTTGAGCGGCAATCCTCTCGCCATGGCGGCAGGTATTGCTTCCCTGAAAATGTTGAGAGATGATGCCCCTTACCAACATCTTGAGAATACTGGGCAACAACTGGCCAATGGGTTACGGGACATTGCTCATAATAAAGGGGTTCCTTTGCAGGTCCCTCAGATTGGTTCAATGTATTGCCTGTTTTTCTCTGAAGAAAAAGTAAATAATTACGAACAAGCTATTTCGTGTAACCACGAGAGTTTCAATTCCGTTTTTCACAAAATGATCGAACAAGGGGTGTATTTACCTCCATCATCATATGAGACTTGTTTTATAAGTACAAAACATACAGATCACGAGGTTAACCATACTTTGGAAGCTTTCTCCCATTCCCTTTAAATACAGAAGTTTATATATTTTCTTTAAATTAACTTAAAAAGTTTAACCCATGTACCGTACTAATCTTTTAACTTTCTTTTGCTTCTTTCTATTCAATTATCTTTGTATTGCGGAATCCCAAAAGGATTTCCCCTACTACGAGGAATATCTGCAAAAATCTGATTTCCGAGGTTTCATAAATGATGCAAAAGAATATCTTGATAAGAACCAGGAAAGCACATTAGCTCCCAGGCTAGCCCACGATTTAATGATCGTTGGAAAAGCAGCAAATGATGTTGATGCAATTAAGAAAGCAACCAGTTTATTGCTGTTCACTTATCCGAAAAGTTTACCCTCGGTTAATTTCATTAGTTCTTTTGAGAGAGGATCTCCACGATTCACTGAATTATTAAAAGCAAAAGTAGACGAAGGAGACCTTAAGGAAAAAGACTTTGCTGTTTCCTTCTGTAGAGCACTGCTGTTCATTTCGAGAGCACAAGGGCCTGATTTACTAAAAGATAAATCTCTCAGATTAAGAGTTCACTTGCTTGCACAAAAAGCAGGTGTGGACGAAATCCTCTTAACGACACAAAAAATCTTTAATGAATCAGCAAAGGAAAATTCGACTTATGGTCGGATCGTTAAAATACTTATAAGTGAACAAAATAACTTACAGAAAATTAAGGAAATCAGTGCAATTGGTGGAAAAGATGCAAATTTTTGCGTTCAATTTCTTTTGGCTCAATTAAATGAAAAAGAGTCAAAGTCTGAAGAGATGGCAGTGTTCAGGATCAATCAGGCAATTTTTTCTAAGTCTCCAAATCCAAGTCTAGCCCTCAAGCTTATTTCAAAACTACCCAAGCAAAAGCAAAATACGGCTAAAATTCAGTTTATAAAATCAATTGCCCTTCATTTTGACGAAAGATCTGATGATGCCATCAATAACTTAAAAAAAATTGCATCAAGCAAACAACACAGCAAACAATGGAAAGAATGGGCAAAATCCTTTTCCGATGGTTTACAGTCTAAGACAAATAGAAAAACTGTATTGATCGATTCTTTGGGTAAGGCTTTTGATCTCATAGATCAGGAGAGGGATGCCCTTTGCTTTGAGGTTGGCTATAAAACGAAACAGGATGAGGACTATAAGTTCTTCATCTATTTTGACAAAATTACTCCACTGATGGAGATACAAGTTCGAAAAAGTGAAGAACTTCAATTCGCCTATCGATCAACGAAAGAATCTTCTATGATCTTCGATCCCGAAGCACAAAATATGGTTCGATTTGAAAGTTCCGGTGCCCTACCGATTCCAAAGTTCTCTATTATTCGGGAAATAGAAACAGGATCATTCAGCTATAACTTTAACCTAAATTTCGGTAATTCCTTTGATGAATTGTTCAGGGAAGGGTCCAGCATCATGGATAATGCCTATCTTTCGACTCCAAAAGGTAGATCCGTTTTGTTAAATCATATTCTTGAAAAAAATGTCGTTTGGCTTGGAGTGCCCCAAAAAGTTAAACAAGGTACTTCCTTTCCCGTTCTCTCGTACTCCGAGCAAAAAGACACGGTCTCAGAGTCCTCTATTTCATTTGATGTGGAAGGTCGTTTACTGGGCTTATCAATTGGAAACTTCAATATTGGAAACATACAAACTGGCAGTAAAGATCTCCTTAAGAAACTACCTGCATTAAATGATTTCCCTGTAGTAAAGAAAGAAAAATTCGATTTCCCGTTCTTCATGAAAATATTGGGAGATGCCTCAAAATTGGTCAAGAACTAGCCGGAGATTCCCATCTTTGAGAAGCAGGGTAAAAGTCTACTTTGCCTTACTATTTATATCTGCAAGCTCTTTGTCTATTTTTGCCAATCAAAAAAAGTCTACTTTTCGTGTAATTCGCGATATTGATTACTTTGGAGACCAGAATAAACGACAGTCCCTCGACATTATTCTCCCCCAATCCCCCGGCAACGACTCTTCTCCAAAGCTCCCACTAGTTATTTGGATTCATGGTGGAGGCTGGACAAACGGAAATAAAGAAAGTGGATACGAACCAGGGAGAATAGGGACATTGATAAATACAGGCAGATACATTGGAGCGACAATCAACTATCGGTTAAGTGGAGAAAGTAAATGGCCCTCTCAAATAGAGGACTGTAGATCTGCAATCAAATGGTTACGGGAAAATGCATCCCAATTCTGCATAAATCCAAAAAAAATTGCAGTCTGGGGATCATCCGCAGGAGGTCACCTCGCCTCTATGCTTGGGGTGTATCCGAGGAATCAAAATTTCAATCGTTTGATTAAGACAACTGAAGAGGTACAGGCTGTAATTAACTATTATGGACCGAGTGCTTTTTTACAGATGGATAATTACCCTAGTAAAATAGTCCATCACTCCCCCAACTCACCTGAAAGTAGACTTCTCGGCGTGCCCATAAGGCAAAATCAAAAACTAGCCAAACAAGCATCTCCATTACATCATGTAACAAGCAACCTTCCTCCTTTTTTACATTTTCATGGCACAGAAGATCCTTTGGTTCCCTATAATCAATCTTTAATTCTACACCGAAAATTACGATTAAAAGGAAACAAAAGCACTTTGATATCAGTTCAAAAAGGAGGACACTCTATACCTAAATCTTTCACAAGCAGATGGGTCATTCCGTTTTTAGACTACCACTTCCATGGAATCGGTGATCAACCCGTTAGCGGTATCATTAAGGTTTCCTTACCTTAAATAAATTATTCTAAAATTTTCCAACCTGGATCAGGTTCCCCAAAAAGGTAGTACATTCCCATAAAATCACCACTCCCAGAATAGGCCCATCTCATCTTTTCACTCTGATAATAGAATGGAAAGAGTTGGGGGGTTGTCCATAACCAACCCTGAGAACTCTGCCACATCCAAACTTGGGTATTTTTTTGCTGGATAATGTATAGCCACCCCAATGACTCGTGGTATACCCAGGGAAAAAATTCAGCATAGTAGGTGCCAAACCAAGAAGCATCTTTCCATCCATAACTAACTGGAAATCCATTTATCAAAAAGGTTGCCTGATCAGAAGATGTTGCTGATTCATCTAGATCAGTGACAAAAATTTCATAATCAGCTTGAACATTTGAAAAACCATCCGATACGCGAACCTTTATTTCATATTTATTGTCTAAGTTTGAGTCATTGGGGTATTCATAGTCAGTGGTTTCGGAAAAAGATAAAACCCCGGTAACAGAATTGATCAGCACCTCGGACTGATCATTCCCTCCAATTATTGAATATATCAAATCGTGCCCATCAACATCTGTAGCCAAAGCTTGTCCAATTGTCGCATTTCCCTCATCGACTGAAAAAGATAATTCCCCGGAAAATACTGGTAAAGAATTTTCAAAATATTCAAATGCACCAAGATCGGGATTCCCATCCCGCATTTGTCCCAATAGATCAAAAGTAGGTAAGTTGCTAAGCCCAGTATTTCCTGCATCAATTACTGGGCTTGTTTCAGTAAAAGAGAGATCGTCATCCAATGTTCCAACCACTCCATCCTCCCCTGCTGGATTTATAAATTCAGGGTCAGCATTCAAATTATTTCCGCTGGCAGTGATCCATGGCGTTTTATCAGAATCGAACACTGAATGATAAATAGAAACAGTTCCTGAATTCACATCTATTTCAATACCGTTGGCATCAGAATTATTCCATAAAATCGAGTTATCAATCCTTATAGATTGACCAGAAAATAATAACGAAATTGCTCCAAGTTGTTCAGCCTCATTTCCAAAGAATGTACAATGTAAAAACTTGGATGTACCAGCACCCCCGAATACGCCGTGCCTGTAATTGGAACGGTTACCGGAAAAAAGACAATTGGTGAATGTATTTGCTTGGGCTCCATTGCCAAGATAGAGAAAACCACCCTGTGAACCAGAAGTTGCGTTTGCCTCATTACCGAGTGCCTTGACACTGTTGAAACTCGTTAGCTGAGTACCATTGGTCGCAACGGCCCCTCCAAAAGTTGCCCAGTTTCCATAAAATGAGCCACCCGATATATTTAAATCTGCAGTTTCAGAGTAGATTGCCCCACCCCAGCTTTTTGCATAATTTTCATTAAATTCATTCGAAGAAAGTTTAGGTGCTGAATTTTCGTCTATGTAGATTGCTCCTGCTGAATTACTCCTACTTTTATTCTTTGAAAACAAACAGTGAGTAATTAAGGGGGATGAATTTATCAATTTAACCGCTCCCCCATAATTATTTGCATAAGTTTCGTTTTTGATGAAGGAGGATAAATTCATTTCACCTTCAACATTCTTAAGAAAAAGAGCACCCCCACCATTCCAGGACGGATTCACATTTTCAGAAAACTTAGTGTTATTTACTTCCAATAGTCCACCCTCCTGATGAAGAGCACCCCCTCCATAAAAACCATAATTTTCAGCAAAATCGCAAGCACTCAGATAGATTGATGAGTTAATCGCTTTCATTGCCCCACCACTGCCAGTGGAACCTGTTTTATTTGTCATAAAATTACAGTTTGTAAAAGTTGCATTTCCCTCTTCCACCCAGGCTCCGGCACCGCCTTGATATGCCCAGTTATTTCTAAACTGGCAATTACGCACCTCAAAAACTGCTCCCTCTGACCACAACCCTCCTCCAACTCCTCTGCTATCATTGGTGAAATTTTCACTGGCATTTCCATCTTCGATAATGAACCCGTCAATCATTGCCCCATCTAATGCGATCACCACATGAAAAGAATTATCCTTAGCGAAACCTGATATCCCGATATCTCCGGAAAGTATTGTCGGATATAAAGAAGGCTCCCGTTCTGCAGTTGATATTTCAGTACCTGAAAACCCACCCAATACCTCAATTCCCCCAGGCATCACAAATGATGCTGAGCGTACTTTATCTGGAAAATATGTACCTCTGGCAACCCACACTTGAGATACGGGAGCTCGTAGAGATAATGCGTCGCTAAGGTTCGTGAATGCATCTACCCAACTTGTCCCATTATTCCTTCCAGTGGCTGATTGGTCGACATAAACTACCGAAGATCTAGAACCGATAAATTCATGAGAGATTAAATATTCATCCTCTTCTGCTATGACCAGAGTGCTTGGCTCAAAAGAATATCCATCCTTTTTTAAAATAAAGGTATTCGACACATACTGTGACATATCTTTGCCGAATGTTCCATTTTGATCACTCGTCATGACAACTTGACTGTCGGAAGATAAAAATTCCACTCCCTCAATCGGAAAGCCATATTGGTTAACTACGACACCCGAATGAAAATTGATGGCTTGTGTGGCGGAAGGATTCTCCACGAGTTTTAATTCGATCACACTACTTCCGATCGTTGAATCTGAAAAACTAAGAGTGGCAATACTTGAAGTGCCTGACTCAACTTTTCGACCATACACAATCACCGGGACACCTGTATTCCAGTTGCTTGAATCAAAAGTTATCGTGCTTGCAGATCCCAGTTGAAAATTAACATCTGAAGAGAGAGATAAATTGATCGCCAACGCCAGTTCAGGTTTAACAGCCAATCTTAACTTAAAGGAAGCATAGCCCCCTTCCCTAACATCTAATGAAAAAACACTGGGCAAAATAGCCTGCACTACTGAACTGCGAAAATTAGAGGCATAAGGTGCAGACAGATTTAATGCCAAAGCATTATCTTCACTATTTTCATTTCCGGTCGAAACTCCCAAATAAGTTACAAGGGGATTTGAAAAAAATGGAATGGAATTTTGATAGGACATGGATGAGTCGTTGTAGGACATAACTGTCTTGTAGCCAGCCGACTCGATAAACCAGCGTTTACCGTAGGAAAAATCGCCATAGTCATTAGCCGCACTCTCATCTGGGTCACTTACATCTTCTCGGTTATGCAGACATCCCAGATTGTGACCAATTTCATGGGCAAGCGTATATCCCGGGGCGGTTATTTGATCCCAGACGCAGACATTAAATGCTGACTCAGCAAATTTTAAGGAAGGAAAAGTTAAAGTTTTTGCCAACCCCCCACTACTACTATCTGTCGAAAGCAAGGTAACGATATCTGCACCAAATTGTTCACGCAAAGAGTGAACATCATCGAGAAACCCGTCATTTTTTTCTGTTAATCGATCAAGGTCGATTCCTAAGTTGCCGGTTGGGGTGTATGAAGTTTCTGCACAATGAACCAAACGGAGTTGTAAATCCACCTCACTGTTTCGAAAACATAAATTTGTGTCAGCAATGGCTGTTTCAATTTCTGCAATGGTGAGAGCCTCTCCACCAATTGCGTTTTTAACTGCAGTGGGATAGATTACCATCAAATCAATAAGACCAGCATCTGAATTCCTCCACGAATGAATTGATTGAGCATAACTTCGAGGATCTCGTAAATGGAGATCAGTATATTTACAACCCCCACAAGCTCGTACTTTTTTTTGGTCAGGAAAAACACTTATTCCTCCACCATCACCTTCTAACTTATAACTCCCTTGAGCAGTGATTACTGAACCTCGCCAGAAATGCTTAACCTTCACAACAGTCAGGAAACTCTTCCCATCTACTGTGCTCCCTGTCCAAGAAAAACCATCTATTGAAGGCGAGAACAGTTGGCCAGAAATTCGATGAAATACCAGGAGATCTCCCTCTCTAAGCTCCAATTCTATTTTGGAAGATTCAAAAGCAGGAATCGATAACAAGACATTGGCTCCAATGGATGTGCAGATAAAGGCATTAAAAAAAACTATTAGCAAAAATACTTTCCTGACTTCGGTCATTAGATTATTCATAGAGCACCACCCATAATTTCCATGACAAAAGAAAAGTCAATACACTCAATTAATATCCTGTCTGAAAGAGATTTCACAACCGAAACCGTCAGGAATGAACTGGAAAAAGGATCTGGTATGATTCGAATACGAACAGAGAAAAATTTTGAGGAATTAAATGAATCTTCCGATTGGTTTTTAGAGTTTTGCAAGAAACTGGGAACTCCAGTTTCTCAAAGTACAAAGGGTGAACTTGTCTTAAGTATTCGTAATGAATCCTTTGGCAAAAATGATCCAAGAACTAGAGGACCTAATACAAAAAATAAACTGGGGTTCCATACTGACAGGTGCGATGTAATTGCCTTCCTGTGTATGATGCCTGCCATGTCCGGGGGAGAAAATCAAGTCGTTGACAGCCGAAAAATCGCAGAAATCATCCAATCTGAACGTCCGGATCTTTATGAGGTTTTGCAACAACGATTTCCCTACAAGAGACATGTTATTGACCAGGGAAACCAAAAACCTTTTGTAATGCAGCCTATCTTGTCCGCATGCCAGGGTTATTTTGCATGTTCTTATCTTCGTGTACTCATTGACCGGGCTGATCATGATGATCATTGTCCTTCACTCACTCATTCCCAAAGATTGGCGATTGATTTTTTGGATGAAGTTTGTGAAAGGCCGGAAATACAGGAAAAGTTTACCATGAAAAGGGGCGAGATTCTAATACTGAACAACTGGATCAAGCTTCACCGAAGGACAGCCTTCGAGGATTTCCCTGAACCAGAAAAAAGGCGTCACCTATTGCGCGTTTGGATATCGATGCCCAACAGTCGTCCCATTTCTGATGCATTTATGGAAAATTATGGCTCGACCCAAGCAGGTGCGATTCGGGGAGGAATAAAGCCAATAAATTAAATTTCAACATTTCAACGCAACGATTCTTGCCAAATCTACGATTTCAAAATGGGATCAATGTATGAATGGTTTTTACCTTATTTTATCTCTGCTTTTTTTCTTGTGCTTAAGCCAGGATTCCAAATCCGAAATCAAAAAGAGGGAAATAGAGCCAAAACTCAACATTTCTACCACACGGGGTATAGAATCTGACGAGCAAAACTTTAATTTATTGATTTTAGGCGGGGGATATTCTCCATCCGGCAACGAAGTTTCACTCGAAAGTAATGTCAAATATCTTCACCGACAAAAAGATAAAATTGGATTAAGCAAATTCAAAACAAAGACCTTTTTTGCAGACGGTATGGCTTCATCAAGAGACATTAAATACCGCAACCCAACTTTTACTGTACCAGAACCCAATTTAATCCTAGCGGAGATTTTTGGATCAACACGGGGGATTTATAACCAGTATAGAAATAATCATTTAAATGCCGACGGAGCGTCATCGATCAAAGAATTCGACGATTGGATAAAGGATTTAAACTCTAGCTCAGTCCAATCTTCTAATCTCATCTATTTCACTGGTCACGGCGGCAAAGGAGAAAAAAAGACCCCGAACAACACAACTGCGTACTTATGGAATAATTATAAGTTTAAAGTTTCTGAATTTACCAAGAAATTGGATTCACTTCCATCCGACCAAACCTTTATTTTGGTTATGGTTCAGTGTTACAGCGGTGGCTTCGCCGATTATATTTTCCGTGAGGGAGATGAGAAAAAAGGCCTTCATCCACAAATACGGGCCGGTTTTTTTGCTACCGTACACGACCGAGTCGCTGCAGGTTGCACTCCTGATATTCGAGAAGAGAATTATCAGGAGTATAGCACATACTTTTGGGAAGCACTTTGTGGTGAATCAAGAATTGGAAAAAAAATTCCAAAACCAGATTTCGATGGTGACGGTAATACTTCCTTAACAGAAGCACACGCTTATGTCGTCATCAATTCAAACACCATAGATATTCCAATCAAGACATCTGATATGTTTCTGCGTAGTTTTTCTTCATTTGAGCCACCCCAAAAAGAAAGTGCCATTATTGGTTTGAGAAACAATGCCAAAGAGATCTTATCAGGGACGGATTCAAATTCTTCGAAACGAGAATTTCTTCAAGAAGAGTGGCTCTTTCGAACTGACCCTATCTCAGAAATTCTACTTTCTGCATCTCCTGAATCGAAAGCCATTATTCAAGCTCTAGCTCGCAAACTTTCACTCCAAGACGAAAATTTGTTCGAGAACGCAGAGGATAAAATTAAAGAAATCAAAAAGAGACGGGAAGAACTTGCGAAAGCCAAAAAGGCAAAAGATGAGCAGAAGAAAAAGTTGAAAAACAAAATTAAGACAAGGTTATTGAAGGAATGGCCTGAACTCGCGAATATGCAGCACCCTAAGGTCGACACACTTAAAAAAACAGGAAACTCGTCCAAGTTAATTACTCTATCAAATCAAGACAATGAATGGAGTGATTACAAGAAGCGGAGGGAAGAATCTGCTCAAATCGAAAACGAAAGATTTAAACTAGAAAAAAAACAGGTTCTGGCAATGAGACTCACCCATGAGATTGAGAATGTAGTACTCAGGGTTGCTTTACCCAAAATTAGCACAAAAAAGGTAGTTATCCGCTATAGTCAAATTGAGAAACTTGAAAAAACGATTTTCGGCCATTCAAGAGAATAGCCAGAAAAAATCTACCGATTAGAAACCTTTACCGCGAAGTGCTGAATCAAGTTGCTTCTGAAACTCCATCACATCCTCGTCTGAAGGCTTATATCCTTCTTCTCCACCGGTGAGACCAAGACGGCCAAATTGATCAAGGGTCCATTTTTTATGCTGACCATCAGAGAAAGTGACGCTCCCGCTAGCCAT
>Ga0181566_10003405_pt1 | contig 13052 bp, 7 predicted proteins | sample 101ome_15_FD_133762 | JGI IMG/M metagenome (GOLD analysis project Ga0181566, IMG submission 133762) | Coastal salt marsh microbial communities from the Groves Creek Marsh, Skidaway Island, Georgia - 101402AT metaG (megahit assembly) | ecosystem: Environmental > Aquatic > Marine > Intertidal zone... | reverse complement strand
GGATGAATATATCTAACATAAAACCCATTGTCTTCTAATTTTGCTACTAAATAACCAACACAATCACCTTGTTTGTATATTGGTTCTCCAAAAATATACTCGGGTACTTGATACCATATATGAGTATCTCCGTTAGATTTACTCCTTGACGTAAACTTAATCCGTGTATGTATTCGATTCAATATTTTATTATATATAGCACGCTCTTTTAAATCACGTTTCTGTTTCTTTTCAAATAATTCATCAATATTCATTTTTTCTATATTATCATTTTCGTCTGTATGAATAAAAATTGACATTGTGTAAATATACAAATAACCAGAAAATATATAGAATTTTATTACGTATACTTTGTAAAATAACATGTCAGACGATGATGATAATCCAATAAAACCAAAAATCCGTCACATTGTATGTTCTGGTGGTGGTGTAACCGGATTTTCATTTTATGGAATGTTAAAAGCTTGCCATTCACGCAATTTGTGGAAATTTGACGACATAGAAACCATTTATGGTACTTCTGTCGGGTCTATTTTTTCTGTGATATTGGCATTAAAATATGATTGGAAAACCATTGACGATTACCTAATAAAACGTCCATGGCAAAATGTCTTCAAGTTTGATTTATATTCGATAATGGACTCACTTCAAAAAATGGGTATTTTTGGAATTAAAACAATTGAAGACATTTTTTCGCCATTGTTCTTGGGTAAAGATATACCAATAAATGTTACCATGATTGAGTTTTATAATATTACAAATATTGAAATACATATATTCACTACAAATGTTACGACCTTTGAATTAGTCGACATATCATACAAAACTCATCCTGATTGGAGACTTATTGATGCTGTATATAGTTCATGTTCTATACCTATTATTTTTTCACCTCTTATAAAAGAATCTAATTACTACTGTGACGGAGGGTTACTATTAAATTATCCACTCGATAAATGTATTAAAAATGGTGCTAATCCTGAGGAAGTTATGGGTTTATGTAGTGATTTAAATACAGCAACTGAGGATGCTCTCAATGAAAAGTCTTCTTTATTGGATTATGTCATTGTTATATTGAAAAAAGTTATGACTGCGTTTTTGCCATCAAAACAAACTGTCATACAGAATGAATTCAAAATTAAATCACATGATATATCCATTTATGATATTATTAACACTTCTAGTAACAGCGACGAAAGAATACGTCTCATTCAAAATGGTGTTGATGTAATTGAAAATATATTCACATCAACCAATAATCAGGACAACTTATCTACTCCATCAACATAGAATTCACAAAATGTTCCAAGGTATTTGTAGATATCTTAGAATCAAAATCAATGGTATTATTATCTTTTACCATTTTCACAGTGGGGTACGATTCTATATTATACTTATTCATCATATTTTGTACGTCACTGGTCTCATCAGTACAATCAATGTCAGTGCATTTTACAAGATAACCATTTACCTCTTTATCATTGAATTGTTTTTTGAAATTATTCCATTCAGGAAGAGCCTTTTTACAATGAGGACACCAATCCACATGAAAAAATATCACACTTACTTCCTTTAATCTACGATTTGAGTTTGGCACATCCGCAAATTTATTCTCTTGTTTTTTTGTAAAATATGCTTTATATCCATAACTTGCGGCATATCCAAAAATAATAATCGCAATTATACCTACTATATACTTATAGTAGGGACGCACAATCTTACTCACAACTTCGACTAATCCAGACATTATATATATAACCTTCATACTTTTTGTCTAGAAAAGTACGAATATATTCGACAAAATTTAGTAAATTATATTTTATCCTGGTTTTATAAGTTAGTATGAGTAAAAATAAAACGATTAAACACAAACCAGTATATTCTCTAAATGATTATAATAGTGGTGATGGTATGTTAACAAGTGTATGGGGTCCCGGTATGTGGCACGTATTACATACAATGAGTTTTAATTATCCGGTTAAACCTACAAATGCTGATAAAGAACATTATAGAAATTATGTATTAAGTCTTAGACACGTATTACCATGTGGAAAATGTAGGAGAAATCTTCGCGATAATTTCAAAAAATTACCACTTAAAATGAAACATATGGAGTCTAGAGAAACCTTTTCGAGATATATATATGATTTACATGAATTGATTAATTCTATGTTAGGGAAAACTTCTGGATTAACATATGAAATGGTTAGAGAGAGATACGAACATTTCCGTGCTCGGTGTTCGGTTTCCTTTAAAGAAATTACTTCTAAATTAAAGAAACAGTATACACAAAAAAATAAAGAAAAGGGATGTACTGAACCGTTATATGGTGAGAAATCAAAATGTGTTATAAAAATAATACCCCATGATAGTCATGAATCTACTTTCCAGGTGGATGAAAAATGTGTTAAGAAGTTATTAGAATGAGGATATATTTAGTAATCTGTCATTTGTAATGTATCATCTTCATAACGGAAATATATTATATTTTATATATACAATATAATATAAATAATGTCAGCTGATTCGATAGAGAAAGAACCAAATCAAACCCTTCCAAATTCCAATAAAAAAAACAAATATATTCCTTTCTGGGGAGAAGACCCTAACGTGCTTTTCGCTCCGAAATATTTAACCGAGTTTTTTCCAACTGAAAACATGACTTACGAACAAAAATTAAACTCTGTCACTCGTACTGTCATTTTACTATCCATTATCAGTGTTATTGTTTATGGTAGTATCCGACACTTATTTATCGGGGTTATCACAGTTGGCTCTATTTATATCCTTCAGTACTACCATCAAAAAGAGAAAACTAAGACAGAATCTAAGAAGGTTGTAGATAATATCAAGGAAAGTTTTGCTAATCCCACAATGGATTTATTAACACAAGACGGTAAAGAGATTCCTTCTGATTTATTTGCTGAACCAGAACCAAGCAATCCATTTGGGAATGTTCTTATGTCTGATTATGATTATAATCCTCATAAAAAACCCGCACCAGCAGCATTTAACCAAAATGTAAACAATAAAATTTTAGATAATGCCAAAAAATTTGTAAGTCAAGCAAATCCAGACCAACCAGATATTGCTGATAAATTATTTAAAGATTTAGGCGACCAATATGTATTCGAACAATCATTACGTCCATTTTATTCTAATCCTAGTACTACTATTCCTAACGACCAGGAAGCATTTAGTGAATTTTGCTATGGAAGTATGATTTCTTGTAAAGAAGGTAATAATTTCGCATGTGCTAGAAACTTATCCAGATATACGAATTATTAAGCAATTTTCATAATTTCCATATAATAATTACCTTATATAGAAATTCATTCTCTATCTATAATATAAATATAAGATGTCCTCCGTTAGTCCTTATTTGTTTAATAACAATGGTCGGATTGGATTAGATAATTCCGACCAAACACAAAATAACATCCAAAATACCAGATTTGCTAACCACAATTTAGCAAGTTTTTTTAGTGAAAATACCTCCTCTCAACACGTTCAATTTGCTCTGCAACAACCTACCATGATGTTTAGTGGTGTTTCTCATGGTAACGGGTTAAATGGTAATGTGATTGATTTTGAATCTAACTTGTTGCTTAAAAGCGAACAGACTCAACCTTTTGAAAAGTTACAACTGTTCCAACGCCCATTTGCGAGTGTTCCTTATTTAGGTCGTGGAAGCTGTGACCCTGATTTAGAGTCTCAGTTACAACACGGTGAGGTTGTTGCGGGTAAGAAGAGTGTTTCTACTATTATGGATAAATCCTTTTCCCAATATTTGTTGTATCCTACTGATGAGAAGATGGAGGAGCGTGTAAATAATGCTGCTTACAATGTGGAAGAGGCCGCACTCGATGGATGGGTTCGTGGTGGTAAATCTACACGCGAAATGTCGAATGATGATGTTAAGGAACATCATAGCCGTCCTAATTATATGTTCTAGATTGAATACTTATTCATATAGTATTTTTGACACTATATGAACTACTTTGGTGTAAATATATACTTTATTTCATCATTCGATGTTGATAATAAAGGCGTTTGTGCTAATCCTATATGTGATAGGTATTTACAAATTTCAATAAATAATTCTTCCATATCTATATTGTATTTATTCAAATTTAACATCATTAAAAAAGCATTGGTTAATGCTCCTACTTTTTTTTGTAAAAACTTATCATACTTTTCAATACTTACTTGATTATCAGTACAACCACTAATCGCATATATATTCGAATTCTCTATAAAATTTTGATTTATATTTTCTTTTATAATCCTATTGTCTGTGTAAGAATAAGACCACGGTAAATCACATATACTTCCACTATGACAACAATCAAATAATAAAAATAATTTACAGTTTACATTTTTTATTATCGCATATATTTCATCATCTAATATTATACCATTTGTTTGATAATCGACTGGAATCATCACACTATCTAAGTTATACTTTTCATCACCTGAACGATCTTTACGTATTGTACCATGTCCGCTATAATGAAACCATAATTCATCGTCTGACTGTTTATTAGTTACAAACTCTGTTAGTTTATTTAATATATTTTGTCGCTTAGGATATAAATCACGGTCTTCAGTATCATCAGTTAATATAGTTATATTTTCTTCTTTGAATTTCATTTCATTTACTAACATATCACGCATACTCAATATATCATCTATACATCCAAATAATTCGGATTCTTCTATTTCTTTATAGTTTATTCCTATTAACAAAGCAAATCTCATATTACTCTATTCATATACAATATTATTTACCAAATAAATAATACAAACGAAATACTACAACATAAATTATAACCACATTGTATATAAATGGAAATTTCAGGTTCACCCATTAGTAATATACAAATTCCATCAGAACAAATATATAAGGTACATTATCTTGATGCTAGTAAAACTGAAAATAAGATTATTATTTTTTCCAATAGCAATCAACCGGTTAATTTGAACGAAATGTTTAGCGAAGATGATATATTGAATATTCAACTAAACAAGATTGACGTCGTATTTTCATCACAACAAATTTATACTGACGACACAATACGTACTATAAAGAAGAAAATTATAACAGAAATCGGTACAAATATAATTTCTTACCCGGAATTGTATTTATTTTCAAAAACTAATAGCGACTTGTCTTTATTTCAAATATATACATTTCTTACTCAAGATAATAAGAACCCTTTAGATTCTGTCATGTTAGGACAAATATTACAAAATTTAGGTATTCATGATAAAGAGATTATTGACAAAATACCCGTTCAAGACAGTTATACCTATCATGATTTAACCAAATATTTATCTGTTATTGATGGAAAACAAGAGCTATGGCAACCGATTGGTCCGCGATTTACAAACAAAAATGTGGATTTACTATTTCAAGCGAATCCTTATAATATTATCAACGCAAACAATAATCCGTTTCAACATACCAGAGAAAATCCTCTCATTTCATTTGAGAACAATGTCTTATTGACTTACGGGGATATTATCAAAAATACGATATACGCTACTTCTGTATCAGATGTCATTGAATATGGAAAGACTATCCAGTTAGATGATGAGTATATTATCCCTCTTTATTTCCCACTATTGGAAAAGGAAGGTATATCTACTGGGATTGATGTCGTTCAAAATAAACAGAAGTTATTAGCAAAAAACGACGCATTATATGATAAAAGTTTTGTAAAAACAGAGGAAAATTTACACACGATTTATGATTTATATAATAATGGTTCTCGAGATGATATATCGTATTCACAAAATGGCATTCAAGCGATTGAGTTTACCATACATCCTCCTTCCAAAGTTAAGTTACCTCTTGATGTATTATTTAAAAATATGCATTCTACTAAAAAAATACCATTTATCAAATATAATCCTGGTTCGCGTTTTGAGAAAATGTATCGTGCTTATTCCGAGGAAATTACCAAAACCGGACAACAAATTCCTTATTTATCGAAATCGGCTATCATGAATTATTCAAAAATGATTGGTAAATCACAGCAAATTTCATTGGTTATTCAAGGTACTATACAAAATAAAGTTTTTGATGTTATTTTGAGTATCAATCAAAATGGAGATATTCATGTTAATGTTGAGTTTTTATTGAAAGAACTAGAGGTTCCTAGAAGTATTGCTGTATTTTCGTTACCATCCATTAATGAACTCAATGATTTTTTAAAGGATATTATTAACGAAACCATTCATACTTTGAATGGGTTTTTATCAGTTTTAGGTTATAAATTACAAACATTTGTGAATTTAAAACATAAAAATATTGAAATACAAAATATCCATTATAAATTATGGTCTCCTTTAAAACATGATATTAACCTAAAAGATTTATCACCTTGTTTAACAAATCTCTTTGAAATACATGATGTTGAGCGTTCATCCATTAAAATGAATTTTAAACGAGTCAATAATTATACACAAATGACCGCAATTAATACCATGATTACAGAAGTATATAAGAAGACAAATAACGAAAAGGAAGTTATTAACGCATTAGTACTAAATTATAATTACACCGAACAGCAAGCCTTATTAGAATTCGCAAAATACTTAAATGATTTTACTATCATTAACGGACAGTATGTAAATAAAAATATTGATGTTGTTGAAAATCCAGGATTTTCTGTAAATATGGGTAGATTACAAACCGGGTTAATTCTATATATTGATGCTACTCAGATAAATAACATACGGTATATTGAATTATTATCTATCTATTTTGATAGCTTTTTACGGGTTTCACAAAACATTGGAATTAACGGTATATCAAAATCTAGAATTAATCAATTATGTTCCGGAAAATATAATAAGGTCATTGAACCTTCTGTTGATAATATTATAATACCATCTAATAAAGCTATTCTTCCTTTACCGAAAGAATCTTTCTCTATAAAAGATGACACTGATATTAAAATAGATGAAGATGACGAAGATGACGAAGATGACGAAGATGACGATGAAGGGTTTTTATATATTGATGAAGACGAAGACAATGAAGAGGATGAAGAAAATATGGAAGATGAAGATGATATAGAAGGCGGTGCTACAAAATCAAAAGTGAAAAATCTGGACCCTAGAAAATACTTATTCGATAAGTTAAAACTATTAGAACCAGAACTTATATTAACAAAAGAAGTCGGACATTATAAGGCATATTCGCGTGCGTGTCCCTCAAATGTCATGAGACAACCCGTTATTCTTACTAATGAGGAAAAAAGGCAAATTGATGTTAATAACCGAAACGCATATGGATATGCTTTACGATATGGAGCTGACAAAGAAAACCCGAATTGGTTTATATGTCCCAGATACTGGTGCTTAGATACAAATCAACCTTTAACTAAAACACAGGTAGATTCTGGTGTATGTGCTAATAACGTTCATGAGTTTACTGATAATCGATACCATGTGGATAAAGATGGTAAATACGTCCATCACTACCCTGGATTTTTACCAGATGAAACTCATCCAAAATATGGTGTTCCATGCTGTTTTAGTAAATCATGGGACTCAACACAGCTTGAAAGTCGTAGAGAAAAATGGGGACTTACTCAAAATGATATTGATGTTCCACGTGGAACTAATTGGAAAGAGTATATCGATGGAACTGACACCGAACTACATGGTGAAATTGAAGTAAAACAACCAGATGCTATTGAAAAATCTATTAAGACCGTCAAAACAGCTAGTGATGATATCAGCATTGTCAAATATTTTTCTAAGTTATCATTCTTTGAAATTCCCGGAACATGGGTATTTTTACCACGTTCAGTTCAATTATTTTTGAATATTCAATACCAAGATATCGTCACTCCCGAAAATCCCCAAAAACTTAAAGAAAATCAAAAAGCATACTTATTATACACAGTCGAACGTAAATATCATCAATCATTTATTGGGTGTATCGCTAGAATATATGCTGACATTAATAATTATCATAGTCAAAATATACCCGTTCCTACTATTTCTGAAATGAGAAACATTATTGCAGATTCTCTTACACTTGATATGTTTTTACAATACCATAATGGCTCATTAGTATCAACCTTTCAACCTAAACGTATACGCGTTAATGATACCAGTTTAAATAAACATTATGATAGTGTATTTTATAAATCTTTAGATTCCAATATTGACGCTCAAATGGACTTTTATGAATCTACTGTCGCATCATTTGATAAATTTGTAGAGTATATTCGTGATGATGATTCTTGGATTGATTATGTTTATTTATGGGATATTATTACATCCCCTAATCCAAACTTGTTTCCATCTGGACTTAATCTTGTTATATTAAGTGTTACTGATAATGATATTACTGACAATGTTGAAATTATATGCCCTACTAACTCGTACCAATCTAAAATATATAATAAAAATAAAAATACTTTAATCCTAGTAGAACAAGACCACTATTACGGTATTGTATCTATTTATGATAATACGATGAATAATACGGTATCTCGTAGTTCTACGTTTGGTAATAACGAAAATTTACCTGAACTACGCAAAATGATGAGGAAAATACAACACACTACGAATAATTATTGTAAACCATTACCTAGCATGCCAACTGAATACAAATATAAACAAAATATTACTTCTGAAGAAATTTTTGATATTTTACAGGAACATCAATATATCATAGATAAGCAAGTCTCGAATTATAGAGGTAAAATTATTGGATTTATAGTACGTATTTCGAATGAAAATTCCAATACTATTTTTATTCCTTCTCTTCCTTCCTCTGTCTTACCAGACATACCGGTTATTTATATGGATAATATTCAATGGTCGGACTACGTTAATACACGAGATACCCTTTTACAAATACATCAAAATACAAAAGGTGCTATATTATCAAATCCGCTATTAAAAGTCGTTGAAGATGGTCTTATTGTTGGAATTTTGACTGAAACAAATCAAGTTTTACAAATTAATCCACCCGTTACTAATGATATTGAAGATGGTATTAATTCTATTAATGTCAAAGGATATGCTGATAATGGATATTATAAAGCAGATAAAACTATTCAGACTAAAGATACTCCGGATTCCGTTAGAAACACAGTTGTTCGCAGTATTCGTCTAGAAACACAATTTTACGCATCATTCAAAACTACAATACGTATTATGTTGAATGACCCGAATTATTTAACTATTAAAGAACTATTACTAACTACTCTTAATGATAATCGCTTGTTATATCGCGTGAAGTTACAAAAACTAATATTGTTGATTAAATATCTCGTCAGAAATACCATATCTTTTGATGACGTCGATGAAAAAATACTAAATGATATAAATAACGTTTCTATTTGTAATGAAAATAATCAGGATGAACCGTATTGTATTGTTAATAATAACAATTACCAACTTATTATACCGAATAAAAATTTAATCAGTGGAATGGATAACGAAAAATTGTACGTTGGACGTATTGCTGATGAACTTATCCGATACAAACGCATTCGATTGTTTATGTTAGAACCTAAAAAGTATTTAAATATTGGAACTGTTGATTATAAGTTAAATCCAGATGAAGTTATTTTATTACAATCTGTATTAACTGATGAATATTGGGAGAATTTACAACCCTTTTACCGAAATACATATATTCGAAATTTAAATTATGATAATTCTGAACCGGCTATTTCACAAAAATATTCTTCCGAAATCACATTACAACAACAACAAGATAAAACCGATGGTAAAGATACAGATACAACCGATGAGATACCTCTTGCTGAAAAATGTGTCAAAGAAGAATTAAAAGAGGTCATTGGTAATAATCTGAGTAAATGGAAACAAATATTTCCAAATGATTCCAAAGAAATTATTTATCATTGTTCGAATAGTTGTACTTATAATTTGTTTCAAATGATTTACCAAGCTCATCTTCAACAAGATATCACTATTAATGATATTAAATTAAAATTAATTCAGTTGTATAACCAATATTCTATGAATTATAAATCCAAAATTCACGATATTTTGCGGAAACAAAATGGTAAATCCAGCATGATAAAAAAGGTCATGTTAAATAAACTTTCATTAGAGGATTTAATTATGAGTGAAGAATATTACTTAACTACTTTCGATATTTGGGTTTTAGCTTACGAATATAAATTACCCATTCTGTTATTTTCTCAATCACCTCTCGATAATTTGAATATGAAAGAAGATTGGATTATATTAGGTGGTAATCCTATGAAAGACCGATTCTTTTTTATTCGAAGTCCAGCGACTTCAGCAAAATGTCCCGAATTTCGTATGGTTACTCCTCAACGTCCGTTATATGATTTGGAAGGATTCAGTGATGTCATTGAAACACCCACTAACTACATTAATAATTTGATTGATATTTCTACTTACCTAGAACAAGTCTCACTTGTCATTGAATAAAAAAATATAATAAAATATTATTGTATCTATTATATTTTTCCGTTTCTTTATCTAAAATCCAGCATCATATCCATCATCACATACACCCATATCATTCTTTTTAATCGCATCTAAATTATTTTTAATGGTTACACTATTCTTAGAACATGATTCACTGCTATCTTCCAATGAACCGAACATCTTTTCGATTTCCTTATTGTTATCCTTCTTTGTCACGTCAACAGTTGGCATATTCTTCATCTGTTCCATATCTAATACCACTTGGAACGCTCCTGTACCGAATACTCCCATTTGTCCCATCATGACATTCGCAGATACACCTCGCATATGGTCGAATTCCGCATGACGAGAAGCATTCAATAACACTTCTGTATGAACTTCAAATGTTGACTTTGAGATGGGTCCAATGTCATCATTCAAAATACCAGAACGGAAGATAGGCACCATGTTTTCATTTGATGTCATTCGGTCACATAATAGACTTAGATGATGATAGTTGATATAGACACCACTAAATTCCATTACCTCTACCAATTCATTGTAAATAACTTGGCGTGCTGCTTCAATTCCTAAGATGTCGAATACTTCTTTGATATCATTACTAATCGTTCTTGTAGAATCTATGAAATCTAATGATAAAGTTTGCATCAGATTACTACCCGTCGTATCCATAATCCAAATATCCTTATGTGTATATTTTCCATCATCCTTAACGACGGAATTTTGTAATTTTCGTGGAAGAACGTTATCAACACCATTTATGCCTCGAAGAACAATATTATTCAAAAGATTATCTTGGAATATTCGAAGTAAATAAATATCATCAGATTGGTCTAATGTATCTGAGATACCCTTTAAGGGTTTCTTTCCTTTGAGTAATTTCTCATTTAGACGAATTCTAAATACTAAATTGTCTGAATTGTAATCCGAATATACACATGAAATTTCATCACCGTGACTGTTTGTAATCGCAAAATGAATATCATCCATAGTAATATTTTTATCTAAAAGCGTTTCCTTATCCATTTCAATGCGAACAATCCATTTTGACTTTTGTTGTTCGGTTTCACTTTCACCCGAACATTCATTTATCATTTCTTCAAATTCATAAAACTGTTCTAACATTTCTTTATCATCCAACAAATTTGTATTTTTATCATTCGGGTCAAAACATATTTGGACGGACTTGACTACATCTATCAGTTTTGTATGTTCTAACATATTAGAATACTTACTTGCCTTGTCTTTGTCATGTTCGTCATTATGGTTCATATACACAGTTAGTGACGGATTCTTTGGATTTTTTGTGAGACGTAGAATTTCCTCAATACGCGGAACACCACGAGTTACATTTGACTTTGACGATACACCACTTAAATGGAAGGTATTCAATGTTAATTGAGTAGTTGGTTCACCAATTGACTGCCCGGCAATAACACCCACCATTTCTCCTGGATGAACGATTGCTTGTTTATACTTCAATACAATATTTTCTAGAAGTATCACCAACGCCTTACGATGAAATCGCTTATTGATTAGCAAGTCTTTGGGGGTTAAGTAGAAGTAGTACAATACTTCAAACAACAGGGTAGGTGTATTATAGCTGAACTTCTTCAGTTTATTGAAATATTCTTCAATCAGTTCAAACGCTTCTAGTGGGGTAATATCTACAATTGAGTTTGAATTTAATTGAAGTTGTCCCTGAATATTCGCGATTGTATTTTGAAAAGCAATCGGAAGATTCACACCATTTTCATTCTTATTTTTGAATACGGACTCTACAACCATATCACGATATTCAATCATTTTTTCAATATAAGACTTGCATTTTTCTTTTGTATCTTTCACTTGCTTTCTTGTACGAGTTGCTGCGTCTTTTGTGAAAACCTGTGTAATTTCAGATTTTTGGTCGTTCGCACCAACTATATCATAATGAATGTAAATCTCTTCAAGACTCATGCCTACCAGAGGGAGTGACTGATTTTCAACTTTGGATGATTCAAACCCATCGTCACCATAAGCAAACTGAACTATCTTACCCTTATTATTACGAACTGTCATATCATACTCCACCTTTAAATCTTCTAGACCTTTAATTAATCTTCTTTGAATATAACCAGTTTGAGAAGTCTTTACAGCAGTATCAATAAGACCAATACGACCACCCATCGCATGGAAGAATAGTTCAGGAGCAGTTAATCCGGAAATATAGGAATTCTCAATGAAACCACGAGCACCCGGAGAATCGTCATACTTGTTAAAATGTGGCAACGTTCTGTTTTCAAATCCATATGGGATACGTTTACCATCTACATTTGTCTGTCCCAAACATGAAATCATTTGAGAAATATTAATTAGTGTACCCTTAGACCCGGAATTTACAATCATTACGAAACGATTATCCTTAGATAGAGATTTGCGACTAATTTTACCTGCTTGTTCCGTTGCTTTATTCAATACATTATTCACATTTGTTTCGAATTGGGCGTTATTTGTTAGCGAAGTGTTATTTTCGAAGGTTCCCATGTGTACCTTCTCAATAATAGATTGAACTTCTTGCTTTTGTTTTGCTATTTCGTGAATGATAGCATCTT
>Ga0181566_10003403_pt1 | contig 13054 bp, 2 predicted proteins | sample 101ome_15_FD_133762 | JGI IMG/M metagenome (GOLD analysis project Ga0181566, IMG submission 133762) | Coastal salt marsh microbial communities from the Groves Creek Marsh, Skidaway Island, Georgia - 101402AT metaG (megahit assembly) | ecosystem: Environmental > Aquatic > Marine > Intertidal zone... | reverse complement strand
TCTTGGCAACGGTGGTAGAGAAGGTTTCTTCGATGCATAAATCGTTCAATCAACTTCGAGGCTACCGTCGTTTTCCCAATACCAGCAATCCCAGGAACAAGCAGGGTTGTGGCCCTTGCCTCAAGCAAGTTCGCCATGTTGTCAAGTTCCGTGGTTCGGCCGTAGAAATGACGAAGCCGTGGCAAATCTGCCAATGAAGTCACCAATTGCTTCTCAACGTGCTTAGATAGGTCTCGTTCCACCAAATCAGCACTTAGGGTACGAAGGTCAAGCGAATTGTTGTCATCCATGTAGCGAATGATGTCAACGGGCCGCATCTCAAACGGAAGAAGTGCTTTTGCCCCGCTCAGCGTCGTTTGTTCGGCAGCCTTGTCTTCAAAGACACAACGGACTGGGAACTCCGAAAGACGCTCCCAAGTTTCCGTGGCCAACGTAACTCCGCTATCGGTGAGAAAATACGCTTTTCGTTTTCGAGAGACACCCTTCACGTGGGCTTGCCTCTCGACGAGAATGCCCTGGTCCTTCAAGCCCGAGATGGCCCTCGGCACGTTTGAGCGAGCAATGGCCACAGCGTTGGCGATTCCCATTTGCGAAAGTGCAAAGGGTACTTCGATGCTGTCCTTAAAATCAGAATAATCCAACAGGTGCAAAAGAATGCGCTCTTGCACCCCGGGTTTTCCTTGGCTTACCATGCCTGCAACCTCGGTAACCAATCACTGCTGGGGAGGCTGATAGTTCGGGTCTGGAATCCATTGGTTGGATTCTTGGTCCCATAGCCAGCCAGGATGCTGTGAGGCTGCTGGAGCCGCAGCTTGTTCGACGGCGGGTTCAGCCGCTGCAACAGGTGCTGCTTGTTCTGGAAGCGTAGGCGTTTGCTTAGCCTTGGCCCAAGCGTACGGATCTTCATCAACTTCTGCTTCTGGACTGGTGAGGTCATCCTCATCGGGAATGTCTTCAAACTCAATGAAGAAGAAAGCACCTGCTCCCAAGAGCACCAGAACGGCAATCACAATGAGCACGATTCCGAGAATTCCAGAACCTTCGCCTGAATCACCGGAGACAGTGATGGAAAATTCTGCAGCATCTGGTTGTCCGGCGAAACTGAATTCCTGTCCGTCCATTTCAAAGATCACTGCAGAATTGCCTTCAATTCCAAGTTGGCTTGCGGTAAGGTCCATTCTCCATGTACCGTCGGAAAGGACTCGCGTTGAGTTCAACTTCGCGTTTCCATCTGCAAAGCGTATGTTCACCAGACTGCCAGGTAGACCTTCACCTTGGAAGGTGGCCGGGTCTTTGGTGGTGATGGCACCGGAGTCAACACGCTCGACGCTGAACGAAACGGCCCGAACCAAGAAATTCACCTTCAACGAGTAAGCTTTCGATTCTTGGTCGTCCTGCGCATAAATCACGACACCGTTGAGCGACCAGTCTGAAATGACCGATGTGCTTTGCCAGAGGAAGGTATCCATTGGGTCAAAAGTCAGTTTACCGGTCGGCGTGATGGCGATGTACTGTTCGTAGAGGTCATCTTCGCTGGTTGAATCATCGTCATAAACATAGAATTCGAGATCGTTTGCAGCATCACCGGTACCATCGGGGTCGGAGAAGAAATCAGCGAGCTCAAATGAAACTCCACCACCACATCGCTCGAAGGAATTGGAATTTTCATCGCAGAAGATGGTCCACGTTCCAACCCAGCCCGTTTCGTTAAACACAGGATCGATGTTCTCTGCATCCAGCGGATTGTTGATGGTCATCCGCCACATGACCGTTTCTGAATAATCATCCCCGTCATAGGCACGTACACTCACCGAGTAGACATGGTCATGGACCAAATCAGAGGTATCCCAATTGGCAATCCATGAACCGTCTGCGTTGAAGGACGTGACTGGAAGTGGCCCGTTGTTCAACACCAAACCGTTGGCAAGGTCCGTGATCTCAATTTCAACCCGGGTCACGAAGCCACCAACATCGCGAGCAACGCCGATAATCTTCGTTTCTTCAGAAGCACGGACAGTGTCTCCGTCAATACCACCTGTCAATTGATCAGCCGAGCCAATCCACGACAATTGGAGATTGGGTGGAATGTTCTCGTTGTTGATGGTGATGGTCCGAACCTCCACCTGACATCCCGTGTTGTCATCGATACAGAAATCGCTGTCAGCGGCCCAAACAGTGACCGTGTAATCGCCGCTCGGGAGGTCACTGACCAACCATTCGTAAGACCAACTGGTTGATCCTGCTTGGAAGAACTGCTGCTCCATGTCGTTTGGTCCTTCGATGTGGAACCAAATCTGCTTCACATCACTGCCGTAAGTTCCTTGATAGGGGTCAGAGGCCGTTCCTTGGAAGAGCACTTTGCCAGTGTTGTGGGTGCTTCCTGAGTTCGGCACATCCACCAGGATGGTTGGAGCAACCAAGTTGAGTTTGTATTGACGCACCTCAACAGGCGAGTAATCAAGTCCGTCGTAGGAACGAATACGGAAGGTCACGTCACCTTCGCCATCTGGATGAGCAGACAGGTCCCACTCAAACGACCAGTCTTTGAAGGGGTGATTGGCCATGGTAATGTCGCCGTTTGAACCTGAAGCGTCAGAGGCAGAATACCAATCTGTGGAGCCTGGAGGTTGGATTTCAACACGCTGGATCTTTCCAAATTGAGATTGCATGGCGATGTTGTCGTTAGCGTACGGCCACTTCACTCCGTCCCATGCTTGTCCGGTAATTCGAGCAATGGTGGCGAAGGAATAGCCATCGGGCTCGTTCACTGTGACGCCTGGGCGCAAGTTGTTGAGGTTGATGACGTCGTCAATGGGTCCAGAAAGAACGTAGGAGAAATCCTTGGTACCGCTGCCGAACTTGTAGGCCTCAACCGAGTAGAACGGTTGTTCTCGGCCGGTGGCGCAGTCGGGGTCGTCATCATCAACAAACGTGTCACCGTCGTTGTCTATTCCGTCCGCACACGAGTCTTCATCGACCTTGATCGGTTGTCCAGTGCCGTCGTTGGTCCCCGGGATTGAAGCGTCTTTATCACCAACCACATGGTTCCAGTTTCTGTCAAGGAGGAAATCCGATGGCAGGGAAACTTGTTGCGTGAAGCCCAAAGCATCCGTGGTTAGTTCGTAAAGCGGGAGACCGGTTGCATCTTTGATGACGACGGTTGCTCCAGCGACGTTGGAGTTCTTGGCTTTGACTTGGTAACGAACCAGTTCACCCTCGCGTACTTGCGAGCCCCATGCTGTGTTTTGGTTTTGAACGTGGATCATCGTTGAGTCAAAGTTCTGGAGGTCCGCAAAGGAAAACACCGTGGCGTTATCCACCAGTTCCAAAGCGAGTGGCATTTGGGCGGGAGGCATGGTCACCGTTCCAGGGAGTTTCAAGCACTCATCCTGAACGTAGGGGCACTCAGCACTCAACCAGCGAATGTTCACGGGGTAGAGCTCTCCGTACCCGGGCGATGGGATTTGTTCCGACTGAACGGTGACCCGTGATTCGGTGACGTTGTAGACTTGGGAAACACCGGTCCAACTGTTCCCAGAGAAGTATGCAATGGAACCGTATTTGTTGCCGTAGTTGTCGTCGTGGACACTGACGTTTCCTGCGAATCCTCCTTGAGAATCTGCGGTGTTTCCTTGAACGTTGATCAAAGAGCCCTTGGCACGAATGATGTCACCGACGTTGTTTGAGATGGTGTTGTCCATCACCGTGGCGGATGAACGGAACACGTGAACAGCAGGACAAGCAAAGTCGCCACCGTACATCTGCGAGTTGCATGTACCAGAGTTGTTGGAAATCACGTTGTTGGCAAAGTACAAGCGTGCAGCGGTTGGTGCAGGTACTTGCCATCCTTGATCTTGGTAGTGATATTCGCCAATCAGCACAGGCTCTTTGCCCGTGTCTTGGATGGTGTTGTTCTCAGCGACGACATCCGATGTTCCGTAAATCCACAAGCCGTTCCATCCGCCAACGGGCCCGATGGTGTTCCGGTGAAGTTCAACCACTGACGACCGAATGCCAACACCTGACCCTTCTGAGGCCCCAGAGATGGTGTTGTCCTCTGCATACACCTTTGCTCCGTCGTAGGCAGTAAGCCCAGCGCCCTCTGCGGTGGTGATGATGTTGTTCTTGACCTCAAGCGTGTGCTCAATGTTACCGGTTGTTTTCAGGGAATTGGTATCGATGGCGTTGCACTTGACATCCACGTCGGAATTGGTGAGGCTGCCCGAACTTGATTTCATCAGGATGCCGTATGAATTTTGTCCGACATCGAGGTTGTCCATATCGATGTAGGAATCTTCAATGAAGATCACGGCACGTCCGCCGCCCTGTTGACCACAGTCTGCACCAGGATCCCCGGTGAACGTTGAATCCTTCACCTCAAAGGTCGAGAGGATACCTGCACCTGCCCCATAAGCCCGTACTGCTGCTGCATCGTAGCCACGGCCGTCGATACCCAACTCAAAGGTCGACTCGGTGAGGAGGGGTGAGGCAAAGTCAATGGCGATGACGTTTGAAGTGTTGATGTCCTTGAAGGACAGACCTCGAGCGGTGGTGCTGGACCCGTCAAACACCAACGCACCGTACTGGACAGCCTGAAGCGTTGAGACATAGATGGGGTATCCGTAGGCGTTTTCGAAGTGTGCGTAGTTGATCGAGGTAATCGACTGGTCAATGGTGTCGCGAATCACCATACCTGAACCGCAGGCAGCATCCCCGTTGGTGAAGGTGTTTGAACCGTTGATGTAACATCGACCGATTTTGTTGTAGTCGCTCGGCGTGGCCCACATGAATCGGGCCTTTGACGAGGCGGAACCTTGGCTTGCACCGCAAGCACTGTCCCCGACGCAAATAGCCCCCTTCACGTCGATAAATTTGCCGTGAGGGATGTTGATGGTGGTGCCTGCGTTTACGATTAGTTTTGCACCCTCGGCGACCTCGACATCGCCCTGAAGATTCATGGTGCCCGTCCAGGTTTCCTCACCGGTAACGGTACCTTGGGTTGTTTCGTTCACAGCCATAGCGGTTGGAAGGCTCACCAGTCCAACCATGATGGAGACCATGTAGAGAAGAACGAGGGAGATTGATTTTGCTTGCTTTCGTCGGGACATAACTGATGCACCTAAACTCCCCATAATCGCCAAGAATATAATACTGCGCCTCAATTGCCAAATTTAGAATATCAATATTGTTTAAGAGTATCATAAAGAGCCCCGATATACGGAAATTTTCAGCATGTGATTGTCAAAAACCGGAACAAAAAATCTTTTTTACGACGGTTTCAAATACTGATTTTACCGCCCGATGGGCCTCAGCAAGCCGAATTCCCACCAAGTTCTCGCAACCATGCTTGACCGTCAAGAACGCCATAGCCCCATTGAACATCGTGCTCCACCTCAAGAGGTGAACGTGCAGAATCAGCCAACGCTCGCTTCACCAGTTCTACACACGCAGATCCACCCGAACCGGATGCTTTCAACGAGGGATATGCTTCGAGAATCAGGGCCAACGCCCCGGTAACAAACACCGTTGAATCTGAAGTACCGCTGCTCGAATACCAGAGGTTGTTGTTGCCCGTGCTAATGATACGGCTGCCCGGAGCCACCACCTCTGGCTTTTGATGGGGCGATTGTCGTGTATCGCCTTGCTCGTTTTGTGCAGAACCTATGGATGAGTTTTCCCACAAAGTGCCCGTTTGTGTGGTTGCGCCCACTGAAATGGCCAACGCCACACTCCCCGGTGTGGCTACGTCTCCATCGTCACTTAGGCCGTCATTCCCGGCAGCCGCCACAACAAAAACTCCAGCATCCGTTGCTTGTCGTGTAGCAGATGATGAGGACCCCTCATCGCTTGCAGAAGGCCGTTCTGTGCCACCCAAGGAAAGCGAGATAATGTGAGCGTTGAAATCAAACTGACACCAACGAATCGCATCAGCAACATCGTCGTCAAAACCAGTGTTTTCGCCCTTTCCGTTGTCTTGAAGAGCAGCGGCCATGGCGAACGTCACGTTGGGCGCAGCTCCTTGTTGGTGAGCGTTGGCGATCAGTAAACCAGCCATGAGGGTGCCATGAGCAACCGCACCGTAATCGAGAGGCGTGGCAGAGCCACCGATGAAATCCTTGAACACCACCTGTTTGCCCTCAAAAGCGTCATGGTTGAGGTCAATTCCCGTGTCCACCATGCACACACGAACACCCTCTCCTGTGAGACCGTCCTCCTGCAGTCCTCGAATCCCTGTTTCTTCGAACGCCCATTCTGATTGTGGTAGAGCAAGTTCGACAACCACCCATTGATTTTGCCAAAGGAGTAAACTCACAGAGATGAGAATCGCAAACGCCACCAGCCCACCCAGTGAACGGGAACGCCGAGATCGAACAACGACCGGCTCCACGGGCAACGGCGCCCAACCCATGATCTCGGACCGCCATTCATCTTGGAATCCAATCACTGTGGGGTCCACGGCGGAAACAATGCTCCGGTCCGTAGGCTCTGGAAGGTACTCCACATCCTGAAGCCCTTTCATGGGTGTCACCCCACGGTTGGCTTCAAGAACCCTTGTTCAGAATTGACGAGAAATCAGAACTTGCTGCCGCCACGGCTGCGAGCCGTCTTGACACCGCCGTAAATGACGAGGAAGCCAAGGGCCACAATGAGAAGCGTCATCCAGATGGATTCACCGTCTGCAGCCACTTCTGTGAAGTATTCCAGGGAGAAGGACTCGCCGGCCGGGAGCGTGATGGAGTCAACGCTCGTAGCCTCTGGCCCCGCAACCTCAACACGGATGTTGAATCGCTGGTTTCCTTGTGCGAAGGACAAGTCAGTGAATTCTGCAACCACCTTCTCTCCTGCTGGAACGGAGATGGTCATGGAAAGTTCTTGGGAACTCTTCGGCGAAACAGGTTCGAGGTAAACGATAACCGATGGCGCATCCAACAATCCTGTGTTTTCAACAGGGATGCGTACAACACCGGCTTCGTTCGCTGTGTTGTCCGATTCGAGTTTGATATCACCTTCGTCAACGTTCAGCTTGATGTTTGCCGCCTGGACAGAGACAACCACGGTATCGTCAATCGATTCGTCCTCGCTGTTGACATAGACCGTGAGGTCAAAACCACCTTCAGTAAACGACTCAGGTGCAAAGACCGTGAATTGCTGTGTGCGGGTCTCGCCTTTGCTCAACGTCAACGTCGAGGTCATCGGCGTCACGGACCAGCCTTCAAGGACACCGCCCTCAAACAACTTGATGGTGAACGAATCTTGTCCATTTCCGGTGTTGGTAACATCAAAGGAGAACTGTCGCTCCACGAGGGCGGACATGCCGATTTCCTCGGTGGCATCGCTGATTTCAAAGCCGTATGTTTGCGGCACGAACACCTTGACGGATGCTTGTGTGGATTCCCCGAGGTCAGTTTCCATGCGCACGGTCATGCGATGACCGTTCTCCAAACTCCACGCCTCTTCTACGGAAGGTAGAGTGATTTGAACGTTCACGGTTCCAATGAGTTGTGCGGGCGTTTCGTTGTCACCAACGCCAAGAGCCAATTCAATGCTGTCCTCATAGGCACCCTCGCCACCGTTTGCGGAGGTATTCCACACTTGGACCGTCCAAAGATCGGAATCCTGTGCCAAGCCCATCTCGCCAGAAACAGTGAACACATCGGATATTTCCGTTCCGTTGTAAACCACATCGTAATCGAAAGTGATGGTGGTGTACGCCGAATTGTTGGTGGATGAGACAATGGCTTCCATTTCGCTGTTAACAGCATCCAAGATGGTTGCTGAGGAACCAACGGATGCCTCGTTGAACGTGACATCAAGGTTGGAGTTCACACGACGGTTGTAGGTCAGTGTTGCTGCAATGGTGGAATCAGCGGTCACGCTGGTCGTTTGACCACCGAAGTATTCCATGTCGAGCGCTTGTTCGTGTTGAACCGTATTGAATTCGCTGTCAAAGGCAACAGAGCCCTCTGGGAAGAGGTGAATCAGTTGACCGGATGCTGGAACATCCACCATCCACGACATCCCGTCGAAGGTGACTTCGAGTTCAACATCATCCTGCACGAGGGTCGCACCATCGGATGCAGAACCTGCATGGTGCTCGTTCTGCTCGATATCCGTCCAAGCCGTTGAAAGGTCAACGTATCCGCCCAATGCCATCACCATGGTGATGTTGCCACCGTTTGCGACGGAGGCTTCCAAGAGGCCAATAGCGACACCGCCGCCGTTTTCGTCGGGATTCGCTTCTGTCGCAACAACAACCCAGTCACCCGGTTGGATGCTCATGGACCATTCAAGGGTGCTGCCGTTCATTGAACCGGTGACCGAAATTGGTTCTCGCTCAATGCCAGCGACGGGATAGAGGGTGATATCAGCGTCAATCAAGCGGTTTGCATCAAGTTGATCGGTGATGAAACCAACCACCTCAACCGAACCTGCCGTCACCTCGACGTCACGAGAATCCGGACTGTCGTGAACAAGGAAACCTGATTCGTTTTCAGATTCGTAATAGACCGTGTCAAAGCCTTGTTTTTCCACCGTCACGTTGTAGACATCACGGATTGGGACGAAGGCACGCCAAACACCTTCATCATCGGTCTCGACGACCGTTGAATAGGACGAATGGTTGGTGCCTTGCAGCGTGACGTTGAATCCTGGGATGCCCTCGCCTCCGCTTGGCAGGCTGTCGTTGTTCAAGTCCCAGTAGACCTTCCCTCCGATTTCTACCTCAAGTTCAGCATACACAGGGTCAAGCACGAGAATGTTGTCCACAGCGTCATCGGTCGTGAACGGTTCAGCACTGGTATCAAGCATCCAGGATTGTGTTCCCACAGTACGGTTGAGGTACAGGCTCCAACTTCCAGGCATCATCATCTCGGTGGAATTACCGTTTTCATCGGTTCGCTCAAAGGTGATGTTACCGAATCCATCATGGCTGACGGCGGTGACCGTCATGTCTGCGAGGGATTCGTTGGTGATGTATTCCTTCAGTTGCATTGTCACTTCAATGCTGACCTCGGTTTGCAGATCGAGCTCCAAACGGTCAGAGGTCGATGCTACCGAAATTGGTGAGCGTAGCGTCTCCGTTGCGTTGCCGTTGGCAAACGGCGCAACGATGGCAAGCCATTCGCCTTCAGGAACGTAGCTCGCAAAGGTACCGTTTTCATCCGAAGCCACGTTGAACCACTGGTCTTCGGCCTCGTTGTACAACAAGAAGTCGTTAGCGATACCGTCACCTGTGCTGTTCGTGAGCGTACCGTTCACGAGGTAGGTGTTTTTGAGCGGTACATCAAATGCTTCCTCAAAGGATTCGAGCCCTACCAAGATGGCTTCAAAGAATTGAACTCCGACCAAGTCGTAATCGGTTGCATTTTCCGACGTGGCCGTGGTGCGGTTGAACACGAGGTCGTAACCGCCTGGCGTTAGCGAGACGGTGATGATTCCCGGCGATGCGTAATCATCGGCGGTGAAATACAAGATCTCCTGGTTTTCTGAAGCGGGCTTGAGATGGAAGGATGGAGAGACCATCGTCCCGTTCTCAAAGGTGCCATCCTCGGAGGAGTCCAAATAGACATTTAGCGTCAAATCAATGGCGTCTGGCTGGGCTACAAGTTCAAGCATGGACATCGTTTCCGTTGCCGTTCGGTTCACAACCACGTTTTCCAGGGTGGTCGCGTTGAGGCGTTCGTCATCAACTGAGAGGTCCCATTCGCCGTCCAACAAGTCAAGGTGGAAATCTGCGTTCTCGCTGATGGTGGTTCTCCACTCGAGACCGTCTTCATTGGTTGCAACGATTTCAACCGGCTCCCAAAGCGGGATGCTGGAGGACCATCGCGTGGTGTTGTCGTAGAGGTGGAGCACGCCGTCAACACCCACCGAAGGTTCGAGGTACAACGGACCAAGATCCATGTCAGTACCCGTATCAACCGTCACAATGTCGCCATAACCACGGTTGATGATGACACTCTCCGTCGTCATGTGGTAAGTCAGACCTGAAGGCACACGAACCGAGAAGAAACCAGTCACGTTGGTTACGGATGAGAATTCAAGCGAACCCGAAACAAAGTTCACGGTGAGCGCAGAGGCTGGCTCGGTGGTTTGCTCGCGGTTCTCCTCTGGAGTGGCTTCAAGCCAACTGTTGTATTCCTCAGCGGTGACACCAGGGTAAGAGCGCATGCTTCCGTTGATGTATGCTGCTTCGGCATAGGTGACGTTCATTTCAACGTCTCCCGTTCCGGGAGAGAGGTCGACTTGGTCGAACAGCACAAAGTCTGGATTGACATCGTCACGGATGTCCCAGACTCCGTAAAGCAATTCTGCATACAATTGGCCGTTCTCGTCCGAAGTCACGTTCACGGGCAACAGAATACCTTCCGTGTTTTCGAAGGTGATGGTTCGGTTGGAGACATCAAACAGCGGTTCTTGCGTCAAGGGGTCAACAGGCGACACGAGGTTGAGGGTCACATCGGAGGTCTCGGGTATGCCCATGGTCAACGTGATGTTCGTGGTGTCGTCAATGACCGCCACGGTCTCGTTCAGGTCATACCAACCGTCGTTATCTGCATCAACACGGTAGAAGTAATCGCCCTTCGGGACTGGACCGTAGGAGAAGTTACCCTCCTCGTCGGTGATGATCTCAACAGCGAATTCTTCTCCGAGGTCAACGTCCACGAGTTCAATCGTTTGGTTGGCCATTGGGTCGCCCATCATGTCTTCCAATGTGTCTCGGAAGATCGCACCGGGCATGTTCAATGTCAAGTCGTAAGACGGCTCAATACCGATTTCGACTGGATCAGGCAAGAGAACTTCCTTGCCGTTGGCAAGTTGGGCAATCATGTTGTAAGTGCCCGGAAGCAATCCGGTCTTGTAGAAGGAACCAGGTTCAACCATTGGACCCGAGAACGTACCGATACCGATGAACAGTCCCGTTCCGTTGAACGTACCTGTTCCTTCGAACAATCCGGCACCCTCAATCGTTTCGCCCTGTCCGGCATCGACATCACCGTAGGTACGTGTCAATGTGGATGTACCCTCTGAGGTGAACGTACCAAAGGCGGTGACGGTTCCCTCCAAACGGTAGGTTGGTGGCGAGGTGGTGTCATCTGCAAGACAGAACGTCTCGTTCTCTGGCATCACAATGTTGGAAGCGTTGCCCTCGCAAGCCGCCACATCGCTGGGCTCAACCCACGATGCTTCCATGGTACCGGAACCGGACCATGACCCGTTGGCGAAGAAGGAACGGTCGTTACCAATATCGCGAGTAAAGTTGCCGATGAAGTTCTTCACCAAAGCGATGCCTTCGCTTTCGAACGAACCGTTCTCGACCAGTGTTGCCTCACCCGTACCCTGGAGGATGCGGGTTTCTTCGGTCGTGAATGAACCACTGGTTGTTTCAACCGTGTAGTTGTCGGTCATCGACCAAATGTTGCGGAGAATGAACGTCGTTTCTGCAATCGGATCACCGTTGAAGGCCTCATCACCGCTCCACGTGACTGTTCCGGACACACCGCTGCTTCCAATGGAGACATCCAGAGAGGTATCAATAGGAGAAACTCGGTTAGCTTGGTCGGCGGTCACGTTCAATTGCGCTTCACCCAACCACGTCATGTTGGCAACGTTGCCGAGAATGGCGGTGATTTCGTTGATTTGACGGTCATCGTTGGTGTTGGTCAAGATGTCACCGAGTCGCTCGCCGTAGGAGCCATCTCGGATGTTGTCCTGTGCATCAGCTGGGTCGTAGTCACCAGCGAAGGCGGTCACTCGAATGCGACCTGCGGGCACAAGGGTGCTGTAGCGACCTTCATCGTCGGCATCGACGAAGCCGATTGGAATCCAGTACGTGTCTTCATCAAGATCTTCGGCGCCTTCTCCAGAGAACGCATCTCGCTCAATGAGCAAACGAACACCGGGCAAGCCTTGACCATCGTCACTCATGGTGACTTGACCAGAAAGTTCCCCGCCAGGGTAGTACTTCATAATCTTCACCAACGTGTTGGTGGACTGATTGGAGGTGTTCGGGTTTTCACTGTACCAGTTGGCGATGACGAAGTGGTTCATCATGGCGCCCGGAAGCGGGAGTGAGTTTGCCATGAACGTTCCAGGAGATCCTGACTGACCGAAGTGCTGTGCAGGTTGTGGGTTGCTCACCGTGGTCCCGACACCGAGTGTTGAGGCACCGTAACCAACGTAGGCCCGAGCCACCATTGTGTCGAAGAACGCAGCGTTGTGGTCAACGCGAACGTCTTGGATTTGCAACGGGTCTATTTCAGCACCAGCCTGCTGGTTGAGGAAGTCCTTTTGCATGGCTTCGTCCACTTCTTCTCGTGTCATCTCGTCTTGGAAATCACCTCGTTGAGTTTCGTAAACCTCATCCATGTATGTGGTGATGTCATGACCAGCCAAGATGGTCGGAGCACCAAAGATACCCATAGGTTGCCCACGGTTGTAATTCGAGTCGGCAGTGTAGCGGCCTGCTCGAGGATACAGTCGGTCGTCAATAGCGAAGTAACGAATTTCGTGGTCTCGCTCAATCATCTCACCCGGGGCTCCCTCGTAGTCCTGCACTCGGTAAAGTCCCTCGAGGTTGATCAAGTCGTTGTACAGGTCATGGATGGAGTGATCTGGGTCGGCGTCAAAGGCCTCGGTGAGAAGTTGTGTCACCATGGCCAAACGAGCGTTTGTTCGGTGAATGTGGGTTGCTACAGACAAGTACTCATCGACCATGTCAGCGGTGTACCAATAATCACCGAAGATGGTGTGCGTTCGGCCTTCAACCGTTTCAGCACCCGTACGGATGTTGTTGGTGAAGGTGATGTTGGCCTGATCCATGGAGGACCACGCATCACCGAGACACGACGTTGACAACTCATCGGTACAAGGCAAGGCAACGCCGTCCTTGTAGATGTGATAGATGGTCGTGTCCGTATCAAAGACACCTGCAGTATGAGGATGCCCTTCGGCAAGAACGATGTTGCGGTTGGTCTTGATGACCTTGAATGAACGGTCTTCAATGAAGTCGATCATGGTTTCATCAAAGACGGTTTGCATGGTCATGAAGTCC
>Ga0181566_10003386_pt1 | contig 13074 bp, 10 predicted proteins | sample 101ome_15_FD_133762 | JGI IMG/M metagenome (GOLD analysis project Ga0181566, IMG submission 133762) | Coastal salt marsh microbial communities from the Groves Creek Marsh, Skidaway Island, Georgia - 101402AT metaG (megahit assembly) | ecosystem: Environmental > Aquatic > Marine > Intertidal... | reverse complement strand
TCCATCGACGTCGTTTCGTCCGCGCACGCGACGGTGACGGCGGAGACGCCGCATCCATCGACCGCGAACGGGTCGCAGTTTTTCTTCAAGAGCCAGAGCGCCGTGGCGTCGTTTCGTCTCGCCAACGGAGACGCGAGGGCGACGACGAGCGCGTTGACGCCGTCGAAACTCGCCGTCGCGGGATCTATGAGCGCTTTTTCATCAACGAGCGTTCGACAGGCGGATAATTCATCGTGGTACACGGCGGTGAGAAAGGCGAAATTCGCGGCGCACATGCGAGGCGAAAAGTGACGCGACCTCGTTTAAAAAAACGTAATCTCTCTCATTTCATTCATCTCTACTACATCGTCTTCTCGTGTATTCACGCGTGCGCTCACGTCGCGACGGCGGTCTTTTTCAAACGCGTCGTCGCGTCGTACTCGATCGTCTCCACCCCATTCTTATCGACAATCTTCACCAAGTACTCCGTCGGCGCCGTCACCAATCGCTCCACCACCTCCGCCACGCACTTATCCACCAAATCCATCGCCTGCGCGCGAGACATGTTCGGCACCCAGTGTTTATCGAACAACGACAGACAAAACATCCCCCCGTACCCGTGTCCCGCGCTGTTCACCCTGTGCCCCGTCGCCAGATAATCCATAAAGTGCAACTCGGGCGCGCCCGTCTTTTCGTCGACGCCCGCCAATAAACAATTCACTTGATACGGTCCACTTCTCAACGCTCTCGCCAACTCATTTCTCGCGTACACCGCCGTCGCGCTCACATCCAGTTCGTGTTGATGTTTTAATCGATACAATCGCACGTTGGCCGCGATGTATTCCCCGAACGCGACGCAATCGCCCTTGGGTCCGCTCATCGCCATGATCTTTCTCGAGTCGATCTCGAGAATCTTGTCCTCGTCCGATTTCTGCACGATGATCTGTTGCACCGACGCGCGGTCGGCGACGAGAACGGCGAAGTCGTACCCGACGAACCCGAAGACGACGTCCATGACGACGACGCGCGGAAAGTGTGCGAGATTACGAGTGGTGCTTTAGAATCGGAATCGACCGGTGTCGACGCGTGATCACTCGCGCGCGTCGCGTCGTCGCTTCGATCGATCGAACGTCGGTCGTCGTCGCGTTCTCGGCGCGCGTCGCGTTCTCGGTGGGCCTCCGGCGACGCGGCGACGACGGAGAGCGCGTCGAGATGTGATGCGTCTCTGGTCAACCGAAGCCGCGCGCAAACACGAATCACGATCCGTCACACGACGACGCGCGGACGGACGGAGAGACGCGCCACGGCTCGAGACAGATCGTGATTCGTCTCGTCCATCATGTCCGTCGACGCGCGCGCGCGTAAACGCTACGCCGTCGTGTGCGCGGCCAACTTTAATCGCTCCATGGAGGCGCACAAGGTATTCGCCGACGCGGGTCTCGACGTCGCCTCTTTCGGCGCCGCGCCGCGCGTGAAACTCCCTGGGGCGTCGCGGGACGATCCCAACGTGTACTCGTTCGACGACATCTCGTACGAGGACATCGCGAGCGATCTGGAGAGACAACCGAGCGAGACGGTGGCGAATTACGAAGAGCGCGGAATGTTTGACATGTTACGAAGAAACGCGAAGATTAAGCCTCGTCCGAATCGATGGCAGACGCACAGCGATGTAGAAACGTTTGATGTCGTCGTGTGCTTCGAGGAGCGCGTGTTCGATCTCGTGGTGGGGGATTTGAGGGAGAAGGGGAAGAGCGCGCGCGCGGCGTTGGTGGTGAATTTGGACGTGCGCGATAGTCACGGCGAGAGCGTGGCGGCGGCGCCGAAGGCGTTGCGGTTGTGTGAGGCGTTGGAGGCGAGTGAGGATTGGCAGTGTGATGTGGACGATATCATGGAGGCGTTTGAGGCGGCGGAGGGGATGCGGCCGTTGTACACGGTGTGTTTCTATTAGACGAGGGCGAGCGAGGGCGGCGAGCGTGTAATTAATTTTAGACTGATAAAATGAATCACATTGGAGTAGTATACTACACGTCGCTCGTCGCGTTCGTTTGTCGCCTTCCTTCTTCTTCACGAACGCATGAGAGAGAAAAACACGCGGTCGCACACCTCTTGACGCGCCTCGGGGGTGGAAATGGGTTCGCCTCGACGGTCGGTGAGTAAAAATCTGTGCACCTCGTCTTGGATGGCGTTATCCACCGTGCGTGGATCGATGAGAATGTCCGCCTTGAAAATCATGACATCCAAGTCTTGCAACGCCTCGGTGACGTCGAGCAAGACGCGCGGTCGCGTGTGACCGGCGATGTCCAACGGCGCGACGACGCGAAGTTCGCTCGTCAGACTCTCGACGTGATTACAGAGCATCTCCACCTTGAGCGGATGATCCACGTGTTCCTTGTACTTGGCGCACAGATACTCCATCTGCGCCTTATCCTTGATGTTTCGCGTGAACAGGGCGATCTCGCACCTCGAGCGGTCGACGATTTCAATCTTTGCGTAACTCACCGAAACCTTCAAATCCTTAGACACGCGGAGGCAATCGTAGAGTAAACCCTGACGATCGCGCGTGCGTATCTGAAACACCGTGTGCGCCGGACTCATGAGATTATCGATCTCCACCGTCGTGTCCGCGTGGAAGATTGACGGATTCGCCTCGGTGACGATCATGCCGTCCGACTCTCGCAGCGCCTTGGTGCGACTCTGTCGAGTGACAAAGGGCGGCGCCGGATGCACGAGAATGTTCACGCGCTTTCGATCGTCGTCCGTGGAGGCGATGATTCGTCTAACGTATCTAGAGATGTCCCCGACGCGCGCGGGATTCGGGAGCTCGTGTAAATCATCGGTGACGTAAAACAAATCCACCGCCTTGCTGCTCGGCGACGTCGTCACGTGCGCCCTGTGCACCGTCAATTGTAGCTCCCAAAGCGCGAGCGTGACGTCGTGTAACAGACCGACGCGATCCTGGCACTCAACCTGTAAGATGTACATGTTCTGCGAGTGCGTCTGGTCGAGCTTGGTGAGCGAATCCACCGACGGAATGGTGCTGATGGTGCTCTTGTGCGGACACAACAACTCCAATCGCTGTCTCAACAATTCCCAATCCACGACGCACGATCGCCGCATCTGCGTCATCCTCATCAGCGCCGCGTTCTCCCCGTGACAACTCCCCTCGCTCGTGTACCGCTTAATCTTCGACGCGCGCGGCGCCGTCTCCCCGCTCAAAATCGCCCCCGCGCGTCCTCGACCTGACGCGCTCGCGTTCGTCCCCGCCCGTCGTCTCGCCGCGTTCGCCGCCGCCACCACCCTCGCCCGCGCGACGCCGTACGCCCACATCGCCGCGCGCATCGCTCGACGCACCGTTCGACGCGCCCTTCGAAACGCTCGCGCGCTCGCGTCGTCGTCGTCGTCGTCTTCGTCGTCTTCGTCTTCGTCTTCGTCGCCCGCCGCGCCGCGTCGACCCCTCTCCACCCCACGCACGTCCCCCGCGCGCACTTTCCCCGCGCGCACCGTCAACAACACCAACGCCCACACCCCATCCGTCGTAAAATCTCCTCGCGTCACGACGAGACCGAACTCGAACGCCACTCGACAGATATCCGCGCCCAACCCAGTCTTGTCGGGACACGTCAAACGAAACTCCGCCGCCGGCGCCCCCATCCCGCGCGCGCGTCTCGCATCGTCGTCCGAACCATCGACGGTGTCGACGTCGATCGCGTCGTCGTCGTCGTCGTCGTCGTCTGAATCGAACACGGCGTCGAACGTGACGTACCTTTCATCCGCTGTGTCGGTCGAATCATCCTCGTCTCGATTCCGCGCGCGCGATTCCGCGCGCGACTGTGCGATCGCCGCGCCGCCGCCGCGCGCGGCCATGACGAACGCACGAATACGTTTTCTTTCGTTCGCGCGTCTCGCGGCGTCTCGCGCGGCGTCGACGGACGGGCGCGCGCGACGCTTTGACGTTGAGCTCGAGAGATTCGTCACACGTCACTCGCGCGCGTCGGGTCGTCATGCGCCTCGCGCTCGCCGTGCTCGCGGTGTTGACGCGAGTCGCGCTCGTCGACGCCTCGGCGCACGAATACGCGGACGCGAGCCTGTATCCGACGGCGAACGCGGCGATTTTACTCGCGGGTCGTGAAGGAATCTTCGCGTCATCGATCGCGCTCAATCGCACGACGTCTCGCGTCGTCGCGTCGTGGCTCGGCCCGAACCCGCGCGTGAACGATGGACGCGCGTACGTTCGTTTGGACGGGATCGAGTTCGCGCGAAGCGAGGCGACGGCGCGGGCGAGCGGGGGGAAAACGGGGGGCGCGGATGGGTTGGTGGAGATTTTAATGTTCGAGCGCGCGGCGACGGCGAATGACGTCGTCGGGACGTGGGACGCGCGCGATGGGACGCAAAAATTTTGTTGCGACGAAGATTTACTCTCGCGGGGGTTGTGTTCGAGAGTGAACCGGGCGATCGCGAAGAGTGGGGAACGCGGGGACGGCGACGTGGGCGGGACGCCGAGCGCGACGTCGGCGTTTCGCGCCGAGGTGTGGTTCGACGGAGACGATTTGATCGCGCGAAGCGACGTGCAGGCGGTGAGCGTCGATGAGAGTGGGATGTATGTCGTGTGGATCGTCGTGTGCGACGCGCAACACGCGGGCGTGCGCGTGCGTGGACGAACGCTTTGGAAAAATCCGAGCGGCTATCTGCCGGGAGCCAAGACGGCGCTCTTACCGTTTTTCGGATTCGCGACGTCGGCGCACTTGGGTTTGGGATTTTTATGGGCCATCGCGTGTGTGATGAATTGGAGACACGTGCTCGAGCTGCACAATTGCATCACGGCGGTCGTGGGGATGGCGATGACGGAGATGGCGGCGTGGTATTTCGATTACTCGAGCTTTAACGCCACGGGCTACCGCTCGGAATTCGTCACCCTGGTGGCCGTGTTGCTGGGTTCTGTTCGCGCCACGCTCAGTCGCACGCTCGTGCTCATGGTATCCATGGGATACGGCGTCGTTCGTCCGACGCTCGGCGGCATCAGCGTCAAGGTGGTGTCGCTCGGGATTTGTTATCTCTTCTCCGCCGCCGTCAAGGACGTCGTCGAACACGTCGGCACCGTCGATGATTTACAGCCGGGCGCGAGAGTCTTCTTGGTGCTTCCGGTGTCAATTTTCGAATCGGTGTTCGTGGTCTGGATCTTCAACTCGCTGTCGAGGACGCTGACGCAGCTCGTGTTGCGAAAACAGACGCACAAGTTGCGACTCTATCGCGCGTTTACCAACGTTCTCGCCGCCGCCGTGGTGGCGTCCATCGGATGGCTGGCGTTCGAGACGTGGTTCAAGAGCACGGAGATGATTGATAAAAAGTGGGAATCGGTGTGGATGTTACACGCGTTTTGGCACGTCGTCTCGTTCGGTTTACTCGCCGCCATCTGTTACTTGTGGCGACCGGACGACGGCTCGGCGCGATACGCCTACTCGGAACTCTCGAGCGATGTCTCGGAAGATTCGTGGTGGGGACGCGCGCTCGCGACGGATGAGGAGGCAAACGCGCACCGAACGCCCGGAAAGACGTCCCAACCGTCGTCCAAGGTGATGACAAGCGCGAAAAAGACGCGGGCGATGCATGATTTCTCGTTGGGCGACGACGACGACGACTCGGCGCTCGAACTCGAGACGGAGATGGGAAAATTAGAGTAAAAAACTCTTCTTGAATTGCTATGTGAATTGATTTCTAATTACACCGTCGTTGGTCACCGTCGTCTCGACGCCCCTCGCGCGTCGCTCAGTTTTTGCAACTCGGCGTCAAACTTGTCGAACGCCTCCTCGCGACGCACCGGCGGCGGCGATTCGGGCTCTTCCTCGTACACGCGCGAGCGTGTGCGCGATTGCGACGGCGAGAAGACGATGCCTCGACCGGGCGACGCCGTCGGTTCCGGCCTCGGGTCCGGGTTCGACGACGGTTTCGCCGCCGCCGCCGCCTTGGCCTTGGCCTCGGCGGTTTGTTTTTTCCCCCGCGACGCGCGTTCCGGCGCGTACTCCTCCGGTAACCGACACAACCGACACACGTTCGTCATCACCTCAATCTCTGACGCATCCTCCCCGCGCGCCGTCGCCGCCGCCTTGGCCTCGGTCGCGATGGCGCGTTCGGCTAATATGTAGTCGTACGTCGACAATCGCTTGACGCACAAAATGACGTGAAACGTAAACAATTCCCCGACGACGTACAACAAACCGACCCCCAAGACGACGTACACGCACAGACCAGCGATGAGAGACTCGTACGTGACGCCGTTCCCGGCGTATCTCGCCTCGTTCGCGACGTACGCGCGCGCCTCTCGAGCGTTCGCCGCGCACCATCCCAAGAGCGCCGCGCCGCAGACGACTTGTCCCGACACTTGTAAAAACACCGCGCACACCAAGGCGAAGAAACTCTTGTAATTCTTCTCCCCGACGCAGTTGTTCAACCATTTACAGTGATGATCGAACCCGCGCACGCACTTATCGCAGCTTCGACAGTGCTTGGCGTCGGCGCCGACGGTGGCGTCGCAAAACCGACAAAACAGCGCGGCGCCGCGTTCGAGCTCGTCGTCGTCCTCGCGCGTAATCTTCGTCGCCGCGGGATCGGTGCCGCACGCGATGAAAAACGACACGAACGCGATGAGCGACAGCGCGCCGTAGACGCCCATCGCGCACGCGCGCGCGACGTCTGAGCGCACAGAGGGAATGAACAAGAGATAAAATCCAACCACTTCGCACATCCACGTCACCCCACCGGCGACTTGAAACGCGTTCACGTCGAGACGACCGTCGGGATCGATGAAACCATTCTTTCGCGTCCGCGCCATGACGCTCGGACGCCCTCTCGCGCGCGCCCGCGCGCGTCTGACGCGCGTCCCCAACTTTTTTCCCACGATGCTCGACACGCGCCCGCGCTCGTCCCGCATCTCGCGCCGCGTCGTTCGACATGCGCGCGAGCACGCACGCGCTCGCGCTCACGCGCGAACAGAGCGACGCGTTGGCGCTCGCGATCGCCGACCCCGTGGACGCGACCGACGACGCGGCGACGCGCGCAAAGGATGCAAAGATTCTCGAGCTCAAACTCGCCGCCGTTCGCGACAACGTGCGCGCGTCGACGCTCGGGCGCGATATACAGGGGTCTCAGGCGGGCGCCGGCTCGGGGGAGTTTCACAAGTATCGCGACCAGCGTCGACGCGAGCGCGAGCGGTTCGAGGCGATGGATCGAGCCGAGGCCGAGGCCGAGGCGAGGGCGGCGTTTGAGCGCGCGCGAAGCGAAAACGCCGCGCGGGAAGAGGCGAAGACGGCGAAGAATAGGAGCAAGAGACAGCGACAAAAGGAAAAGAAGATGGCGAAGAAACGCGCAAAGTCCACGTCGGGGGCGACGGGCGCGGGGGAGGCGAGGGAGGTGGGTGAGGAGGAGGACGCGGGCGAAGGCGGCGAAGGCGGCGAAGGCGAAGGCGTCGAACTCGATTGAGAGTCGCGCGCGTGCGTGCAACGTCGCGTGGTGGTACAATTACATCGTGTAGTAGTCATATAGTGTGTTTCATTTCTTCGTCTTCCTCCTCTCACACGCTCGCCTGCGCGGCGCCGGTATCGTCGCCGCTCTTGGACTCGGTCGACGCTCCGTTCGTCTTCGTCTTCTTCGTCTCCGACGCGCCTCGACTCCCCGGCAAAATCTTTGCAAAGTTATCCGCAATCTTTTGCTCCATCTCGATGCGTTCAGGCGACCCCTTATTGATGACGGCGTTCATGAGCTCCTCGGGATCCACCTTGAAGAGCTGAAACGCGAACAAGACGAAGAGCGGGACGTCGGATCCCGTCACCACCGTGGCGCCGAACGCCACCAATCCGCACAAGAGATTGACGCGCTTCTTACGCTTCTCCTTGGCCAATTCCTGGGGCGTTTTCACCGCGACGTCCTCTTTCTCGGCCGCACTGTTCGGTAACGCATCGTCGTCGAGCGTGTTCGTCCACGCGCGCGCGACGGCGCGAGGCAACAGACACGCCGGCGCGAGATAAAAGACGTACGCCATCGCCGCGGCGAACGGTCCCAACACCAATCCGATCGCACCACCCCCTCTCAACGCCCCCAACGCCTTGACGAGCGTCGTCGACGCCGACATCAACAGCGTCGCCAACCCCGCTATGCCGAACACGACGACGCACGCGCGTCGAAGGAATCGACACGCGCGGTTACGTCTCGCGCCCACCCATCGCGCCGCCATCAACGCCGGCGCCGTCATCACCCACCAACTGCTCCCATCGCCCCCGTACGCCCCCGCGGGCACCAAGAGCATGTACCCGATGTGAAAATCTAACCACGCGCTTCGACAACTGCGCGGAAACGGCATAATCTCCTCGCCAGTCTTCTCCGCGCGTCTCGAGTACCACCACCGCCGCGCGGCGAACCACGCGCCGAACGCGGGCAACACGACGAACACCATCCACTGCGCGGCGATGATGGGCACCTCGCGCGATTCTCGCAACATGGCGCCCGTGTAAAAGAGCAACAGCGCCGTGAGCGGGTTTAATCGTCCGAAAAACGTGGGCACGGCGTCCAACCATCTGGGATAGAGCGCCTCCGCCACGGGCGCGATCGTGTCCCGAGGCACCGACCGCGTCGTCGGTGCGTCCTCCGACGCGTCCTCCGACGCGACGGACGCGTCGATCGCGTCGTCATCGGTCGATCGCGCGATGCCGAGACGCATCGATCGATGCGTGCGCGACGCGGGGCGTCGATGCGTCGCGCGCTCGACCGTATCTCGATTATTGTGATGCGCATCGTTCACGCGCGCCGTGCGCGCGCCCACGCGTCGCGCGCGAGAAAACGTCGGGCGGGCGAACGAGGATACCTCTCGCGCGTGCGTCGGCGTCGACATCGCGCGCATCGATCGGGGGCGCGACGCTCCGAGGCGCGCGATGACGTTTCATTGTTGAATGGATAAATTAAAATATCTTTCGAAACCGGGACGCGCCCGCTATACGGCGATCTCGTCGGCGTTTTCGGGAAACAGCGTGCGCAGAGTGACGCCGGAGAGATCCTTGACCACCTTATGCGCGCCCTCGCCCGTGAAATCGGCGTTCATGTTGGATCCGCACGGCGTGATGAGACACTTCATGTCGGCGCCGCGCGCCGCGCGTAAACCGACAACCGAGTCCTCGATGACGAGACACTTATCCGACGGTAATCCAATCTTTTCGCGGGCGAGATTATAAATCAACGGGTCGGGCTTTTTACGAGTCACGTCGTCGCCCGCCATGAGCACGTCGAGCTTGGAGAGACGCTCTCGACCGACGACAGAGTTGACGACTTTTTCGAACCCCGCCTTGGTCGCCGCCGAACAAATGCCCACCGCCACGGATGGATCCGCGATCGCCTCGTCCATGAGTTCCAACACCCCCGGTCTCGCCACCGCCACCTCTTCGACGATTTTCTTATAAATTTCCGTCTTTTTATCCTGTAACGCATCGATGAGCGCGTCTCGATCCGTCTCGGATTCCGGCGCCGTCGGGAACATCGTCGACGCCGGCCACGCGAATTCTTTAAAGTGCCATCGCATCTTCGGCTTCCCACCGCCCACCGTGTTTTGCAAGACGTCGTAATAGTCCACCGTCCACTCGACGCGCGCACCGTCGATGGTGAGTTCGAACGCGTCGAACGCGCCGTTATACGCCAGTCGGTGCAATTCCTCCGTCTCGACGATGACGCCGTCGCAATCGAACAACAGCGCGAATTTCGGATCGGACGTCGTCGACGCGCGCGTCGCGACCGCGGACGCGCGACGGTGCGCGACGCGCGCGGACGCACGGCGAGCGACGCGCGCGGAGGACGTCGTCGTCGTCGCGAACGGCGTCGACGTTATCTGCATCGTGAAAGCCATGCCGAACGAATGAATGAATGAATGAATCAATGCGCGACGACGACGTTCGCGACGACGCTCGACGACGCGCGAGATGCGCGCACGAACGCTCTTTCGTCGATGAACGCTCGCGCGAGCCGGTGTCGACGACGGTGGATGCGCGTCGACGTGTGTCCCCACATCGACGCACAGGGGGCCTTCGACACCACTCGTCCACGGTCCACCGTCACCGGTCGCCGGTTCGCGCCGCGCGACGCGCGACACGCGCGAGACGCGCGTTGAGGCGTCGTCATCGCGCGCGCGGTCCGTCATGGCGCGCGAGCGACGAGAGACGTCCCCGACCGATGACGACGATGGGCTCCAACTTCCGGGCGTTCCGGTGTCGACGACGACGCGCGCCGAGCCGACGAAGCGCGCTTCGAACCGAGCCGCGGTGCGTCGATACCGGCATCGTCAGCGCGCGCGAACGGGGGCGTTGGCGCGCGAGTGCGAGGCACTGCGCGAGACGAACGCGAGGTTGCAGGGCGAGCTCGCGCACGCGCGGTGGGTGCTCGCCGAGGTGCGTCGACGGTACGGGCTCGACGACGGCGATCGAGCGACGAGCGCGCACTGGACGATGACGTCCACGATCGCGCACGGGATCGGGTGTCCGCTGGGAGAGGAAGGGGTGGGGCGAGGTGGGCCGTTTCGGTTGCGCGAGGACGGCGGCGAGGGCGGCGGGACGACGACGACGACGGGGAAACGGGGGAGACGAGGATGCGGGAGGGAAGAGATGGGAGGTGGCGTCGATGATGAGGATGATTTAGCTGAGTTTTTGAAGACGTTTCTCGTGCACGACGATGGGTGTCCGTGTCCGGGGCACCACTCGCACCACGGGTGAGGCGCGCGGTCGCGGCGTTTTTTTATAGATTTGTTGTTGTAACAATTACTAGCGCGCGCGCGCGGTGTATAGAGGAGCGACCGAACGCGTTCTAATCAAATCAGTGCGCGTGGTCGATGGCGAGCTGCACGAGGGCGATAAAGGTCACCCCGAGCATGTACGCGCCAAACTTGGCCAAACGCACCGGTCTCGGCGGCGCGCCGTGAACGTTGTGTTCGTGCGTCGCCACCTTGTGATTGTGTCCGTGATCGTCGTCGCACTTTTCTATCGTGTTTTCAAACTCATCGCCCACGACCTCGATGGTGCCGACGTAGATGAACGTGCCCGCGGAGATGCCCTCGAGGACGGCGGCCGCCGCGGGCGACGTCGACTCGGCGAAGTATCCGATGACGATTCCCACCGGCGTGATGGCTGCGAACGCGAGCATGAACAGCGCCATCGTCTTCACGTCATTGACGCCACACCTCAAGAATTGCGTGCCGACGCTGAACGCCGCGGCGGATTTGTGCGACGCGATGGCGACAAAGATGGAAAAGATGGCTTTTCTCTCCGTCTGCGTGCCGAGCGATACGCCGGCGAGCGAGGCGTGAAGCGCGACGCCCGCCATGAACACGAGCGCCGATCGAGTCTGCGTAAACATCGACGCGCTCTGCTCGATATCACACTTTTCGCAATCGTCGTTCGGGTCCACGACGACGGTGGCGACGACAACCTTGGCGTGGTGTTCGTGGTGTTTGTGGTCGTGGTGTTCGTGGTGTTTGTGGTCGTGGTGGTCGTGGTGTTTGTGGTCGTGGTCGTGATGCGCGTGAGGATGATGGTCGTGATGGTCGTCGTGATGATGATGCGTCTCGCCGTGATCCTCGGTCCCGTGCGAGTGCGTGTGAAAGAGCACGCGTTCGACGCAAAACGCCACGCAAAAGCCCAACACCGTCATCACCATCGCGAACGGGTAATCTCTGCTCGTCCCAATCTTCGCCTCGCTCGCGCTCTCGATGGCGTGCGGTAAGAGATGAATGAATCCCGCGGATAAAAACAATCCGCCGCTAAACGCGTTCAGGTAGCGCGTCGACCCCTCGAACGTCGACAGACGCGTCGTCACCGCCAACGGAAGCATGCCTCCCAAAAATCCCATCGCGAAGATGGCCGCCATGAGACCCATCTTCAAAGCGGTGTACTTGGTCGTCTTTTTCGCCGCCACCGGCGTCGCGCGCGACGCGATGAACGCGCACTCCGGTTCGGCGAGACACCGCGCCACCGCCGCCGCCGCGGCGAGAAACTCCGTCTCGTTCAACGTCCCGTCCGCGCCTCCGAATTCCGCGACCAAGTCGTCGGAGGAAATCGACGTCATCACCTCGTGCGTTTCATCCTCCTCGTGCGCGTGCGCCTCATCCTCCTCGTGCGCGTGCCCTTCGTGTCCCCCACCGCTCCCCGACGACGTCGTTCGGCGCGCGAACGCCTCGACGAGCGCCGACGTCTCGTCCGCGTCCAAGACCTCGTCCGCGTTCGCGTCGTACGTCTCGATGACGTGCGCGGCGGCGGACTCTTCTTCTTCACCTCGCGCGACGCGCACGACGGACGCGAGGACGACGACGGCGAGACACCACCATCGCCACGGTTTGGACGCCATCGCGCGTCGGCGGCGGCGACTTTCTCGCACCATCGTCGTCGCCGGCGTCGTCCTCGTCGTCATCGCGACGAACGGTCGGTGGGAACACAGAGAGAGAGAGAGTGAGAGAGACGCGCACACGCGTCGGTCGGTCGGGACGCACGTGCGATCGATCGACGCGCGCGCGCGACTAAGTGACGCCCCTCCCGGCGAATCGGTTCGGCGATTCGTCTGGTCCGCGCGCGTCTGTCCGTCCGTCTGTCTGTTTTCGCACACGGGGTCCAAACCACCTTCTCTACGACGCGCGCGCGCGACACGGGTGACACGGACGATAAAAAAAAACCACCGAGTGACGATGTCGACATCCATCGTACCCACCCTTGACGACGACCACGGAGGGGGTGTGTCGGTCCCATAGTGAACGCACTCCGAAACCATAGTGTGAGGATATCCGCGTGACGACGACCCGACGATCCCCCCCGTGGACGATGTCGACATCCATCGCGTGTGGGCGGATTGAGGCATATTTTTTATATATTTAGATACGTTCCAATGGATATTAAATACTGTATATGCGAGCGCTAAAAAGTTGCTTCGGTCCGAGATGTAGCCACCCCCCCCGATTGGATTGAGCCGGGCGTGGCTACATCTCGGACCGAAGCAACTTTTTATCGATTGGCAAATGTATAATGTATTGAATTTCTAAAGTATCAAACATCGCTACATTTGTCTAAAATCCATTCACATACG
>Ga0181566_10003383_pt1 | contig 13079 bp, 5 predicted proteins | sample 101ome_15_FD_133762 | JGI IMG/M metagenome (GOLD analysis project Ga0181566, IMG submission 133762) | Coastal salt marsh microbial communities from the Groves Creek Marsh, Skidaway Island, Georgia - 101402AT metaG (megahit assembly) | ecosystem: Environmental > Aquatic > Marine > Intertidal zone... | reverse complement strand
TGGACAGGCTATGGCGATAATATTTATCTGTTTATCGGCCTGTTTCTAGTCATCCCGATGTGGAACAGCTTTTGGTTTTTTTGTATTCATCGCGCGCTGCACTGGCCGCCCTTATATCGCCTGGCCCATCATCTGCATCATCGTAATGTCAGTATCGGCCCCTGGTCAGGCAATGCCATGCACCCTATTGAACATATTATCTGGATGGCAGGGGCGCTTATTTATATCCCGCTTGCCTGTCATCCGGTGCATTTTCTATTCTCACAGCAGCTCTCTATTCTGGGGGCGGTTACCTCTCATTCCGGCTATGAAGGGCTGGTGATAGGCGGGCGCAGGGGCATAAGGCTGGGCGATTTTTTCCACCAACTGCACCACCGTTTTTATGAATGTAATTATGGCACATCCGAATTAGGGCTGGACAAGCTGCATGGCAGTTTCCACGATGGCGAGGCGCCGCCTGCCAGCTTGCAAAAAAATCGCCAGCCCTGATATATAGCTAGCTCCGATACACCGCCAGATCTAACACATAGACAGCCTATTAACGATAAGTTTTAACAATCGGGTTGTTTTATAGCTGGCTCAGAATATGTTCTGCGGTGGACAGCTCAAACGCGCCCTTCTTTTCAACAAATATACGGGTTATAATGCCATTTTCCGCGATTAGTGCACTGCGTCTTGCCCGCATACCCAGCATTTTGCCATGATCCTTTAGCAGACCCAATTGTTGGGAAAAAGTGCCATGCGGATCAGCCAGCAAGTCAATCCGCCCTTCAATCTCCAAATCATCTCCCCATGCTTTCATTACATGGGCATCATTCACAGACAAACAGGCAATTTTATCCACCCCCTTTTGTTTCAACGCATCATGGTGGTCGAGATAACCTGGCAAATGCTTTTTTGTACAAACAGGGGTAAAAGCGCCCGGCAGGGCAAACATTACAACTTTTGCGTCTGCAAAATATTCTTCTGTCGAGTAAAATGCGACTGCGCCCTCAATTTTTACCTGATAATCCGAGAGAGGTATTTTTTCTCCGATTGCGATTGCCATCTAGCGATTCCTTTAAAAACAGATGGTTTAGCTTTAAAAACAAGTTTAGGAGGCGCAAATTTCAGGCCAAATTTTCACTTTTCTAAAAAAATTTTAAAAAAAGATTAAAACTAATATTTTTGCGTCGTTGTAGCTTCTGAGAAAAGTTATAGGAACCTATTGTGGATATTAATTTCGCAACAAATACAACGATGACGCTGCTGAACCGGCTAGGCCGGACGTCAGCAGACGAAGCGTTTGAGGTAGATAGCAGTTCAACTGCCAACCTCAGCGATTCCTATAGCCCATCGGGCGCTTCTGTTGATAATTACCACACATTTATCATCCGCGACTCTCTGGAAACAGGCGGCTATATGTATGGGGCGGTCTCTTTATATAGCCAGCAACTGGACGAGCTAAGCGGCTATCTGGTTCAGCTGCGCGACAAGGAAATAGCCATTCTTGCTGAAACAGCTGGCAGTGCTGCCCATACCCGGCTTTTGGCTGAAAAACAGACAATAGAAGAAGATATGTCTGCTTTTATTGGCCAAAATATTCATGGCTCGGACCTGGAACTAGCTTCTGTTCAGGGTACCGGTGTTACTACAAATGACAGCTTTATGGATATTATCAATATTCGGGAAAGCAATACCGATCCAAATTCGGATATTGTAGGCATGATCAGCTCCATCGAAGTCGATTTGATGGAGATTTTTGCCAATAGCCATAATGAGAACACTTGCCCCCATTGCCTGGCCGCCGCGTCAAGCACTGGCGGGGATTTTGATCAGGCTGTCGAAATAGCCACCAGTTCAACGACAAGCGCATCTCCTGATAAAACTGCTACATCCGCAGGCGCATCCCTTGATCCCCAGGTGGAAGCTATCCGAAAAGGATATAAATGGAATATTTCCGGTACCGATACACTCAGCTACTCATTTTATGAAGGCACAGTGCCTTATCCCACAACCTATAATGACGGCGCAACAGCAAGTGGTGGCAATGGCCTAGAGCAAGGCATCTCGGCAACGGGGCCTGATAATGCTACCGCGCTGACAGGGGTTATGGCCGCATGGGATAAAACAGTTGATTTTGATTTCACCCAGGTGACAGAAGATGGCCCAACAGGTCAGGTCGGGGATATCCGCATGGCCTTTACCACAGATGGAACATCCGGGGGCAGAGCAGCTTTTGCGTATTATCCAAGCTCGTCTTATGTGGGCGGGGATGTATGGTTTGAAACCCATGATATTGAATCGAATTTTGATGCGAGCGGTAATGATTTTAACAGCACAGGTCTAGGGGATGGCGGTTATAGCTGGTATGCCGCTCTGCACGAAGTCGGCCATGCGCTGGGATTGAGCCACCCATTTGACGGCGGCAGTGCCACAGGCACAACCCTCCCAAATGCTGAAGATAATATGCGCACCTCGGTAATGAGCTATACCCAGCAAGACAGAAACCTTGTCTTCCAATACACACCCTCCGGGAGTGGTTTCACCACCGGCTCTTCTTATCGTGTCTATGCCACCACACCGATGTTGGCAGATATTAAAGCCATGCATGAATTATATGGGGCAGAAACCACCTCTGACGGGGATACAAACTATACCTTTACCAATCATGGCACCCGCAACCAGCCTTTGATGATGCAGACCATCACTGATACGGGCGGCGTTGACACGATTGATTTATCTAACCAGACAAAATCCAGCACACTGAATATGAACGGGGGCACGCTCAGCTCTATTGGTTACTGGTCAGAAGCAGATCAGGTCGCCTATTGGGCAACCCAGACCGGGCTGACTACCACCCAGGTTCAAAACAGTTTTAACTTTTATAATAATCAGGCGACTGCCAATTATCCGGGCAAAGTAACCTCTGCTATCTATACAGGGGAAGATAATCTGGGGATTGCCCATGATGCCCAAATTGAAAATGCCATTGGGGGTTCTGCCGCCGATACCATTACCGGTAACGCTCTGGACAATATGATCACTGGCGGTGGCGGCAACGATACCATTGATGGCGGGGATGGCGATGACGTGGCTGTCTTTACAGGTGATCGCTTTGATTACACCATCACCACAGCAGGCGGCACAACAACTGTTGCCTCCGGCGGCGCAGAAGGCACCGATACCCTCACCAATATCGAGTTTTTAAAGTTTAATGCTGGGGCAGCAACGGCCAGGGGCGCAAGCGTGCGCACCTCCCTTACCGCGACAGCTGACCTGACAGGCGTCTCGACCTTTGATATTGCCGTTGATGGCGGCGCAACAGTAAGCGTGAGCTTTAATGGTCAGGATTATACCAGCTCGACCATGAACCAGTTAATGTCAGATTTGCAATCTGCGATTAACACTGCCCTCACCGCAGCGGGCGAAACCGGGTCTGTTACTGTTACCCAAAACTCGCCCCTTACCATTACCTCCAATGAAACAGGGGCTGCTTCTGCTGTGCAATTATCCAACCTGTCTGGCCCGCTTCAGGCCGCGCTTGGCAATATTGCCAATGAAGGGCGTATTCAGATAGGCGACACTGTTTACTATGCCATAGGTGGCGGATATATCACCGCCACCCCGTCTGGCAGCTTTACGCCGTCCAATCCGACGCCAACTTCGCCAACTTCGCCAACCACGCCGACGACACCAACAACTCCGGCAACGCCGACCACTCCGACAACATCAGGTGGCACAACAACAGAGGTCATTGCAGGGAACGGCCCTGGCCTGCCCTCTCATATCGGCAGTATCTCGCTTGCCACACAAGAAGATGCAGCAAAAGCGGTGCTTGTTCTGGACAGATCTATTCAGCAAATCACCCAGAGCCAGGCTAAATTGGGGGCGATACAAAACCGCCTGGATTACAATATTGCCAATTTAACAAAGGCTTCGATGTTGACAGAAACCGCCAAGGGGCGGATTACCGATGCCGATTATGCCGCTGAAACCGCTCTTTTGGTGAAAAATCAAATCCTGTCACAAGCGGCGATGCAAGCCCTTAATATGGCTAATCAGTCGCGTCAGGGCGTATTGGGGCTCATTGGATAACATCCCTATCCCGAAATAGGGATAGCTAAGCCGTCTTTTAATCAAACGCAATAATCAAAAGCGCCAGAAAAATCAGCAAGGCAAGAAAGCTGATAAAGGCGTTTGATGCGCCTGCCCCTTGTGCAAACACCCCGTTAACGACATAGCGAATACGGCGTTTTTTCGCAAATTCCCTTGAGGCCAGGCGTTTCAGGATACGGATACGCGCCCCGTTGGGATAGCTATGGATCACCTCGTTAAAGCGGGTACGATCCTGTCCTGCATGGCGCCATAATACCAGCAAATCCCGATCAAAGGCATCGGCAAAATGGCTATCGGAAAAATCGCCCGGCTGAAAAAATACAGGCGAGGTAAAAGAGGACGAAACTTCAACAAAACTTTGCCGAAACACCTCCAGCAAGCGCCGCCTTACCGCAAAATCCGATATCTGGCCTACGGCCTGCAAGCTGGCAGATTGATCCCCGTTTGTCAGCACAAACAGGTTTTTCAGTGCGTGGCGCGCCACCTCGCGCCCGCTCGCCTGCGATAAAACAGCTGCCCCGCTTACCGCTGTTATGGTTTTATCTATCCAGCTTTGGATTTGTTGAGGGGTCATCTGGCCGAACCATTCATCTTTGCCCATGCATGGCAAGATAGCCATATGCATATCTTCTATCGGTCTATCAATAAGTTGACGAGCTGTCAAAACCTTGCCGCTTAACGGCGTTTTCATGGCTTGGCATAGGCTTCTGTCTGTGATTTCATTGAAGAACAATCCCTTATACAAAACCATACTTTAGAGATAAAAATTTCAATGAACAGCCCTTCTGCCTTTGCCATACCAGAGGATATCACTCATCATTTTATCGAAACGCCGGACGGCCGCAAGCTGCATGTGGCAGAGACAGGAAAAGGCGCGCCTCTTATTTTTGTGCATGGCTGGCCTGAATTTTGGAAAAGCTGGTTGCCAACTGTTAATCTTCTGAACAAAAGATACAGATGCATAATGCCCTGCCTGTATGGTTTTGGCCTAAGCGACAAGCCTGGCCGTCTGAGCGATCATCTGGATGCAGATTTTCATGCCGGGGATATTAAATTTATCGCTGACCAGCTATGCGATACTCCTGCCAGCCTTATCGGTCATGATGTAGGCGGCTATGTGCTGCAATCTCTTGGCAAATCCGCATCAGATGCCTTTAACGGGCTTGTTTTCTTTAACTGCCCCACCGCATCGGTAGGACGAAAATGGGTAGAGGATGGTCATGTCAACCAGATTTGGTATCAGTCCTTTCACTTAACCGAACTGGCGCAAAAACTGGTCGGCCATAGCAAGGAGACAACCCGCCTCTATATCGATTATTTCTTGCAGCACTGGTGCTATGACAAAGACTGCTTTGCCCCTGTTCTGGAAGAATGGGTAGAAAATTTTTCCCGGCCAAATGCCCTTATTGGCGGATTTAGCTGGTATAAAAGCAATAATGAAAAACGCCTTGAAACGCTGGAAGGCCGGATCGAGATTTCAAAAGAGAAAATCCCCCTGCCTGCGGCTATTTTATGGGGTCAGCATGACCCGATTTTAAAATCGGAGTGGGGCGCATTTGTCTCTGCCCATTTTGAAGATGTCACGCTGGATTATGCCAGGGAAGCCGGTCATTTTGTGCATGTGGAACAGCCCGCTCTTGCCGCAGAATTTATTGAAACACATATCCAGAAATGGGGCACGCCCGGCGATTAGAAGCTATATAGCTAGCCGATAAGTATAACCAGATTTTGTCGCGCATAATTAGCCTTTGTCAGCATATCTGTTGCCGCCCTCTCAAGGATTTGCGAGCGCGCAAGATGTGTGGACTCAAGCGCGTAGTCTGCATCAATTATGCGCCCATTTGCCTGTTCAGACATTAAAATACTCATTGATAGATTATCCAGATTATGGGTAAAGCGATTTTCAATAGCGCCTAATTTTGCCTGAGCAGAGGTTATTCTTAATATCACCTCATTTAGTAATTGTGTGGCTTCTGCCGCCCCTTCTCTGGTGCTCAAATTAATATCATCAAGCGCCAAATTATTATCATCACGCTTATCGTTAATGATGTTCAGATTGAGAAAATCTGTATAGCGTCTTGTGTTGCTGGAATGATGATACAGAACTGTGATTTCAAAATTGGTTTTACCTTCTTCAAAATCAACCTTTTGGGTGGTTTTTAACTGGCCTGTACCATCAATTTCAAAAAAGGCCTGATCAATCGCTGTTGCATAGGGGGACTGGGTTATCTCGAACCTGCCTGCATAATTATCTGCTGCTGCATAGGCTTGTAAATGGGGGTTTAATTGCGGGATAATGATCACTTCCCCCGCCTCTTTGGCCGTGAAATGCGAACGGCTATGGTCATAGCTGGTAGGGGTCAGCGTTATATTTACCTGCTCGGTAAAATCATCCATGCCAGCAGCCTCATATCGGATAAAAGCATTTAAGACAGGATTTTCTGCCATGCGAAGCTCGCCATGGGAGGTAAGTGTGCCATCGCTGGCCAGCGCGAACTTGTCATGATCGCCCTGTTGAAGCAGGACAAACTGACCTTGATTTCCGTCTTTGGCCGCATAGGTTTGCAGGCTTGTCAGCAAAGCACCATCAATGACCACCCTTTGGGCTTCTTCAACCAACAAGCGGCTGGTTGCGGTAAAGGTATCTCTGATTCGTAAATCAATTTGGCTGGTGAATACACGTCCATCTCCAGCTGTATAGGTCAAATTCAGCTCATAATCCTGTTGCGAATCATAATCAAGGGAACTGCGTGAAATCACGTCCCCTGAATCATTGATCCTGAACAGGCCGGCATCTCTTCCTGCCAAAGCATAGGCGCCGCTGGTATTATCATTTGCAAAGTCAAACATATGTTCAAATTCAGCAGCGCTGAGTAAAACAGTTTCCGCCTCATCGGCAACAAAACTGCCTTGTGATTGCAAAAAGCGGGTGAGATCAACCTGAACGGTTTCTACATGCTGGACACCGCCATGGCGATAATTCAGCTCAAAATTATAAACATTTTGTTCTTCTTTACGGAAATCTTTATTGGCAATGATCTGGTTGCCTTGTACCGAGAATAAATTATTGCCCGCTCCGATAGAAAAATTGCCCCCTGGATTGCGCGCCGCATAGGTAGATGAGGCGGTTAAATCAGCGATATTTATGACCATTTGATCCGCTTCTTCTACCTGCATCGATGCAGAGGAACGCAACGTATCCTTCAGGTTTAAAACTACCCGGTCGGTAAATTCCTGCCCATTGCTTGCCCGGTAAATCAGATTAAAATGAAAGGTTTCTTCTACTGAAAAATCCAGAGCTGTTTTAGCGTGAACTGACCCGTCCGCATTGAGCGCAAACTGATTAAAATCATCCGCATCTCCATCATTGGCCGGATTGCCATCATCATTATCATAGCGTTCCAGCCGATAAGAGCCTGCATAGCCATCTGCTGCAGCAAAAATGTCTAGTTGGGTGAAAATGTTCTGCCGCATTTCAATGCGGCCTGACTCATCCGCTTCCAGGATCGTATCTGATTGATAGCTTGGTGTGAGGTTGAGCGTAACCGCTTCGGAATGGACACTCCCCAAGGAATCTGTATACTCTACGGTAAAATTATACACTTGCTTGGTATTATAGACTAATGGTTGGTTCGCGCGCACCTCGCCGGCAGCAATATTGAAAAAGCCTGCATCTGCACCAGATAGCGTATAGTTGCCGATGCCCGGATCTTTGGCAACATAAGTAGAAGTTGCACTAAGGGTCGGGGCAGTTATCACCACTTGTGTGGATTCTTCTGTACTTAAATTAGCTGTAGAGTTCAGTGTATCAATTAAAGAGAGTGTGACCGCATCTCGGAAGCGTCGTCCGTCAGATGCCAGATAGGAAACTGTAAAATTATAGCTCTGCTGGGTATCAAAATCCAATGCACCAATAGAGGAAAGATTGCCATTTGGGGCAATGGTAAATTTATTATAATCCGGGCCTGCCGCCTCAATCGAAAAACTTCCGCGTGAGCCATCACGACTGGCAAAGCCAGACAGGTTGGTCAATCTATCAAGCAAAATTTGCACATTGCCAGCTTCAATCGCTATTAGGCTGGAGGTGCCCTGCAAAGCTTCTGTCATTTCCAGAGTCACGGCTTCATTATGGGTATCCCCATTTGAAGCTGTGTATTGAACTGTAAAATTATAACGGGCTTGTGCACTGCGTAAAAGCGGACCGGTAGAAGTGATATTTCCAACCCCATCAATGGTAAATTGCGCGGCATCCGAGCCGGTAAGCTGAAAACTGCCAACGCCCGGATCTTTACTGTAAAAGGCAAAGCTAGACGAAAGAGTGGTGTTATCAATGGCAAGGCTTTGTGTTTCCTCTGCTTGCAATGAGGCAGTAGAGGAAAATGTATCGGTGAGGTTTAATATGATGGTCTCGGTAAAACTATCGCCATTGGCACTTTGATAGGTCAGGGTAAAATTATAGCTTTGCTGGCTATCAAATTCCAAACCGGCATTTGAGGTGATGCGCCCAGCACCATCGACAGTGAAAAATGCATGGTCGCCGCTAACAGAACCAAGCGAATAATTGCCTGATTTGCGATCTCTTCTGGCAAAGCTATCGATAGAAAAAAGGTCTTCAGCATTGATGATAATTTGACTACTGCTTTCGTGAACAGAAAAATTGGCTGTTGCTTCTATGGCTTCACGGATGCGCAACCTTACATTCTCGCTGGACTGGATTACACCACCTTGTGTGTAATTGATCATAAAATTATAGGTATCGGTTGGGTTATATATGTTTGTGCGATTAATCATCATCGATTGGTTAGCACTGATATTCCCGTTCACATCAATGGTAAATAGTCCGCTATGGCCGCCACTCAGACTATATGTGCCGCCTGGTGTGGCCGCAGCCTGTGCCACTGTATATTGAAATTCACTGGCTGCGATGGTTAAATTAGGTGTTTCGGTTGCCTGAATGGTGGTAACTGGACTAGAAGGCGGAGAAAGGGTTAAATTGACTGTCTCACGGAAAATCTCGCCATTTGAATCTGTATATGTTACGTCAAAGGTATATTGATTTTGCACAGAAGGGTCGAGCCGATTGCGAGAGGTCACCGTTCCGTTCGCGTCTATATTGAATAACAGATAATCATCGCCATCAATGCTATTGGCAGCCAGCCCATAACTGCCGGCGTAATTGTCGCGCGCAGCATATTCATTCAGATTTTCCATCTGTGAGCGCGTTATTCTTACCACATCTGCTTCATTTGCAAATAGCGTTGAAGTAGCCTGCAATGCCTCTGTCAGGCGCAAGGTAATATTTTCAATATGCACAGGCCCGCCAGAAGAACGATAGCTGTAATTCAGGTAATAGGTTTGCTGGTCTGCCAGCCTCAACGGGCCACGTGAAATTATATTGCCAGCCCCATCAAGCCTGAATTTCGTAGCATCCGTTCCAGAAAGCTGGAAGCTCCCAGCCAGACCATCTGCCGCAGCAAAAGCAGCAGAGCTGGTAATATCGCTGGCATTAATATTAACCTCATCACCTTCCTCGGCAGTAAATATGCCTGTAGATTCGAGTGTATCCAGAATAGTGAGGCGAACCTGATTGATGAAATTGCGGCCATCCGGCGCTGTATAGATGACGTCAAATTCTATCAAGCTTCCATCTTCTGCATTAATGGGCATATTAGATATAATATTGCCGGTATTCCCGATCATGAATTTTGCGCCATCAGCTCTGTTCGCAATTCTAAAACTGCCACCACCAGCGGTGTTATAAAACCCATCCAGAAGGTCAAGTTCTTGACGATTGATGGTGATTATATCTGCTTCTTGTGCAGTAAAATTTGATATAGCACCCAATCCGGCTTGCAGATTTAAAGTAACTGTTTCCACATGAGTTTTACCATTAGCTCCTGCGTATTTTACATCAAAATTATAGCTAGACTTGGTAGCCTTCAATAAAGGCTGGGTTGAAGTAATAACCCCATTTTGGTCAATACTAAATTTAGTATAATCGCTGCCTCTTGCCACAATAGAATAAACGCCATTACCAAGGTCTTGGGTAACTTTGTTTTGCAACTGCGTTAGGCTGTTGGCTTCAATTCTCACGCTGGTGGCTTCCACCGCTTCCACAGTAACCGAAGCATTGGTGAAATTGGCATTTGCCGGGTTACCTTGCGTTATTGCCAGATTAGTTAAAGAGACCTGCGAGCCAACACGCCCTCCACCATTTTCATCATAAGACCCAGAAACAAAGGCAAATTTATAACTGCCCTGCCGATTTATTGTTTCATTGACAGAAAAGATAGGCGTCTGGCCAATCGCATTATGGGTATAGTTCAGCAACTCTATAATTGTGCCGTCATTTTCATCGATCAAAAAGGCATAAACATCTGCTGCATCCCCGCTGCCAACACCTTGCCAGTTAAAAGAGATGACATCCCCTGCATCTAGCGATATGGCAGAGTCGGAGACTATATATGGCCCATGCACAATGCCATTTGGCGAAGAAACAACATCATTTGTTCCTAAAGTGATGCCATTATTTTCAAGGGTGTAACTTAGTTCTACGTTCCCACCTGCAAACCCTGAGATAGCTGTACCATCCCCGCTACTGCCGCTGGGCTGGTTGGTGTCCGTGGGTCCAGAAAACCCTGCAATTGAGCGCCGCAGCCCTGCTGGCGCACCCGCAGATAGGGAAATTTGTTTAAGATGAATCTGCCAGCCATTAATTTGCTGGGTTGCTTCGCCATTGACAATTGTCCGGCTAGCAGGACTGCCGACAAAGTCGGAATTAACAAAGGAAATAGGACGCAGCGTTGAGTCACCTCCACTAGCTACATTCGCCGTCGAGACAGGAATCAGCCCAGAGGTCATAGAATTGCCAGAAGACCGCGTTCGCCCATTTATGGTATAAACCGGACCTTCTTCAAGCTGATTAACTGCCAAGCGATTGAGCTGGGAATTGCCAGAGGCAGTTGTTTCTGGCTTTAAAATCCGTGTAGAAACACCCGATGCGCGGCTGAGTAGCGTGCTATCTCCGCTATTGACTGCTGTGCCAGCAAAGGTTGCCGGGATATCAAGAGTTGAATTGCCAATTGCCGTACTTATGGTTGGGGTACTGAAAGCAGATGTTCCAGTAGCATTGTTTGTTATCAAATAATCCAAAACAGAGCTGCCGGTGGCTGAACTTGTCAAAGGGGTATCAAATACAGAACTGCCAGCGGCATAGGTGATCGGTTGGGTATAGATGGAAGAGCTGAGAGTGCTGGCTTGAGAACTGGCTAGACTATCAAAAGAGGATGTACCGGAAGCGGTAGCACTGGCTTTATAGACAGGTGCCATCTCCCCCTTTGCTGTTTCGATTTGGGAAGTATCGAACATAGAACTGCCAGTAGCATACTCAAGCGGGCTTAACAGAGGGGTAGAAATACCAAACGCATAGGATTGCCCTTCAATATGTTTGTTGATACCCATGCCATCTATGCTCAAATTGACAATCTCGGCATTGGTATTTCCTACCCGCATTGTTTGTTCATAAGAACCATCTAGCAGATTTATCTGATTAAATTTTGTGGCTTCAGCGACACGACCAAGCTCTTGCTTAAGCGATGCCACCTCACTTTGCATATTTACCCTGTCGCCAGGTGTATAGACCCCATTTTGGGCCTGTATCGCAAGCTCGCGCAACCGCTGACTTATATCAAGAGACGTCATCATCCCAGCCATTGCGGTCTGAATCAGTGAAATGCCATCAGAGGTATTTTTGAATGCTGTTTCTAAACCTCTAATTTGGCTTGCCAGCTTGTTCGAAACAGCCAAACCCGCCGCGTCATCGCCAGCACCATTTATTCGTTTGCCAGAGGCAAGCGCTGTTGCGGCCTTCTCACTTCGTGTGTGGGCCTTTGACAAATAGGTTTTGGCCAACAATGAGCCAAGATTCGTGTTAATTTTTGTCATAACCTTCCTAACCGACTCAAAACGACTCAAAATATCGATTTTTTAGGGGGTTAGAAAAAAAGACAATATTTTTCACAACTCAAATAGTTCTGAGTTTTTAAGTGATATTTACCTTTAACTCTTCTCAAACACGAATAACTGGCAGCTCTGCGCGAAAAAACAACAAAAAAGCCATGAAAGTTTAAGAAATTGCCTTTATTGCAGCAACATCAGGACATTTTCTTTGAGGCGGTTTGCTTGAACAAGCATGTCTGTGGAAGCTTGTGTAAGGATTTGGGTACGCGCGAGATTGGTGCTTTCAAGCGCAAAATCAGCATCTGTGATGCGTCCACTTGCTTGCTCAGAGTTAAGAATATTAGCCGACAAGTTATCTATATTATGGGTAAACCTGTTCTCGATAGCGCCCAGCTTTGCCTGGGCATTATTAATGCGGTCTATCACAAGCTGAAGATGCTCCGCTGCTGCTGCTGCGCCCTCTCTTGTGCTTATATCAATATCATCAAGAGCCAGGTTATTATCATCTCTTTTATCGTTGATAATGTTGAGATGTAAGAAGTCGGTATATTTTTTTGTATTGCTGGAGTGATGGTAGAGAAGCGTTATCTCAAAATCTGTCTTGCCGCTCTCAAAATCTGTCCGCTGGATGGTGCGCAGCTGACCATTATTGTCGGCCACCTCAAAGAAAGCGGTATCAATATCCTGAGCAAATGGGGATTGTATAATTTCCCAGCGACCAGCAAAGTTATCAGCCTCTGCATAAGCCCGCATATAAGGGTTTAGTTGAGGAACAATGACTACTTCGTCAGATTCCTTTGCGATAAAGTGAGAACGGCTATGGTCATAATTGGTGGGCGTTAGCGTTACCTCTACATGTTCAATCAAATCATCTACGCCAACCCCATTATATTTAACATAGACATTCAAAACAGGGTTTTCAGACATACGCAGCTCACCCGTTGAGGTGAGCGTTCCATCTGCTGCAAGTGTAAATTTATCATGATTGCCCATCTCTAACAGCTCAAAGGTCCCTTGATTAC
>Ga0181566_10003379_pt1 | contig 13082 bp, 13 predicted proteins | sample 101ome_15_FD_133762 | JGI IMG/M metagenome (GOLD analysis project Ga0181566, IMG submission 133762) | Coastal salt marsh microbial communities from the Groves Creek Marsh, Skidaway Island, Georgia - 101402AT metaG (megahit assembly) | ecosystem: Environmental > Aquatic > Marine > Intertidal... | reverse complement strand
TTGGTGAATGCCTGTGAGTTGGATGAAAACGGTACCTTGGTCGATGAATCGTGTGCGGTTTCAGCAACCTACGCCTTCCCAGCGAATGCCAGTACGGGAGCGTACACCTTCTGGATTCACCGCACCCATAACGAAAGCGAAGAAATGTGGGAATACCATATTGTGGTTCATGAAGACGTGCATGAAGAAGAGGGGAATGGCCCTTCACCCGGTGATTGTTTTGGTCTGGGTTGTGCCGATGAAGAAACGGCTGCAGGCGACGTTGTCAATGAAGAAACTGCCGATGAAACAGAGGCGATTTTGCTCGTCGCAATCATCGCTTTGGTGGGCATGGTGGCCACCGTTCTTTCAATCCAAAAGGAACGGCGCGAAGAAAAGACGTTTCCGAGCCTAAACGAAGAAGAATGATTCATCCTTCGATTAGCGGGCAACGAAGGTCGTCGATGATTTCAATCACGTGCGATGAAAACAACGATGCTTTGGACAACCGCTTGGCCATGTTTTCCCCTGTGATTTTCGTCATGTTCTCATGAATTCATTGGTTCTGCTCCTTCTTCAAAGAATCGGTGCGGGGAAGGGCAGACCTTGAGAAGGTGAACCGCGACGGCAGTCCTATGGGACACCGACTGGGGCGGGCCTTCTTTCTCGTCACCTTGATGTTGTTGACGCCGCTTTCAGGGTGTTTTGGCGAGCAGAACGAGGGTGGGCTCGATTCCCTGGAGGATGTGGCGGTGACGCCATCCACCCTCATCGGAGGTGTGTTTCAGGGCGTAACGATCACTGCTGATGCGGACCTCTCGGCGTTTGTACCGTACCTTATTCTCAACCCAGAAAGTGGATTCGTTCAAAACTCCACCGTGATTGACCTGCGGGCAGGGGAATCGGTTCTTCTGACGATGCTTGCACCTCCTCGAACCGACACGGCTGTCGTGCTACTGGGCGATTACGGAAGAGAAAACTGGCCGATTCGGTCAATCGATGAATCGTGGCGGACGTGGTACCAGCGTAACGGCCAAGACCGAAGCGACAACCCTGGTGTTCAGCGAATCGAAGGCGAAAACGGAAGTTTGGATACGGTCCAAACATCCAACCAAAGCGGCGGACCTGTATACGCTCTCCGTCTCGCAACTGAGCGCCCGATGGCACCAGCCTACGGCGAGGCTGATGGTGGCCGCCACTCAACGGGCGTTGTCAACGGAAGGACGACGTTCAACTTCCTGTCCGCATTAACCGATACTTCTGCCGATCCCACCGATGCGGCAGACGGGGCCCTTGGCTACCTTGACCGTTGGGCAGGACAAGGGAACTTCGCCTACGAGGATGCAGCGCTGCATTTGATTCAGACGCTCGAGAGTTTCGGTTTGGAAGTGGTGACCCAACGGTTTACCTACGATTCCTTAACCACCGGTTCTCAAAACCCAGAAGCCTACAACATCTGCGGGTATCGATACGGTGAAGTCGACCCGGACAAGTGGATGGTTTTCGGCGCCCACTTTGACATCGCTCCTCCTGCCAACGGTGCTGTGCTGGACCCACACGTGTTCGGCAGGACTTACGGGACCCGCGTCGGTGCTTACGATAACACCGCGGGCACCAGCATGGTGTTGACCGTGGCCGAAGCAATGGCCAACTACCAAACTCGTAACACCATGGTGTTCTGCCTTTGGTCGGGTGAAGAGGGTGGAAAGCGCGGGAGCGATTTCTGGACCGATGAATGGGTCAAGGAAGAGAACCCCAACGTCGAAGTCACGAATTACGTCAACCTGGATATGGCGGGCGTGAATTGGCCCGGTGGAGGTGGTGCCCCGTGCGGCAACAACCACGGCCCTGATGGAGGATGCGATCCTCAGCCAGAAATCGATCCTGATGGCTATCCGAAGGACGAGGAGGTTTGGCCCATGCGCGTTTACATCGGGCCCAGTCTCGACCACGATGTCATGAATCAACCCGAAATGGTCGGCTTGGCCATGTGGATCGGTTCCGACGCCATCGGCGTGGAAGAGCAAATGTCGCCCCTCATCGGCGCCGGCTACGATGCGAGCACGTGGAAAGTGGACGATTGGATGGCGAAAGACCGCCCCGAAATCATCGTCTACGAAGACACCACCGCTCGCTCAGACCACGCTACCTTCCAGGACAATCTTGGCACCGTGACCATGGGCTTTGGTGGCTTGGTCGACGGGTATTGGTGCTACCACCAAACCTGCGACACGCTTGATGAAATGATTGACTGGATGGACACGACCGGGAAGGATTACGGCGAAGAACAGAGCGGAACGAGCAATCTTGTTGACGCTCTGGACACCATCACGTGGTGGGCAACGTATTCTTTCTTCCATTTGGACGAAAACCCAATTCGCAACGCATATCTTTGAGAAAACGTACGGGTGAATTCCAAAAGTTTGGAGTGCGCCGAATGGTGTGCAGACATTGATGCACGAACGATTTGATGACTCATTGAAGGGTGTTGGTGGGGACCGTCCCGTAGGCGTTGGTCATGGGCTCACCGTCTGAAATGAACCAAATCAACAACAGGATGCTTCCAATGAGTGGAAGGATGCCAATGAGAAGCCACCAACCGCTCTTGTCAACATCGTGCAGACGGCGAATGCTGACACCGAGCAACGGTAGAATCCCACCAAAGAAGAGGACCAACGAGAAGAGACCGAGGCCCGTGATGCCATCGAGGGTGACGGCAATGAATGAGCCGATTGCGTATGCCAGGTACGTCCACCAGTATTCCGAACGCGATGCCCTTCCCGAGAAATCGAAATATTTGTTCTGAAAACACGTTTGGAGAGCGTCTTGGAAGGACATGGGGGCGCCAGGACGTCCTCCGCCTACCGGCATTTGAATGACGGTTTGACCTCCGGGAGTGATGGCAATGGGTTGGGGTGGTGTGGATTCTTCCATACAAAACCGAACTCTTACTGCCTTGATAAATTTCATCCCTACGACGAGTTCAACGAAGGAGATTAGAGACCGGGTCGGCGACCGAGCAAATCAGATCCGTAGGCGACCACACGCCGGTAAACATCGTGTAAACAAGCAGAGCAAAGACGCCGATAACGCCAAAGAAAACCCCGTCGTTCCAATCCTTCACTTTCAGTCCATCAAGTGGACCAAAGGGGAGCATGTTAAACAAACCGAGAATCAAATTGAAGACGATCCAGTACACGCCCGCATTGAACAGCATGGCCTGCCATACAAGGGCTCCATTGACTACGTAGGTGCCTCTGAACCCAAGAACCCCAAACGACTCGGTTGGCAACGCAAGGTGTGCTCCAGTCAAGCCGATGATCAATCCCCAGAGTGGGATGCCAATGAGGAAGAGGCTGAAATTTGTGAGCGGTCCTGCAACAGCGATGTGTCCGTTTTGACGGCGCGTGACGAGGCCAGCAACCATGACTGCCCCCGGCGCCATGAATAAAAAGCCGAGGAAGAAAGATAGGAAAATACCAAACTGCAAACCCTTGGGGTCAGCTCGGAATTCCGCCCAACAGCCGTGCCGTTTAGCAACCAATTTATGTCCAATTTCATGCAGCAGGAAGGCCGGTCCGACACCCAGGGCCCAAACCGGCATGGAAAGGCAAAGAAAAACCAACCAAGGCGAGATTCCCCCCATACGAGAAATCCCTGAAACACCGCCAACGGCCATGAAGCCAAGGGCGAGCGTAAACGCTCCCATCGCCAAACGGAGGTGTTGTTTTTCCGTTTCGCTGAAGTGCCAGAGACGTCCCTTGTGATGTTTGGGTTTCTCCCACAAATCTTGCCCGAGAAGTTGCATGAATGCCCCCGACAGTGGTGTTGAACCCTCAAACTTCGCGCCACCGCCGTAGGCTGGCTGATGAACACGGTGTATTTTCGGTGGGTCTTGCCGACGCGAAAAGGGATCGTTGTTGAGCATGTCTGCCCTTGAATCCCGCTTGCCCATGCATCGTTGGACCGAGAGGTCAATCTTGAATCCTCGTGTCCGAGGGTTCATGTGCAAGACCTTCATGGCAACATGAGACACCATGTCCATGCCGAGGAAAGCCATGCAAGAGCTGGGCTTCCAAGCATGTTGTTTGCGCTGCGACGCTCCTGATGAAGTCGGACTTGAGCGGTGCTCAACATGCATTCAACATCATCGAAACGTGCGTGAAACCCTTGCCTCTGCTCCACCGGATGACCCGTTGTACCAACTTGCCAAGGAGGTTATGGCCATGGCAGCATCCCCGCATCGTTACGACCACGATGAAGTGCACGGAGAGGTGTTGATTGAGCAACAGAGGTTAGCGGGTTCTCTATCCGGCCCAAAGCAGCGTAGAACTGAGGACGATGTTGTTCGTGTTTTTGACGAACAACGAGCGGTGCAGAAAGCAAACGTGATACGTGACGTTGGAAACAAAAACCCCTGGAAAAACGCTGCCCCTTCGGCAGACGAGGCGAACGTCATCAGCCAGCAGACCTGGTCCATTGAAGGGCAGGAAATTGATCCGCATTACGGCGCTCGAACAGTTCCAAGTAAGCCCATTCAACCGGTTGACCGAAGTGAACGAACAGGAGAGGATACAGAACTTACCGACCGTGTTCATGCCGCGGTTTCCTCATCAGGATTGGATGAAGATGTGGCCGAAATTTTTGAAGAATTGGAGTTCAAGCAACGGCAATCAAAACGCGCGGCATTGAAAGAAGCGATGGAAGACATCAAGGAAATGGTCGATGACGACCTGGAATTCTGACGGGGATTGGGTGGATTTCAGAATCAAATCAAAGCACGGTCTCGATGGCCGAGCGAGGAGATGTGGTTTGATTGAGTTGGTAGCTAAACCGTTGCGTTCCCTTTCCTTTCGATTTTTTCCCGAGGAATTCTACATGACCCAATTCAGCGATGTTGCTGACATGCGTTCCGGCACATGGACACATGTCAACGCGGTCGCCAATTTGAATAATGCGGAGTTCTGACACGCTCGCTGGAAGCAAATCCATATTGGTTCGGTCTGCTGGCATGATGGCGTTGATAGCATCACGAGTCATGATAGCATCTGTTACTTCCAACGCCTGATCAATGTGGTTGTTGGTGCTTTCGAGAAGGATTGAAATTTTTTCTTCATCAAAAGAGATGGGATTGAAATCAATCCGTGAACGATCTGCATGAATCTGATTGCCCACCGTACGCACACCATCAAACAGTTCGTAGGCAAGTCCACTGATGAGATGTTGAGCCGTGTGCATCCGCATGTGAGCATAGCGCTTGTCCCAATCGATGATGCCACGAATTTCGTCACCGGCTTCCAATTGATGATTTGCTCCAACGGTATGGACGACGTCGTTTCTTCCCCTCACTTCAGAGACTTGAATATCTCCGTTCGGCCCTTGAAGAACGCCTGTATCCCAATGTTGACCTCCCCCTAACGGATAGAACAGGGTTCGGTCAAGAACGACGTGTTCATCCTCCACCGATTGTACCGTGGCGTCAAAACGTCGGTAATACCCAAACTCAAGATTTTCGAGATAGAGTTTAACGGTCATGAAGCGACCAACCGTTGTGGATTGATGAGATTAACCGTGTTCAGGAACGGGTTGCCCAGGTCCAAAGTCTTCCAGTAAGCCGGTATTGGCTGCATCCGAACCATCGATGACGATAGCGGGTGTCTTCCATGCAACGGCCAATGCAACCGTTGAGTCCCAGAGCGCTCGTAGGAAGCCCACTTCCTCGTATTCCCAGCCGCGTTCCTCGGCATATTCCTTCACAATGGGCGCTGCTTTTGGAAGGTTGAAGTGGGAGAGAGCTGGAAGAAGATGGTGTTCGATTTGATAGTCCAATCCAACGAAGAAAAACGAGCCGACGGGTCCAAGTTTGATCCTTCTTCCCGTTTCGATTTGAAGGCGCCAATTCTCGTCATATTCCATCACGATTGGGCGGCCGGCGTGCCCGACGATGAAAATCGCCGTCAAATACACACCCACGGTTGCCCAAAGCAAGACATAGAATCCAACGGTGACTTGCCATGAAAGACCGAGAAGAACAGGTAGAACGAGCCACAAAAAGAAGTGTGCAACCAGAAGGCTGACGTCCAATAGCCACATCTTGTTGAATCGGTTTTTCTTTGCCGTAAAGGGCGCCTTGAGAATGTACTTGAGCCCATCATACCGCATGAGATGGCCGACCAAGGGTGTAATAATGGGCCAAAAGATGTAAGCCTGAATGTACTTTTGGAAAAACCGACGTATTGGGCCGCTGGTTTGATACTCTTCTTCAGAGAATGTAAGTGGCCAGGAGTAGATGTCCGGGTCCTTTTCGATCACGTTTGGATGGGCGTGGTGTTTGACGTTGTGTTTTTCCCGCCAGTAATTCATCGAGAGACCAGAAAACAGAGGAAAGGCAAGGGAAGCAAGCGTGAGGTTGCCCGTTTTTGATTTGCAGGCCGAAGAGTGAACACCTTCATGGCCCATCATAGCAATGGTGGTGGTGATTAAACCTGTCAACGGAAGGAGCAACAGACCCCATTTCATGGGGAGATAAATGTGAGCAGTGTAGAGACCACCGACCACGCCCATCAAGAGCAAAAGTTTGGTCCAAGATTTTGCCGTTGGTTTGTCCAACAAACCCCGTTCTTGCAGTTTTTTTCGCAATTCTGCCATTGGATGTGCACCCATCTCCATCACCAACGCGTGAAGCGTTCTCATATTGGGCAACCCGTAGAGCCTAAGAAAGTGGTGTTTCAATCCACACTAGATAGGTAGGTTCACACGATGTCTTGAGCAAACGAGGCTGCACGCCGAACGATTGCATCAAAAGATATTTCATCAATATCTGTAGGAAGATGAAGTTCACACGTTTCAATGAAGCCGTTAGGTGGCGTCCACGATGGGGTTCCTTTCCACCACAACTCAACCAACCCGTCTGCATGCTTCAACAGCAAATCTGCTTCAATATTCTGTTGTTGTAAGGTACTCGACAATGCCATACCTCCAACCCATGGCTCAACATCAGGATAAGAAAACTGTTGGACGACTGATGGTGGAACATCATGCGTGAGGTTACCAGGTGTTTTGTACCCCTTGTGTTGCATATCGATGATCCTATCGACCGTAAGCTCGGTGGGAAGATCTCGTTCATTGCTGGACACGACAACATGGAATGTGTCACCTTCTGGTTCAACATTGAGCACCCGTGTTCTCAACAGACAGGTCACGTTGCCTTGAATCACTTGATGAGCCATGTGCTTCAGGACCCACTCCCATCGGCAACCCCAGCCGTCGTCGTTTTCATAGAGAGAAAGAAACTCCATTTGGTCTTGAGAGAAATAGTTGGAGATGAGATCAAGATTGATTATGCGTCCGGGGTGATGAAGTGGAAGGCCTACTTCTGCTTCGATGTCTACGATCGTAACACTATAATTTCTGGATTGAAAATGATGTGAGAGAAGAAGACTGTCCAGTGATGCACCGAGCAAAAGAATGTGCATTAAGCATCAACTCGATTGATTTCCAACGCAAATACAGGACATGATGGGATACAAAGACGACAATGTGTACAGTCCTCCTCACGAACATAGATCATTCGTTGTTCAAGATGGAGAACGTCCACTGGACACAGAGCAATACAAGCTGCACAACCAAAGCATCGATCTTCTCGGACTTCAAACCGATGATTCGGTATCCGTCCCATAACCGGTGGAAAACATACATGTTCATGGACACTTCGTTTTCCATGTGAAAGAGTAGTGTCTTTTTTCCTTTGAAAATAAGACTGCAGGTTTTGACCCCCTTATTTCCACTGGAATGATCATTTATGGTTCCGTTGATTTGAAAGAAAGATGAGGGTAGGTTGATTTGAGAGAAACCCATTGAAGATGGTCGCGTCAAGTTAATCAATATATGGAATTCAAAGTCATGAGATTTCGAACCTAATCATCTCAAAAATAGTTCCAGTGGAAGCAAAGGGGTGGAACCCACATCTTCATGATAGACCATCACGTGGTATGTGTATGGTCCTCTATGCTCCAGGAAGAACCAGTTCGTATCCTGATGAGCCACCAACGAACGGATTGCGATTTCATTATCTTGGTGGAGGAGATGAAGTTGGAAACGTTGGTATTGTTCTTGAAGATCCAAACGGTACGAGGTTATTGTTGGATTATGGTCTTGCACCAACCACACCACCACGTTACCCTTCAGAAGCTCCTGTAATTCATGACGCTGTTATCACGCATTCTCATATTGACCATCTTGGCATGGCACCGTGGCTGTGCGCCCATCATCGAACTCGTCTACATGGAACAGTAATCACTTCACAACTCTCAGAAATGATGTGGCATGATTGCTACAAAGTTAGTTCCATTGAAAAATACCCTCTTGCTTGGGACAAACGAGACATTGACACAGCCCTTGACTCATGGTATGTCCACGATTTTGGACAATCTTGGAATCACCATGATTGGAAGCTCACGCTCCACTCCGCTGGTCATATTCCTGGTGCTGCGATGCTGCATATTGAGATGCCAACCACGAGCGTTTTGCTAACCGGTGATTTTGACACCCGAGATTCACCCTTGGTCAAAGGTGCACAGCCGGTGAAAGCGGACATTCTGTTTGTGGAAGGAACGTATGGCGGTCGCGATCACCCACCAAAGGAAGAAGAGGTAAGCCGTTTTATCGAAGCTGTTGAACGAATCGTCAAACGAGGTGGAAAAGTACTGATTCCAGCCTTTGCAAACGGTCGAACCCAAGACGTGGTGATGCTTCTTCACCAGCATCTTCCCTGGTTGGACGTTCACGTCGACGGTATGGGAAAGCGTGTTGCCAAGATTCATCTTGAACACCAGTCCATGCTTCGTGATGGCACAGCCCTCGAGCGTGCATGGCGATGGGCCAAACAAGTCTCTAGCAAATCCGACAAAAAGAAAGCTCTGAACGGAGATGTCATCGTGACCACATCCGGCATGCTCAACGGAGGACCAGCGATTTGGTACCTCAACCGTCTTCGTCACGATGCAAAGAATGCAGTGTTCTTCACAGGATACCAGGCACGAGATACTGGGGGGCGTGAACTTCTCGACACAAGAACCGTTGAGATTTACGGAAACAACGTCAACATCAATCTAGAGTTGGAACAGTTTTCATTCTCCACGCACGCTGGCCATCAGGAACTTCTCGATTTTGCTAAAGCATGCGAGGCAAAACACGTGGTGGTCTACCACACCGATCCGACCCATGCACGTCCACCATTGGTGGTTGCCCTTGAAGAACAAGGACACGTTGTTCATGAACCCATCAACGGCGAATCCTACATCATTGAGTGATCAAAGGGTGGAGTCTGCACTCAGCATAATGAAGCAGAACCCATGATCGAATCCTTTCTTCACAACCCATTTTCCTCCGGCAGCCTCACATTCTTCTTTGGTTGTGTAAATTTCACCACGGTCACGAGGGTCATCTCCACCATTTCCGAGAGATACTGGGATTTTTTTGGTTAAAATCTGGATGGTAATTTCAGGCATATCATCGTCTCCTCCAACACCGGTTGGAATCTTCTTGATGAGGATGTGAGCCAAAATGGTCGCGTTGTCACCACCCACTTCACCGATACTTCGTATGTTGTTGATACTGCTCTTCGCTGTGTCGTGTTTTCTTTCGAGGGACTCATCGCTACTTGCATCTACAGGTCCACCATCAGTCGCAACGCTTCCACGGTTTGATCGTGTTGAGTTGTGATGCTCATCTCCCGATGTCACCTCCGCTGCTGCTACGTTTCCGGTTGTGCTGCTTAACATCAAAATGGCGAAGAACACCACCATTGCTTTTCGTATTGCTTTTGTTTTTCCAAGCATGTAAGATTATATCCATCTGTTCCTTATTGAAAGTAGTGTTTTCTTCTCGTTGACAGGCCCTCTCCGATAATCTACAACCGTCTCAAGAAAGCGAAGTCATTGAATACATCCAAGCCCAGCGAAGGCTTGAGTCCCATGGCGGCCAAAGCACCAACCGGCGGAAAGAAGCGGAAGAAGAAGCGTAAGATGCGTCTTTCTTTGAAGCAGTCAAAGATGAACACCACGTCCGACAAATACAGCGATTCGCTTGGTTGGTCCCAGGATGTTGGCCGCACCCTTGGGGATGCACCTGCGCCAAAAGGTCCCGAGACGCTCAAAGTCCAATGCGAGATGTGCGGGTCAATGCTCAAAATCCCGAAACCAAAACGGTCCAAATACACCGTAACATGTTCCTACCCTGAGTGCGGTCACCAAATGAATTTCGATTGAGATGACTCGATCATCTTTGGTTTTGTTTCTCACAACCTTGTTTGTTCTCCCAGGATGTTATTCAGCCTCCTCATCTGATGACGCAGTGGACTTTCGTCTTGCAACAACCACGTCAATGCGTGATTCTGGTTTGCTCGATCTTTTGGTAGAGGAATTTGAAGAACTTCACGATGTTGACGTTGAATACGTTGCTGTTGGTACGGGGGCAGCTCTGCACCTTGGTGAAAACGGTGACGTGGACGCCCTGATTGTCCATGCCCCTGAGCAAGAACAAGCGTTTCTTGATTCGGGCTACGGCCATAACCGAACCCAAATCGCTTGGAATGCCTTTGTTCTTCTTTCACCTGACCCTCTCCCTTCAACCCTCAACGACGCTTTTCAGACGCTTGTAGATGAAGAACGGTGCTTTGTCTCACGAGGGGACAACTCTGGAACTCATCTAAAGGAGCAAGCCATATGGAGAGAACTAGCAACAACATCCAACATCACCCTCGTCGAGGATGTGAATGGCATTCATCCCGTTGGCGATTGGTACTATTCAATAGGACAGGGTATGGGTGCGGCCATCAACATGGCACATGAAAAGGGATGTGTGACCCTTTCAGACCGAGGTACTGCACTTCAGTTCCAACCCTCCATATCCTTGGAACGGTACGAGTTTGACGATGAAACGGTCTTCAACCCTTACTCCTTCATCACCGTGGATGGCGGAAACGAAGAGATTTCACATCAATTCTTGGAATACTTGCTGAACGATGGCCGTGACACCATTGCAAACTACACCATTGGTGGAGAAGCGGCGTTCTTTGTTTAATGTTCAATCCATTCCCCTTTCAACATCGAAACGGCAAATGGGTCATCGAGGGGAACCGATTCCCCGTTACGCAACACGATCATTTGGTCAGCGATTCGGTGTGCCTGTGGGATGTTGTGGGTTGCCATCACAATGCATGTTCCGCCTTCTTTGAGGCGAATCAGCTCCTTCTCAATGGTTTGAACATGAAGCCATCCAAGATTTGCGGTGCACTCATCAAGCAGCAAGAGAGATGGAGAAAAACTCAGTTGACGCGCAAGCACCAACCGTTGACGTTCACCGCCCGATAATTGATCCACATCTTGGTCAAGTTGGTTGTCCAAGCCGAGCAGGCGAGCAAAAGCCAATCCGGTTGGTTCAAGTTCCGGAAACCACCGCTGAGCCAACATCAATTCATTCCCGACCGAGGCAGACAGCACCACGGGGTGTTGTTGCACGTAAATGCAAGCATGCGGCCCACACACCATCTCATCCGATTCAAGCCCTGCCAAACTGCGCAACATCGTGGTCTTTCCAGCACCCGATTCACCAACAATGGCCGTGATGGTTCCCGGGCGTAGATTGATGTGAACATCGTTCAACAGCGTTTGCTGATTTTTCGTGACGCTCACGATTTTTTCCTGTAATGACGCCCATGCCCGAGGCAATGGCAGGTCGTTTCCACGAACCTCCATTGACGTCACCCTTCGTTTTGTTTGAACCAATCCAGCCAACCCCACCAACATCAAAGAAAGGGCGAGAAGAAGCAGACCCAGTAATCCTGCAAGGTCCATGTTCCCCTTTGATGTCTCAAGCACTATGCTCGTGGTCATCACTCTCGTTTTTCCTGCGATGTTGCCACCGACCATGATGACGGCACCGACCTCTGCAATCGCTCGCCCAAAAGCGATGACAATGGCATGATATACGCCGTTTCGGGCTAATCGAATTTCCATTTCAAACCGTTGCCGTTTCGAAATTCCCAGGGTTGCCAATGTGTCGTTGTACCGTTGACCAACCCCTTCGAAGGCGACCCATGACCCGCCCCAGACGAGCGGAAGGATGAGGCATGTTTGTGCGAACACCATCGCTTGAACCGTGAACAACAGATCGAGCGACCCCAGTGCGCCAGCCTTTGAAAACAAGGAATATACGAATACACCCACCACGACGGGTGGTAGCCCGTACAGGGCGGTCACGATCGTTTTCAATTTTGAAAAGGCTGGATGGTGTTGATGTGCGCACCAGGCGCCGAGTGGCACCCCGATGGCCGTGGCCAACAACGTAGCACTCCCGCTGGTGAGAAAGGTGGTTTGAATCGCTTGCCAAAGCGCCTCACCATCCACCATGCAGCGACATCGCCGCGCCCCCCATCATACTACCGTTCACCCACATCCTCAAGCACAAGGGGCTCGTGGAGGGTGCATGGATGGCCATGCATTGTGGTTGAATCAATGCGCTATCCTCGGCTATACGCCCCACCCACGCCGTTACGAAACGGGCACCCGTACCAGCCAAGATGCCGCCGATCAACTCGGTTGCGAGGTCTCCCACATTGCAAAATCAATCGTCTTTGAAGGGAAGCAAGGGGCCGTCGTTGTGATCACGAGCGGTGCCAACCACGTCGACAGGAAGAAGAAACTCAAACACCTTCTCGGATACAAACCGGGCATGAGCGATGCATCCTACATCGTTGAACACACCGGGTATGAGCCAGGGGGTGTCCCACCGTTTGGTCACACCAAGCCTTGCACGGTGTTCATGGACGAGGATTTGCTCCAGTACGAGGTGGTGTGGGGGGCTGCTGGGTGTGCTCAAACCGTCTTCCCACTCACGCCCGTTGAACTTCAAACATGGTCGGAAGCGATCGTTGGCGACATCAAACAATAGGTGATGGCAATGACGGATTTCCCCTATTTCATTACCGTTGAAGAGGCCCGTGAGATTTGCAAGAAGACCCCTCCGTCTTTGGCGGTTGAAGAAGTCGGGCTTGACGAAAGCCACGGGCGCGTTCTTGCCACAGATCTACCGAGTTTGGTCAA
>Ga0181566_10003373_pt1 | contig 13089 bp, 10 predicted proteins | sample 101ome_15_FD_133762 | JGI IMG/M metagenome (GOLD analysis project Ga0181566, IMG submission 133762) | Coastal salt marsh microbial communities from the Groves Creek Marsh, Skidaway Island, Georgia - 101402AT metaG (megahit assembly) | ecosystem: Environmental > Aquatic > Marine > Intertidal... | reverse complement strand
GTGCGCTAAGCGCATGCACGAAATTCCCGCTTCGTCCCGTGGTATCTCCCGCGGCCAGTTCCAGCGCCCGGTCTCGATACGGAATTACCGTCCCGTCGATCGAGAAATCCCGGGCAGGCTCGGCAAAATCGGGCGCGATGGGCAGAGGCGTTGTCACGGCGGCCTCGGGGGCCGGGCGCAGGCGGCCTATCCCGACGGCGGCAAGCGGCACGGTCGGACCGCGCGTACAGGTATTGCCCGGATCGGCGATTGCTGTGCCGCTGACCGTCGCTTTGACCAACGGACCTCCACCCCGCGCGAACGCGTACGGCGCGATATCGAACCAGAGCTCGGCGTGATGTTCGATATTGCGGTCGCGGCGGCAGCGGCGGCGGACGTCTGGAGGCCATGCGCCGCTTTGGTAACCGATCCGCGCGTCGTCGGAGGCCAGATCCCCGAATGCGACCGTATCCGGCGGCGAATAGGTGGCCAGCGCCTGGCCGCAGATCAGGCCCGGCCGGGAGCCCAAATCCATGGTGAAAAGCTGGGTTCGCTGGACCGGTTCGACAAACGCGGTGTTGTAAGTCGATCGGCCGGGATCGCAGGCCGCAATTGTCAGCGCGGCCATTGCGAACAAAAACACTCTGAGCATGCCTACCCCCTCAGTCGCGAATGTTACCTACCCTGAAAGTATAGCGGCGAAGACACCACGCATGGGCCGATGTCCCAAAATTGTCACAGCGACGCGCACCACTGTACCCGGACACCGCCTCCCGATTAATTGATTGGGAACGTCCTGCGGGCAGCTTATGTTCCGGGGAAAAATTTCGCCGGGAGACGAGACCATGCTGACACGATCCAGACCCACCTGGGAATTATCCGAATCCGCCGCGACGGACGAAGCAGATTTTCTGAACCGCCGCGAGCTGTGCAAATCCATCGCCGCCGGATCTATCCTGGCCGGATCGTCGTCGCTGCTGGGCGCATCGTCGGCCTTCGCGGCGACAGACAAAGACCCGTCGGCGCATCTCTATCCTGCAAAAGGCAACGGGGCCTATACGCTCGACCGTGACATCACGCCGGAAAAAATCGCCACCACCTACAACAACTTCTACGAATTCGGCAGCCACAAGAATATCTGGAAGGCGGCGCAGGAGCTGAAAACGCGCCCCTGGGAAGTGACCATCGACGGCATGGTCGAAAAGGAAATGAAAGTCGATATCGATACGCTGCTGAAATCCATGCCACTTGAGGAACGTCTTTACCGTCATCGCTGCGTCGAAGCCTGGGCCATTGCCGTGCCCTGGACCGGATTTCCGATGAAGGCGCTGCTGGATTACGCGAAACCCCGGGCCGGCGCCAAATACGTCGTGATGGAGACCTTCGAGGACAAGAAGATGGCCTCCGGCCAGCGCCAGTTCTGGTATCCGTGGCCCTATCTCGAGGCAATCACCATCGAAGAAGCCGCCAACGAACTGACGATCATCGGCACCGGCGCCTACGGCAAGCCGATGCCGAAACAGAACGGCGCACCGCTGCGCCTGATTGCGCCCTGGAAATACGGCTTCAAGCAGATCAAGTCGATCGTGCGGTTTCACTTCACGGACCAGCGGCCGAAAAGCTTCTGGGAACAGATCCAGCCGAAGGAATACGGCTTCTGGGCCAACGTGAACCCCGAAGTGGACCACCCGCGCTGGAGCCAGGCGACCGAAAAACTGCTCGGCACCGGCAAGCGCGTACCCACCCTGCTGTATAACGGCTACGCCGAACAGGTCGCCGGGCTGTACACAGAGGTCGGTAAGACGGAGAAGATTTTTTACTGAGGGCCGTTGCCGATCCCGTCATTCCCGCGAAGGCGGGAATCTCCGCAACACGGAGCACGATCTCAATGAGATCCCCGCCTTCGCGGGGATGACGGTGTGTATCGCCCCTAAACCAGCGTCGCTTCCGTCGCCTCTTTCACATCGTCTTCCGATACGCCGTCGGCCAGCTCCACCAGTTTCAGCCCGCCGTCGACCACGTCGAACACGCCGAGATTGGTGATGATGCGGTCGACCACCGCCCGGCCCGTCAGCGGCAGGGTGCATTCCTTCAGCAGTTTGGAATCGCCGTTCTTCGACGTGTGATCCATCACCACGATCACGCGGCCGACGCCGGCCACCAGATCCATCGCGCCGCCCATGCCCTTAACCAGCTTGCCCGGGATCATCCAGTTGGCGAGATCGCCGTTTTCGGCGACTTCCATCGCGCCGAGAATGGCCATGTTGATCTTGCCGCCGCGGATCATCGCGAATGACTGGTCGCTGCCGAAATAGGACGTGCGGTCCATTTCGGTCACGGTCTGCTTTCCGGCATTGATCAGGTCGGCGTCGATTTCGTTCTCGGTCGGGAACGGGCCGATGCCGAGCATGCCGTTCTCCGACTGCAGCGTCACATCCACGCCTTCCGGGATGTAGTTGCTGACCAGCGTCGGGATGCCGATACCGAGATTGACGTACCAGCCGTCCTGCAGCTCCTGCGCCGCCCGTTCGGCCATCTGATTTCTATCCCACATATTCTTGACCTCCTGTTGGTCGTATTTGTCGGCGCCGGCCCGCTCCCCCTCCCTGCTACCCACAAGGATAATTCCATGGGTGGCCGGGAGGGGGGCGGGCCGGTGCGTCTCCGCGTCAGCGGATGAAACTAAGCAGCCCGCACGGTGCGCTGTTCGATGCGCTTTTCGTGCTCGCCCTGGATGATCCGGTGCACGTAGATGCCCGGCGTGTGAATGAGATCGGGATCGAGCGAACCCGTGGGCACGATTTCCTCGACCTCGGCGACGCAGATTTTGCCGCAGGTCGCCGCCGGCGGATTGAAGTTCCGCGCTGTCTTGCGATAGATCAGATTGCCCTGCTCGTCGCCCTTCCAGGCCTTCACGATTGACAGATCGGCGACCAGGCCGTGCTCGAGGATGTAGGTTTCGCCGTCGAATTCCTTTTCTTCCTTGCCTTCGGCGATCACCGTACCGACGCCTGTCTTGGTATAGAAGCCCGGAATGCCGGCGCCGCCAGCGCGCATGCGTTCGGCCAGCGTGCCCTGCGGATTGAATTCGAGTTCCAGCTCTCCGGCCAGATACTGGCGCATGAATTCGGCGTTCTCGCCGACATAGGACGACACCATTTTCCTGACCTGTTTGGTCTGCAACAGCAGGCCAAGGCCGAAATCGTCGACGCCGGCATTGTTCGACGCGACCGTCAGGTCCTTTGTGCCGGCATCGCGGATCGCGGCGATCAGCAGTTCCGGTATGCCGCACAGGCCGAACCCGCCGGCCGCGATGGTCATACCATCGTACAGGGTGCCCTCCAGCGCTTCCGCGGCGGAGCCGTAAACCTTGTTCATGGTGAAATTCCCCGTTGTCGTCCGTGTTTTTTCCGGCCCGTCTCGAAACCCGGCCGATTCGCTCAGGAGTTTCGCTTATTCGACTGCGCCAGCCAAGCGGTGGCGCAAAGAAAAAGCCCGGTGCGATAAAGCACCGGGCAAGTTTAACAGGGAGGCTTCACGTCTGGGAGACGTAGGATAACCGGATACCTGGATCCGAAAATCCGGGTATCCCGAGACCCTTGGCCGGGGAGACCCGGCCCCGACGGCGCGTCTGAATCGATGCGCCATCTCGCCATCTTAGATAGGCCCCGCGTTAACGAATTAGAATTGTCCGTTTGGAAAATCAGCTATGCAAATTTTGCATAACCACAACACATTGAAACAAAAAACTATTTTCGCCTGCTACTGATGCTGCGCAGCAGAAAATCGCGGAAGGCGACGATCCGCTGGGAATGCCGCAACTCTTCCGGATAGACCAGATACACGTCGAATTTCGGCCCTTCGAGCTCCGGCATGATGGGCACCAGGTCGTGGGCCAGCTGGCCCATGTAGTCCGGCAGGGAGGCAATGCCGAGCCCGCTGGCCGCGGCGCGGAACATGGCGTAGATGTTGTTGACCCGCAGCACCGGCTCGCGTGCGTCTTCCGGGTCGCGGCCGGCCGCCATCAGCCAGTTGATATCGGTGAACGGCTGATGGAACGAGCCGTCATAGGCGATGATCTGGTGGTTATCGAGATCTTCGACGCCGCGCGGCGTGCCGTGGTCTTTCAGGTAGTTGGGCGACGCAAACACCCGGTGATGCATCGCCAGCAGCGGCCGGCGGACCAGATCCGCCTGGGTCGGCGGCGTCATGCGGATGGCGACGTCAGCCTCTCCCATGCTGAGGTCGAGCTCGTCCTCGGCGACGATCAGCGTCACCTGGATATCGGGATAATGCTCGATGAATTCCTTGAGCCGCTCGGTCAGCCAGATCGACCCGAACGCCACCGTGGTCGTGATCCGCAGCGGTCCCTGCGGTTTGTCGCGAGATTCGGACACCAGCGATTCGGCGATGGCGACCTTGGCGAACACGTCCTTGGCCGTGGCGTAGAGCGTCTCGCCGGTTTCGGTCAGTTTCAGGCCTCGGGCGTGGCGGTGGAACAGCGGTACGTTGAGGCTCTGTTCCAGCGAGGAGACCTGCCGGCTGACCGAGGATTGCGACAGGTTCAGGATTTCGCCCGCATGGGTGAAGCTGCCGGCCTCCGCGACGGCGTGAAAGACTCTGAGCTTGTCCCAATCCATGATGCGTCGCCCGGCTCCGCCCTGCTCTACTCCGCGGCCTGCGCCGCGGCGCTTTCATGCTCGGCGATGAACTTCTCGGCCTCCAGCGCCGCCATGCAGCCGGTGCCGGCGGCGGTGACCGCCTGGCGATAGGTCTTGTCCTGCACGTCGCCCGCGGCGAATACGCCCGGCACGCTGGTACGCGTCGAATCGGGCGCGGTGGTGACATAGCCCTCGTCGTCCATATCGACCTTGCCCTTGAACAGCGCGGTCGCCGGGTCGTGACCGATAGCGATGAACAGGCCGTGGACCGGCAGTTCCGATGTTTCGTCGGTTTTCACGTTGCGCAGTTTCAGCCCGGTCACGCCCAGGGGATCGTCGTCGCCCAGCACTTCTTCCACGACGGTGTCCCAGATGACGTCAATCCGGTCATGGGCCATCAGCCGGTCGGCGAGAATTTTTTCCGACCGCAGGGAATCCCGACGGTGGATCAGCGTCACCCTGGTCGCGTGGTTTGTCAGATACAGCGCTTCCTCGACCGCCGTGTTGCCGCCACCGACGACCGCGACCTCTTTTTCACGATAGAAAAAGCCGTCGCAGGTGGCGCAGGCCGATACGCCGAAACCCTGGAATTTCTGTTCCGTTTCCAGCCCCAGCCAGCGCGCCTGCGCGCCGGTCGAAATAATGACCGAATCCGCCGTATAGGTATCGCCGGAATCGCCCCTGCAGACGAACGGACGGTTGGTGAAATCCACATCGACGATCAGGTCGTTGATCATCTTGGTGCCGACATGTTCGGCCTGGTCGTGCATCTGTTCCATCAGCCACGGCCCCTGGATCACATCGGCGAATCCGGGATAGTTCTCAACGTCGGTTGTGATGCTCATCTGGCCGCCGACTTCCATGCCGGTCACCAGGGTCGGCGCCAGAGAGGCACGCGCCGTGTAAACCGCCGCGGTATATCCGGCAGGGCCGGAGCCGATGATGAGTACTTTGGAATGATGCGTTTCGGCCATTTGGCGTTTCCGATGAGTTTGTATCTGCTGGAATGAGTTTTAGGACGCGGCGCGCGCTGAGGCAAATGCCGTGTAGCGCCGGACGACTTCCTCCGCGACGTTTTCGGTATCGCGCAATGCCTCGTAGGTCCAGGATTCGAGCGCCCCATCGAACGGCCGCGTCATCCCCTGGTCATGCAGATGGGCATGAAAACGGTCGAATTTGTCCGATCCGCCGTCCAATCCTGCGACATAGACCGGTTTGCCGGTCGAACAGGCTTCCGACACCATGGACACCGAATCGGCTGTCACGACGATCGCATCGGCCAGCGCCAGCAGGCCCAGATATGGGTTGTCGCCCTGTCCGTCCCAGAACCACCACGCTGTTCCGGCCAGCCCGCCCCGCAGCAAAGCCTCGTTTTCCTCGCCCGTGCGCCGCGATGCCGTCAGGGCAAGGCCTGCCCCGTGATCCGCCGACAGCCGCTTCAGCCCGGCCGCGAGATTTGTGATCGACGCCTCCGTCATCCGATATTGCCCGTTCGAGCCGCCGATCAGCACGGCGACCAGCGGCCGCGGCAGGGACGCCAGGGTATCGGCGAAACGGTCGGCCGCGGCGGCAAGAACGGCTTCGGTGATGCCGGTCAGCGCACCCGATGTCTGAACGACGTTGTCGCCCGACAGCCCGTCATGGCGCGGCGCGGCAATGACGTCGAACCGGGCACGGCGGCTGACCGGATCCTGCACCTGGACGCAGAAGGTGCGGCCGCCGCTCGCCGATTTGATGGCCAGCGCCGGCGCCACCGTCTGCCGACCGGCGGCAATCACGATGTCGGGCCACGGCGGCACCAGCCGGTCGCGATCGGGATCGGCGGCACGCAGCGGGTTCAGCCACAGCCGGGGCGGCAGCTTCGACCAGGGCAGGCCGGGCTCGACGCGCCTGATGTCCGGTTCGACGCCCAGCGCCGATGCCAGTCCCAGGCACTGGTTCGCATGTCCGGCCTTGCCGTCGGTCAGCACCCATATTTTTGCGTCGAAAATGCCGGTCATCCACAGACCCCGGAGACACAGAATTGAAATATAATTATCATTCTTTAGAATATAATTACGCCCCGACGGACCGGCGGAGCATCCATCGGTCGAAATTAGCGGAATTTGCGGCAATGGCCAGACTCAAACTCGACAAGATCGACCTCAAAATCCTTCGCGACCTGCAGGACGACGGACGCATGACCAATGTCGACCTGGCGAAAAACGCAGGTATCTCGCCGCCGCCCTGTCTGCGCCGGGTGCGCACCCTCGAAGACACCGGTTGCATTCGCGGCTATCACGCCGATATCGACGCCGAGGCGCTGGGCTTCGGCGTCACCGTATTCGCCAATGTCGGGCTGCACAGCCAGGCCGAGGCCGACCTGGTGGCCTTCGAGGAGCGCGTCGCCCGGTGGCCCGAAGTCCGAGAATGCCACATGCTGGCCGGCGAAACCGATTTCCTGCTGAAGATCGTCGCCACCGACTGGGACGCCTATCAGAAATTCCTCACCACCAATTTGACGCCGGCCCCGAATGTCAGCGTCGTCAAATCGGCGCTCGGGATTCGCACGTCGAAGCGCGAATTCGGCGTGCCGATCGACGTCGACGGGGAATCCGGCTGATCCGATTGCGGAAAAAACCGGTCAGGCCGTTTCGGGCCGGAAACCGAGCGCCACGCCGTTGATGCAGTGGCGCTTGCCCGTGGGCGGCGGACCGTCGTCGAACACGTGTCCGAGATGGCCGCCGCAGCGGCGGCAATGGACCTCGGTGCGGGCCACCAGAAGCTTGTAATCCGTTTTGGTGCCGACCGCGTTGGGCAGCGCCTCGTAAAAGCTGGGCCAGCCGGTGCCGCTGTCGAACTTGGTTTTCGACGCATAGAGATCCAGGTCGCAGCCGGCGCAGGTATAGATCCCGGCCCGCTTTTCGTTCAGCAACGCACTGGTGTAAGGCCGTTCCGTCGCCTCGTGACGCAGCACGGCATAGGCGTCCTCGCTCAGCCGCTTGCGCCATTCCGCGTCGCTCAGCGTGAATTCGAATGCGTCAGCCGCGGCCGTCTCTGCCTTGCGGCCGGGCCGGAAGGCGGCAAACGCGGCCGCGCCGGTGGCGGCGGCGGCGAGGGAGATCATCAGGGTTCGTCGTTTCATCATCATTCGAAGGATATAGGAGGATTCCGGCCCGACGCTATTCACAGCCCTGTGAAGGGACCGCCGGCATCCCGAACCCCCCATCCCCGAACTGGAATTCCCCCTCCCATAGCGCCATATTGGACCTCATGAGCACCGTCATCGCCGACCGCCCGTCCCTGCCGATCCCGGACGACAGCACGAAGTTCGAAATCGTGTCCGATTTCACGCCGGCCGGCGACCAGCCGCAGGCGATCTCCGAACTTCTGGAAGGCATCTCCGCCAACGAGAAAGATCAGGTCCTGCTGGGCGTCACCGGGTCGGGCAAGACCTTCACCATGGCGCATGTCATCCAGGACATCGGCCGGCCGACCATCGTGCTGGCCCCCAACAAGACCCTGGCGGCGCAGCTTTACGGCGAGATGAAATCGTTCTTTCCGAACAACGCGGTCGAGTATTTCGTTTCTTACTACGACTATTACCAGCCGGAAGCCTACGTCCCGCGCTCCGACACCTATATCGAGAAGGACGCGTCGATCAACGAACAGATCGACCGCATGCGCCATGCCGCCACCCGCGCCCTGCTGGAACGGCGCGACGTGATCATCGTCGCCAGCGTGTCGTGCATCTACGGCATCGGCAGCCTCGAATCCTATCAGTCGATGACCATCCCGCTGAAAGTCGGCGACACGGTGGTGATCGCCGACCTGCTGCAGCGCTTCGTCGCCCTGCAGTACCGGCGCAACGACCAGAACTTCATCCGCGGCGCGTTTCGGGTGCGCGGCGACAGCGTCGAAATCTTCCCGGCGCATTACGAGGACCGCGCCTGGCGGTTGTCGTTCTTCGGCGACGAGATCGAGGAAATCCACGAATTCGATCCGCTGACCGGCGAACGGGTCGCCAAGCTGGACCAGGTGACGGTCTACGCGAATTCGCACTACGTCACGCCGCGCCCGACCGTGCAGCAGGCCATCGGCCTGATAAAGGCGGAACTGAAACAGCGCCTGGCGGAGCTGGAGGCCAACAACAAGCTGCTCGAAGCGCAGCGGCTGGAACAGCGCACCAATTTCGATCTGGAGATGCTGGAAACCACCGGGCACTGTTCCGGCATCGAGAATTATTCGCGGTTTCTGACGGGCCGCGCGCCGGGCGAGCCGCCGCCGACCCTGTTCGAATACATTCCCGACGACGCGCTGCTGATCGTCGACGAATCCCACGTCACCGTGCCGCAGATCGGCGGCATGTTCAAAGGCGACTTCAACCGCAAATCGACCCTGGCGGAATTCGGCTTCCGGCTGCCGTCCTGCGTCGACAACCGGCCGCTGAAATTCGAGGAATGGGAGGCCATGCGCCCGCAGACGGTCTACGTATCGGCGACGCCGGGCCCGTGGGAGATGGAACGCACCGGCGGCGTATTCGTCGAACAGATCATCCGCCCGACCGGCCTGATCGATCCGGTCTGCATCATCCGCCCGGTGGAGAACCAGGTCGACGACCTGCTGCACGAATGCCAGGAAGGCGCGAAGAAGCGCCACCGGACGCTGGTCACCACGCTGACCAAGCGCATGGCCGAGGATCTGACCGAGTACATGCAGGAAGCCGGCATCCGCGTCCGATATCTGCATTCCGATATCGACACGCTGGAACGGATCGAGATCATCCGCGACCTGCGCCTCGGCGCGTTCGACGTCCTCGTCGGCATCAACCTTCTCCGCGAAGGCCTCGACATCCCGGAATGCGCGCTGGTCGCGATTCTCGACGCCGACAAGGAAGGCTTCCTGCGCTCGCGCACGTCGCTGGTTCAGACCATCGGCCGCGCCGCGCGCAACGTGGACGGCCGCGTGATCCTCTATGCCGACAAGATGACGGACTCCCTGCAATACGCGATCGACGAAACCAACCGGCGGCGCGAAAAACAGCAGAACTACAACGCCGCCAACGGCATCACGCCGGAAAGCGTGAAAAAGGAAATCTCCGACATCCTGGAAAGCGTCTATTCGCAGGATTCGTTCACCGTCGAGACCGGCGACGAGGACACCGGCAACCTGGTCGGCCACAATCTGCAGGCCTATCTGAAGGACCTGGACGAACGCATGCGCGAAGCCGCCGCCAACCTGGAATTCGAGGAAGCCGCCCGCCTGCGCGACGAGATTCATCGCCTCGAACACGTCGAACTCGGCGTCCCCACCGGCCCCCGCCGCCTGCAGGCCCGCATCGACGCGGCCAAGCGGACGGGCCGGAACCGCAAGCCGGGGAAGTCGCGAAAGAGCGGGAAGCCGGGGCGTTAGGCTTCAACCGCGCCAACCTCCCCGCAGGTCGTCATTCCCGCGCAGGCGGGAATCTATCGATCGCAAAATGAACGAAAGCGGCCGGAGATCCCCGCCTGCGCGGGAATGACGGATCGCTGACGGGTCAGAGCCCCCTACCCGTCCTTGCCAGAATGTTCCTCCTCCGCCGGCACCGTCGGCAGGATGACGTCGGACAGCAGGGCGTAATCCTCGGCGCGGTGATCGCGGACGATCTTGCGTATCTGCTCGTCGGGGGTGCCGTAGCTGCGCAGTACAGCCTCGCCCAGATGCAGGCTGAGCTCGTAGGTCTCATGGACGATGCCGCTGGCGCCGGCATCGGTCAGGCGGCGCTTGTGGGCATTGTCGCGGGCGCGGACATAGATATTCAGATTGGGATACCGGGTGTGCAGCAGGCTGACGACCCGCTCCGCCGCGATCGCGTTGTCGAGAATGATGACGGCGGCGCGGGCGCGCTCCACGCCCAAAGCCTGCAACACCTCGACCCGGCTGGCATCGCCGTAATACACGGAAAATCCCTTGCTGCGGGCTTCGGCGACGCGGGTGGGCTCGAATTCGACGGCCACATAAGGAATGCCTGCGGCGGACAGCGTTTTCACCACCGACTGCCCGACGCGGCCGAAACCGGCGACGATGACATGCTCCTTCAGATCGGCGCTCTCCGCCGCCATGTCGCCCTGATCCTGATCGCGCGCGGCGCGCGCCTCCATCTTCCGGTTCGCATGGCTGCCCAGCGCGGCCAGTCCGGGCGTAACCGCCATGCTGACGGCAATAACGGCGGCGAAAAGCGTGGCTTCGCGCGGTTCCAGCAGACCGAAACCGCCGGCCAGCGCGAACAGCACGAAACCGAATTCGCCGGCCTGGCCCAGCATCAGGGCGGTGTGCATGCTGACCCCGGCGGTGACGCCGGTCAGCCGGCACAGGATCAGGATGATGGCCGATTTCAGGATGATCAGCCCGACCACGAGGCCCAGAACGAGCAGCAGGTTGTCGGCGATGATGTCGAGATCGAGCCCGATGCCGACGGTCATGAAGAACAGGCCGAGAAGCAGCCCGCGGAAAGGCTGGATATCCGCCGCGACCTGATGGCGGTATTCGGTTTCCGACAGAAGGATGCCGGCCAGGAAACCGCCGATGGCCAGCGACAGCCCGAACGTCGCGGTCAGCCAGCTCATCCCCAGCAGAACTGCCAGCGTCACCGCCGCAAACAATTCGGTACTCTGTCCCACCGCGATGGCGCGGAACACCGGCCGAACGACCATCCGTCCCAGCACCGCCACCCCTGCCAGCAACAGCATCGCCTTGCCGAGCGTCCAGAGGAGCGAGGTAAAACCGCCCCCTTCACCGGCAAGCGCAGGCACAAGCGCCAGCAACGGCACGACCGCGAGGTCCTGCAGCAGCAGGATCGCGAATACCAGACGCCCTCGCCGCGTGGCCAGCTCGCCGCGTTCGGACAGCAGCTGCAATACGACGGCCGTCGACGAGAGCGCCAGCCCGCCGCCGATGGCGACCGACGTTTCGACCGAAAATCCGGCCATCCACGCGATCAGCGCGATGACGAGGGATGTGACCACAACCTGTGCCGTACCGACGCCGAATATCTGGTTGCGGATCAGTTTGAGCCGGTCGACGTTGAGTTCCAGACCGATGGTAAACAGCAGGAAGACGACGCCCAGCTCGGCAATGTTGTGAACCTGCTTGGAATCGCTGATCAGGTCGAGAAATCCGGGACCGATAATCACCCCGGCGACCAGGTAACCGAGCACCAGGCTGGAGCGCAAACGCTGAAAAATCGGCGCAACCGCAACCGCCGCGATCAGAAAGATCAGCGTTTCGCCAAGAAATGACGCGTCCTGCATGGCCGCCTTTCGTTCGCCGGACGCCCGCGCGGGCATCCATCACCTCAAATCGCGGTCAGTGTATCCCCGCCGGAGATTCACATCCATCACCACGGCGCGGAAACGATTAATCTCTCGGCAATCATGATTTGTGGAATTTTACGGGTTTCGCCCCATATAGAAGAAGCACTGGGAACCGGCTGGAACGCCGGGGCAGTTGGCGCGTCGCGAAGCCGCGTGCTACGAAGCTGTTTCGTCCGGTTTCCTGCCCATATCGAGACCTGCTCATTTTGCCTGCCGAATGACCTATTTCCTTATCATTGCCGGTTTCGCACTGTTGCTTTTCGGCGGCGAAGCCGTGGTACGGGGTTCCGTCGCCCTGGCGCAGCGCCTTGGCGTGTCGCCCCTGATCGTGGGTCTGACGATCGTGGGCTTCGGCACCTCGCTGCCGGAGATGGTGGTCAGCGTCAACGCGGCTCTGGTCGGCTCGCCGGGCCTTGCCGTCGGCAACGTTATCGGCAGTAACATTGCGAACATTCTCCTGATCCTCGGCGTCGCCGCGCTGATCGCGCCATTCGCCGTACATCCTGCCGCCGTCCGGCGCGATGCCCTGGCGATGGGAATCGTCACGCTTGCATATGTGGGTCTGGGCATGACCGGCCAAATCGTGTTCTGGCACGGCATCGCGATGCTCGTCATGCTGTTGGTCTATATCGGCTACACGGTCTGGCACGACAACAAGACCAACGATGCGGCGGCGGAGCTGCACCGCGAGGAAGCGGAGGAAATCGGCATCATCCCCCTTCGGACAGTCAGCATCTGCGGCATCATCGTCACCGGCCTGTTTGCGGTCGTCGTTGGTGCGGAGTGGCTGGTGACGGGGGCGACCAGCCTCGCCATGGCTTTTGGCGTGCCCGAAGAAGTCATCGGCTTGACCGTTGTGGCGCTGGGCACGTCGCTCCCCGAACTCGCGACCTCGATCGTCGCCGCCTATCGCGGGCATTCCGATGTCTGCGTCGGCAACGTGCTGGGCAGCAACGTCTTCAACCTGTTCGGCATCACAGGCGTCACCGCACTGTTCGTGCCGCTGCCGTTTTCCGACAAGATCGTGGATTTCGATCTCTGGATATTGCTGGCGGCGACGGCCATCCTGCTGCCTTTCCTGCTCAGCGGACGCAAACTGGTCCGGATCGGGGGCATGG
>Ga0181566_10003355_pt1 | contig 13128 bp, 10 predicted proteins | sample 101ome_15_FD_133762 | JGI IMG/M metagenome (GOLD analysis project Ga0181566, IMG submission 133762) | Coastal salt marsh microbial communities from the Groves Creek Marsh, Skidaway Island, Georgia - 101402AT metaG (megahit assembly) | ecosystem: Environmental > Aquatic > Marine > Intertidal... | reverse complement strand
TTATCCTGAATCCGAAGAACCTATATTGACCAATGTAAATTTTGAAATTAAGAAAGGGAATGTTATAGGTGTCATTGGAACTACAGGCTCAGGAAAGACTACCTTTATCGATATTCTTTTGGGATTACTTAAACCCAAATATGGCAATTTGATTATCGACAATCAAATTCTCACACATGAGAATATGACATCTTGGCAAAAAAAAATTGGATATGTCGCCCAAGATATTTTCCTAATCGACGCCACTATTTCTGAAAACATAGCTTTTGGATTAACAAAGAATCTAATCGATGTTCAGAGAGTAGAGTTTTGTATTCGAATTGCTCAAATAGCAGATTTTATAGAAACACTTCCAGAAGGACTTGAAACTCGAATTGGTGAACGTGGTGTAAAACTTTCCGGAGGTCAAAGACAAAGAATTGGTATTGCAAGAGCGTTGTATAGAAATCCAGAAATCATCATTTTTGATGAGGCAACTAGTGCTTTAGATTCAAAAACAGAAAAAACATTGTTGGAAGAGGTAGGAAAATTCGCAGAGGAAAAAACATTAATAATGATAGCACATCGATTAACAACATTAAAAAGTTGTAATCATATTGTTGTTTTTGATAAGGGCACTATAAAAGAATCTGGATCATACGATGATGTTATCCTTTCCTCATGACATCTTTAGAAAGTATCCTAATATTGACGATTTTTATGATTATTAGAAAGTTCCTATAGTTTTATTCCCGAAGAAAATAAGTTAAAATAATTCTTTCATATAAGCTGGATTGTTAGAGGTTTCCATACATGTATAAACAATTCAATAACAGAAGTTTTATTCCCAGAGCTTTAAATAAGATTTCACGAATCCTAGCAAATACACTTACATATTCATATATAACTTATAAATCAGGCTTCAGTCTCGGACTTCTAATATATAAATCCTTGATTTATTTAGAAAGAGATCAATGGAGAAGTTATAAGGTTACCTTAATAAAAATCTTTTCAATTCTAAAAAAAAGAAATAACCCCGATATATCTTTTTTTCTAGATGCTTTTGAAACTAATCCTAGTAATTCCTTTAACTATCAGATTCTTAAAAACAAATTAACAAAACCTTTAATTCATGATATACCTACGATTTATTTGTTATGCATATTAAATTATTGCAGACTTTATGGTGATTTTAGACTAGCATATTTGTTAAGAGATGTTCTTATAAACAGAACTATAAATTATCAAAAAAAATTGTCTATTTTTTCTTTGAAAGAATTTTTTCAAATTTCATTAGAAACAGGAGACTATAAATTTTTAGAACACAAAGTAAACAATTTAATTTTTGCATCTAATTTTCTTTCTGAAGATGGTTATGCATTTTTAAATTTTTTAAATCATCAAAATTGTAATGCAAATGAAATCTGGGGAAAAATTTTTGACAAAGATGATTTACTTTATAAAAAATTTTTAGAAAATAAGTCGGTTGCAATTGTTGGGCCCACTTTTACTGGGGAACTTCTGGGCGCAGAAATTGATTCGTTTGATGTTGTGATTAGATCAAATTTTAGAATTAATTCAAATGAGCCTACAGAAGTTTATGGAAAGAAAACAGATGTTACTTACTTCAACCATTATCGAATTTCTTCTCAACTTCCCGATGTTATTTCAGCAACAAAAAAAACTAAATGGGTTGTTTTAAAAGGTAAAAATGATTTAAATACTTTCCGTAAATTTAAAACTTCTTCCCATGATTGTAATGAGAGATTTTCATTCTTGCCACATGATTATTTTTTTATTAACAGCGAACCTATGGGAATTCAAATCATTATTAACGATGTTTTAAGATTTTCCCCGAAGCGAATTAAATTATTCTCAACGAGTTTTTACATTAGCGAAACTAATTATAACCCAAATTATAAGATTTCAAGCACCGAGGATAATAGCCAGGCAGCATCAGATATTAGGGCACATGAACCTTTTGGGAATTTTAGTTTTGTTAGAAATTTATATATAAATGGTCTAATTGAAGCTGATGAGACCTCTAGTAGAGTTCTCAATATGGATAACTTTGAGTACGCAAGTAAACTTCAGAATTTATATGGGCACTATGAAGTTAATTAAGGATGTTTTAAGAATCCTAATGCACTTATGAAAATAATAAATATATGGTTAAGTGAGCATATTGATTTAAGTTTCGTCAAGAAATACTGTCTTGGTGAAACAATGAATATTCTGAGTCACTATTCATCTCTTTCAAAATTTCCAGATATAGATAATTGCATTACACTAAGTCCAATGGATTTTCTAACTAAGAATGATTTAAAAATTTATGCCAAAAATAAAAATGAGATTGACCTGAAATCAAGAAAAAAAATAGAAAAGATTGTTCTAAGTTATTCAAATAAATTTGGGGAAATTAATCAAGAACTATCCCAAGTAATAGAAAAACTATTGTGGCATTCAAAGTTGGGTTGTTATGACGCCATTGTATTTGCTAAAAGTTGTAGTGATTTTATACCTAAAAATTCCAAAATTAGAATTATTGCTGGTGGTAGATACAGACATACTGAATTAATCACTTTAAATTGGTGGGTGGGGGTTTGCAGTAATTTTTTTAATGATTCTATTCTAGAATTTATAAAGGTTGATAGAAAAAAAAAGTATTCTTTCTGCAGGGATAAAGATGATCTTTTAGCTAATGTTTTTCATCAAAATATTAATGAGCCAGCAATTAGTTGCAATATTCCAAAAAATTTCTTAACGGAGCAACAAGATATAAATCTAGTTTGGACTGGGGCATTAAAATTTCCACATGGTTGGAAAGATTTTATGGAAGAGAAATCTGGCCCTGGGTCGATTTTTCTCAATATCGTACAGCAAGGTCGATGCAGTGAATTTCAACAGCCATGTATTGAGCTTTATTCTAAACCTAGAGAAACAAATGACCTGCTGTTAAATACTCAAATTCAAATCTCTAAAATACTCTCCCAATATTCAAATCTTCATCAATTTAGAATATCTGATTTCGAAAAACTTGATCATCTGGTAAACAGGTATTTCAATGATGTAGGTGTTCAATTTTTTCTTCACCAATTAAAGTCTTTGATTGATAAGCTAGAACAAAAATTAAGTAGAATTTCAATAAAACATTTTTTTTCAGTTACTGCTCCATTAATAGAGTCAATTGCTATTCACGAGTTCTGTCTGAGGAAAGGTATTGTTCCTATACTCTTACCCCATTCCTTTACATCATCACATGAATTTCATCCAAATAACTATAAACAATCTGTATCGTTTGTTTGGTCAAAAGATATATTGCCTTCAGCAAACTTACATAAAGATATCCTAAAAAAAGAAATTCTCGTCAACTTCACAAGAATAGAAAAGAGGAATGCAAAATTTCTATCCCAAAGAAAAGGCAACTTTCTTGATTTGAAATTAAAAAGATTAATCTCAGGTTATTCTTTTTCACAGGCTCTTAACCTTTCTTTTTTTAAATTAAAAAGCTATTTAAAAAATCAAGCTAATAAGAAAAAAATATCTTCTGCAGAAAAGTCAAGAATTTTCATCTTTGGACTTTTGTTAAATTTTGAGCATTATGAATTTCATTGCGGCCTAAACTTTAATCATTTTTTTGAATGTATTTTAAATTTATCAACAAAAATTTATAATTTTTATGGCGACAGTTCCATTATTTCTATTCGTGCAAAACCAGGTTGGACAAACTTAAGTCTTTTTAAAAGATACCAATCTCAATTTGGCGATACAAATTCAAATATAGTTATTAGTCCTGAATCAATAAATTTGGCTAAATATGGAGAAATGTGCAATCTTGTTATTTTTTTTCAAGGAACATCAGCCATTGCAGAGCTTATGATTCAAGGAGTGGCATGTATTCAAATAAAGGATCAATCATTGATTAAACTTGAATCAGATTATGTAAAATTCCCTGAAGATGTTGTTCCTGTCTTGGAGTTTGAACAGATAGTGTCAAAGTTGCGTGAAGATGAATTCTTTATAGCTAAGACTGCGGAAATGCAAAAAAAATGGATGTCTAAACACACCCTAAACAAATCGACTTAGATCTATGAATCCAAAATTATCAGTTGTTATCCCAGTTAAAAATAACTCTGGCACTCTTAAGAGTACTTTAAAAACATTATTGCAGCAAGACTATAAGCCATTAGAAATAGTTGTAAGTAATAACTCTCAGCAAGATGAGATTAAAGACCTTATAAAAAAAATCGACGATAAAAGAATTAAGTATCTTTGTCCAAAACGGAAATTAAATTTTAGTGATGACTGGAATTTTGCTTTGTCTGGAGTTACAGGTGAATTTGTAACTTTCCTTGGAGATGATGATGGATTCATGCCAGGAGCTATTTCTTACGCAATGAATATATTCAATGAAAAGAATATAGATGCTATTACATGGAGGAAGCTCAACTACAATTGGCCCAATCACTTAATTGAATATGAGAGAAATATTCTAGAAGGTCAATCTTCTCAAGAAATTCAATTAATTGATGCAAAAAAAGCACTGAAATTATCAAGTAAGTTCCTACTCGGTTATAATCAACTTCCTTGCATTTACAATAGTATTGTTAAAATCAAAATCATTAATAAAGCAAAATCTTTATCTACTCAAAATAAATTTTTTAATGGGGTCATACCGGATGTATATTCATCCATAGTAATTGCAAATTTAATTGGAAAATATTTGTATATGTCTTTTCCATTGACCTTGAATGGTGGATCGGAAAAGAGTAGCGGTATTATTTCAGGTCTAGCACAACACACAGATTCTCAAAAAGAAAAAATTTCAGATATTGTTAACTCCGGACAAAAGTACCATAAAGATATAGGTCCTTTTAGTTCTAGCATTGCATCAATTTTTTTAGGCGAATTTTTGCTAGCAAAAAATAACATGCCAGAATTAAACTGGCCTGAACCTAGTTGGCGATTATATGTGCTTTATTTGAGATATGAGTCAAAAGGAGCTCGTAATTCAGGAAAAATTCTAGACGCTGCAACTTATACTGCTAAAGCAAGAAACATGATTTTTTTTCCAAAAAAAAATAGAAAGAGTGTTTTTACTGAAAACTCACCAAGCTATTTCAGCGGCAGAATAAGATTTCCAGAAAATATTATTGATGATGTTGACTGCGCATCCCAAATATTTAACGACCTAATTCCATTTGATAAAGCTCCAACCTATAGCTCACCTTCTTCTGTCGTGAAAGAATGGATTTTATATACCATTTCCTCTCTATTGAGAATTTATAGACTTTATAAATTAAAATAATGAAGCATAATTGCACAGTCTTGGTGTCAAGTTGCGATGCATATTCAGACTTATGGCCCCCCTTTTTTAATCTTTTTAAAAAAAATTGGCCTGATTGTCCATATAAGATTCTTCTAATAACTGAGGAAATAGAATCAGGTATTGATCAGATATATTCTTTGAAACTAGGAAAAGATATGGACTGGTCATCTCTCTTAATGAAGGCTCTAGACAAAATAGAGACTGAATATGTCTTATTTTTTCTCGAGGACTTTTTCTTAAGGAAAAGGGTTGATAATGAATTAATTAGCCGTCTTTTAATTGATATGCAGGATAACTCTTTTAACATGTTAAGGCTTGTATCAAGACCAAAGCCAGATGTAAGATTAGAGTTTTTTAATAATCTTGGTTCAATTGAAGTTAACTCACCTTACAGAGTTTCAACTCAAGCAGCGATATGGAAGGTGGATGTACTCAGAAAATTAATTAAAAAAGGAGAGTCAGCTTGGGATTTTGAAATCCAAGGTTCAAAAAGAAGTCATCAGTTCAATAAATTTATTGGGGTTTATAGCGATAATTTACCCTATCGACATCATGTAATTGAAAGAGGAAAGTGGTTCCCCTGGGAGGCAAAATATTTTAAAAGAATGGAAATTGGATGTGATTTTACTAAAAGGGAAATTATGAGTTTATCTGAATCTCTTTTATGGTTATCAAGAAAGTTATTTTCGTATATCACACCAATACGAAATCTTAGAAGATTTATAGGAAAAAACTTTGGGAAATAGTATTGTTAATCAAAGATTTTTTGATACATTTGTCAAAAATTTAATTATTTTTTGTTTTTTTGGCGTATCCCTTCAAAGTTATTATTCATACGAATATAACCTTCCAATTTTATCGATATTTTTTGTCATATCTCTTTTTGCAATATCAATATTTTTTTTCAAAAAAGAAAACATATTCAAAGTATCAAATCTGGCTTTTATGATGTTTCAGATAACCCTTTTGAGCATTTTTTGGCTATTTCTCGGAATAGCGTTTAGTGGTGAGATGCAAGACATCAACACAAAAAGGATGTTATTTTTAGCAATATTTTTTATACTTATTTTTATTGCAGATAAATCTTTCAATTATGTATCAGTTAGAAAATTATGCTTCTGGTTTTTGATATTGCACATACTCCCTTTTTATTTGCAATTTTTTTCATTTTATTTATTTAACTATCACATCGATTTTCTTAGTTTTTACAATGGAGAGAGTCAAAGAGTTTTTGATGGAGAGTTCAAATTACTTTCATCCTATGAGCACATAAGACCTAGTGGCTTATTTGTTGAACCAGGAACTTATGCAACTTTCGTTGCTCCTATAGTTGCCTTGTTTGGCAGATGGTCTATCCTCTCCAAAAAAGAACTAATAGTATATTCTCTAGGTTTGATTTCGATGTTTTTAAGTTTTAGCCTGTATGGAATTATCTTTGGGTTGATAGTTATATTATTCAATAGTTCTTTAAATATCAAACATAAGGTGTTGTTCTCTCTAGGCGCTATTGCTAGTACAAGCAGTTACCTATATTGGCGTTTTTATTTAAAAGGCCAAGGTTTAGATCAAGACTTATCAGGTTTTCAGATAAGAAGCGATGGTTTAAATAGCCTATACCAGACAATTTTTTCAGATGTTCATACTTTAATTTTTGGCGATTCTGTTCTTCGTACAGAAAATTCAGAGTTCTATTCTATCGGAAATGATGTCGGTCTTTACCTCTACCTTATTCAGTATTTTGGCCTATTCTTTATAGCTTTCTTGACAATTTTATTTCTCAAACATTATTTTTTTAAGTTTGATAGTTATTCAAAAATTGCAATAATAATTGTTTTTCTATCAAAACAAAGTATTTTTGCCCCTTTCTTCATCTTGACTTTGTTTGCTATCTTTATCAGAGATAATAATAAAAAAAATGTCTCTTGAAAAGAGATTTGCATCGATTAATTAAATGAAAAAAGCTTTTTCTATTATTACTCCTGTTTTCAATAGACGAGTTGAAGTAATTCAGTCTATTGAAAGCTCATTAAGATTTATAAAAACTGTACAAGAAGATGCTGAAATAGTCGTTATCGACGATGGATCAACTGATAATACATACGAACACATCATATCGAATTTTTCGAAAGAAATTTCACAGAAAAAAATTAGAGTGTTTAAATTGTCCTCAAATGTTGGACCAACTGGGGCAAAACAATATGGAGTTACCCAATCACTTGGAGAATGGTTAATATTTATGGATTCTGATGATTTATTTTCAGAATTTGGGATTGTTGATTCCTACAAAAAATTGAGCTCTACCTCAAAGGATTTTCCAATTGTTTTTTTTCGATGTATTGGAAGTAAAGATAGTAAATTGCTAGGCAACCCTCAAAGAGATACAACTTATCTCAACTTAAAGTCATTTATACATTACGGAACGCCAGGAGAATGTCTACCAGTAGTTCGAAAAGAGTGCTTAATGGAAAATCCTTTTAATGAGGAGCTTAAAGGTTTTGAAAGTCTCACTTATGCAAAAATAATAAAAGACTATGGTTCTTGTGTAGTCTATCCAAATATACTCAGAATTTACAGAAATGATGAAAATTTTAATAGACTTTCTCACAAGATTAATCATATAGCACGGGGTTGTGTTATGGCAAGAGGGCATTTCCACTATATTGTGAACTTCTGCTCTATTCTTCAACTGAGGGTAATTTTAATTTTAATTAAAATCTTGTATCACATGATTAACTGTTTAGTCTTCAATTTAAAAAATATTCTCAATAAATGAATAATGTGCTAATTATTTTTTCCTCTGGTGATCTTGGTGGAGCAGAAAAAAGTCTTACCAGAATGGCAAAAAACTCTAGGGGTTTGCCAGAAATTGCTCTTTGCACTATGGGTTCAGTTGGAGCTTGGTCTAAATGGGCCGAGGAACTGAATCTTCAACCAATAGTTTTAAATAAAAAAATGAGAAAAAATTATAATTCTTTCAACATCTCAACCATATGGAATTTAGTCAAACTTATTCGTGAAAGAAATTTTAATATTCTTTATGTAATAGGCTTTAGGGCATCCATAGTTGTAAGATTTTTGAGACTCTTTCTTAAGAATATAAAAATTATTCATGGAATAAGGTGGAATCCAGATTCGAATTCTAAATTAGATAAGATTCTAAGATTAATAGAATATTCTTTTGGTTTCTTAATAAATTTGTATATTTGTAATTCTGAGATCTGTGCAAAAACCCTAACTAGGCGTGCAGGCATCTCATCTGAGAAGATAAAAGTTATTCATAATGGATTGGATTGGACTTTAAATCCATATGAGAAGAATAATTCGCGCAATAATTTTAATATTGTCGTCTTGGCAAATATTTCCCCTAGGAAAGGGCACATTGAGTTTTTGGAGGTTATAAAAGGAGTTTGTGAAAAGCTACCAAACGCACATTTCTTTTTTGTAGGTAATGATAATAACTCTGAAAGTCTAATAAAGAAAATTAGTTTATTGGGCCTGAATAACTCAATAACTCTCACAGGTTTTCAAGATGATGTTAGGCCCTGGCTGGAGAAAGCAAAAATTATGGTTTTACCTTCACAGTCATCAGAAGGCTGTCCAACATCAATCATAGAGGGCTTTGCATATAAGCTTCCTGTAGTAGCATATTCAGTTGATGGTATTCCTGAATTAATATCAAATAATTGCGATGGAATTTTGATTCCTGTTGGTGATTCTTCCGCCATGAGAAATTCAATCATTGAGCTGTTAACAAATGATGATTTATCAAATAAAATGGGATTATCAGGCTACCAAAAAGTGAAGAATTCTTTTACTTTAGATCAATGTTCTAGAAAACACCAAGAGGTATTTTCTAGATTAATTGAAAATAAATTTTAGACAAATATGTGCGGCTTTGTCGGAGTTCTTAGTAGAAACCCTAAAAATATATCTAACAACATTATCAACCTGATGACCAATACATTAAGTCACCGAGGACCTAATGATTTGGGTATTTGGCAAAGCATTGAAAATGGCATAGGCCTTGGTCATCGAAGACTGTCGGTTTTGGATCTAACAAGTACCGGCAGACAACCCATGAAGTCTCCAAGTGGAAGATATATTATTGCTTTTAATGGAGAGATCTACAATCACCTAGAATTGAGAAAAAAGCTAAATTCAATGAATGAGAATTTGAATATTTGTTGGAAAGGAACTTCAGATACTGAAACAATCCTTGCATGTTTTGAAAAATGGGGAATAAAAAAGACAATCCAGAGTTGTATTGGAATGTTTGCATTCGCAGTTTGGGATAGTAAAGATAAATGTATTCTTTTAGCTAGGGATCGTATGGGAGAAAAACCGATTTATTATTCTTTTGGTCGAACTGGTAATGAGCATGTTTTTATGTTTGCATCTGAGCTTAAGGCATTGAAGGCTCATCCTGCTTTTAGCCATGATATCTGTCCAGATATTATGAGTCTTTATTTCAGATATAACTATGTTCCTGCACCTTATTCTATATACAAAAAAACTTATAAACTTAAACCAGGATGCATACTAAAAGTTAAATCTGGATCTATAAATCCTATTATTGAAAGATATTGGTCATTGCCAGATATTGCAAACAAGAGCAAAGTTAAGAATGATAAAAAAAGTTCAATTGAGTTAGTTAATAATCTAGATGAGTTATTACGTTCTTCTGTAAAGAGACAATTAATTTCAGATGTTTCAATTGGCGCTTTTCTCTCTGGCGGAATAGATTCATCTTCTATTGTAGCAATTATGCAAAACTTATCATCAAGACCAGTCAAGACCTTTTCTATTGGTTTTAATGAGTCTAATTTCAATGAGGCTCATTATGCTAAAGAGGTGGCTGATCATATTGGTACAGATCATTGCGAACTATATGTTTCAGCTAAAGATGCAATGGAGGTTATTCCAGATTTACCAAATATATATGATGAGCCTTTTTCAGACTCTTCTCAAATACCCACTTATCTTGTTTCAAAATTAGCTAAAGAAAAGGTTACTGTTGCTTTATCAGGCGATGGTGGTGACGAGTTGTTTGGTGGATATAATCGTTATACCTTTAGTAAAAAATTTTGGGGAGGTATATCAAAAATTCCATTTCCTATTAGGAATCTTATATCTAATACTGTTACTTCATTTTCACCTGAGATTATTGAATCTCTATATTCTCTTTTTAGTAAACTGCCTTTAATACAAGGAAATATTCCAAATTTTGGAGACAAAGTTTATAAAAGCGCATCAGTATTGAGGTCAAAAAATTTTGATGATCTATATATAAATCTCATCTCACATTGGAATCAACCTTCTTCTCTCATTAAAAATACATCCAATAATCCTTTAAATATACTAAGTAGTAATTTTCATGGAGAAAATATTGAAAGAATTATGATACTCGATGCCTTGACATATCTTCCTGATGATATTCTTGTTAAGACTGATAGAGCTGCCATGGCAAATTCATTAGAAACTAGAGTGCCTTTTTTGGACCACAATATAGTAGAGTTTGCATTCAATCTTCCTTTGGAATTGAAAATTAGAAAAGGACAGGGTAAATGGATTCTGCGGCAAGTTCTTTATAATTACCTTCCAAAAGAAATGGTTGAACGACCAAAAATGGGCTTTGGTATCCCAATAGGTAATTGGTTAAAAGGTCCTCTCAAGCAGTGGGCTCAGGATATGTTGAATGAAGAGACTTTAAATAAGCAGGGTTTTTTCCATACCCATGAAATCCAGAAAAAGTGGGATGAACACATTTCTGGGAGAAGAAACTGGCAATATCATTTGTGGGATTTGTTAATGTTTCAGTCTTGGCTGGAAAAGGAGAAATCTAATTGAGTAAAAGACTATTATTTATAGTTAACACAGATTGTTTTTTTGTCTCTCATAGGCTTGAAATAGCAATTGAAGCTCTTCGAAGAGGATATGAAGTTCATGTGGCATCAAATGAAACTAGTTGTAGGAATAAAATTCTTGAAACTGGTTGTTTTTTTCATTCTATAAAGCTTGACAGGAGCAGTTTGAATCCATTTGTTAATTTATTGGAGATATATGAATTTTTAAAGATACTTAGAGCATTAAAACCTAACATTGTTCACTTAGTAACTTTAAAACCAGTTATTTTTGGTGGGATTGCTGCTAGATTAACTAATATTCCGTCAGTAGTTTCAGCAATTTCAGGATTGGGCTATATTTTTATATCTGAAGGAGTTAAGTCTACTCTTTTAAGAAGAGTTTTAATGTTTTTTTTCAAGAGAGCCTTGCATCATAATAATCAAGTAACTATTTTTCAGAATTCAGATGATAGGGAGATCATTTCTAATGGTTGTAATTTATCACTCAATTCAATAAGGATGATTAGAGGGTCTGGAGTATGTTTAAAAGAATTTAAATTCTCTGAATTGCCAAAAGGCAGGGTAAAAGTAGTTCTTGCATCCCGATTGCTCATTGATAAGGGGATAAGAGAGTTTGTTAATGCATCAATGATTTTGAAGAAAAAGTCAGATAATATTGATTTTGTATTAGTTGGCGATACGGATCCATCTAATCCAGCTTCTGTTTCAAAAGATGAAATTAATGTATGGGTATCAAAGGGGCTTATTGATTGGTGGGGGTGGAAAAAAAATATGCCTAAAATAATTTCTTCAGCATTTGTTGTAGTTCTGCCATCATACCGTGAAGGAATGCCAAAAGTAATTATGGAGGCCTCTGCATCAGGCAGGCCTGTAATCACATCAAATGTTCCTGGTTGTAGGGATGCAGTCATAAATAATGAGACAGGAATAATTATTCCACCCAAAGATTCTATTGCTCTTGCTAACGCTATAAATTTTTTAATTAAGAATAAATCTATAGCTACTAAAATGGGAAAAAAAGGGCGTGCCCACGCTGAACAATTTTTCGATTTAAAAGATGTTGTCAATGAGCATATGAAAATTTATGATTATTTAATAAATAAAACTGAGACATTACAACTTCCAACAAGTGAAAATTGATAAAAATATTAAATGGATGGGCGCCGCTATTAAGGAAGCACAAAAAGCTTTATTGATAGACGAAGTACCTGTTGGTGCAGTGGTAGTCCTGAATGATCGAATCATTGGCAGAGGTCATAACAAAGTAATTTCAAAGAAAGACCCCTCCTCACACGCTGAAATTGAGGCAATTAGAAATGCCACAAAAAGAATGCAAAACTACAGACTTACTGGAGCAGAAATATATGTCACCCTCGAGCCCTGTACTATGTGTTATGGAGCGATAGTCCATTCAAGAATCTCAAATATTTTTTTTGGTGCATCGGATCAAAAGTCAGGTGTTTGTGGTTCGTGTGAAGACTTTAGACAAAAAAAATACTTTAATCACAAGCCTATTATTCAAGGGCAAATATTGGCTAGCGAATGCTCAAAATTATTAAAAGATTTTTTCAGAGAAAAACGAGTCTAAACGGTATACATCCCGCCATTAACATGAATCGTTTGTGCTGTTATGTATGCACCTGATTCTGCCGCCAAGAAGAGAACTGATTCGGCAATCTCATCCACAGTTCCTAGTCGACCCAAAGGGATTTGATTAGCAAGAAACTCCTTTTGATCTTCTGGTAATGCATCTGTCATATCTGTTTTAATAAATCCCGGGGCAATGGCGTTAACAGTTATACCTCTTGGCCCAACTTCCCTAGCAAGTGACTTAGTAAAACCCATGATACCGGCTTTTGCTGCTGAGTAATTAGTTTGGCCTGCATTACCCATTGCACCAACTACTGATGCTATAGAAATGATTCTTCCACTTTTCTTCTTCATCATTCCACGAAG
>Ga0181566_10003344_pt1 | contig 13140 bp, 7 predicted proteins | sample 101ome_15_FD_133762 | JGI IMG/M metagenome (GOLD analysis project Ga0181566, IMG submission 133762) | Coastal salt marsh microbial communities from the Groves Creek Marsh, Skidaway Island, Georgia - 101402AT metaG (megahit assembly) | ecosystem: Environmental > Aquatic > Marine > Intertidal zone... | reverse complement strand
TTGGCACTCCGCCGCTGTTTTCATGTAAGCACCCCCACGACTAATTCGGAACTCATCCTGCTCACTATCGTTGAGTAATGTGTTTACAAATGAATTCCCGACCCATTCGCGAACATTTCCATACATATCGTAAAGACCCCATGGATTTGGGGATTTCAATCCAACCGGGTGAATCTTTTTTATACTGTTCCCTCGATACCAGGCATGTTCCTGCAAATCGCTAATATCATTCCCAAAATAATAGTCGGAAACCGTACCCGCACGGCAGGCATATTCCCATTCCACTTCAGTGGGCAAGCGATATTCATACTTTTGGGGAAGGTCTCCCGCATTTTTACTGAGGATGGTTAATGCTTTGCAAAAGGAAACGGCATCCAACCAAGAGACATTATTCACCGGGAGGTTTGCCAAGTTGCCACGGATGGATGAATCAAAAAAACTTGGATTTTGACCCATCACATATTCAAAAAGTCTTTGGGTAACCAAATATTTTGCCATCCAATAACCCTTTTTAACATGAACAACTTTCGTCTCATCTGAATAGGGCACTTTGATTGATATCTCCCCAGGCGGAATCCACATCATTGTGCCTGCCGTGGGATCATGAAATTCATCACCTGGAGTATGAGTGCTTTCCTCTGAGGATACCACTCCGACTTTTACGGTAACTGGATGACGAGAAGAATCTTTCTGATCTGTCTCCACCCCTTCATCCTCCCCCTGGACCTGACTGGAAATTTCAAGCTGGGTTATTTCGATCGATGAAGACTGGGTTTGGGAACGTTTAAAGCGGTCTTTCTGGGCGGACCGGGAATGTTCCCACATGTCCCAGAGAATTTTTCCATGATCAATGAAATCTTCCTCTGTATCCACTTCCTCCAAGGAGGGAGTGGCGGGGGTTTCCATCCTTTGAAAAATCGCTTTAAGTGCCTTTTCCTGCCAAGAGGAATCATCCAAAGAGACAGATTGGAATTGTTGTAAACAAAGGGAAAGCCCCGCAGGCAAGGTGGTTTCCTCTACAAAAATAGTAAGAATTTCCTTATTTTCACTGATGGCATAGCCCACCTCACTCTTGACATATCTTGACTCCACCGCACGGGGGGAAATAAAGACGATAAACAAGGAAGAATTTTTGATTGCAGAGGCAATTTCCTCCACCCACTCACCGGCAGCTTTAATCCCTTCATCATACCAAATATTCGCCCCACTCTCATGAAGTTTGCGCATGGAATTGAAAACCAGAACCTTATCGGCATGGGCATAACTTATAAAGGAGTATGGCCCTTCACCAGAATAAGCCTCAAAGGGAGGGCTGATACCCTGAGCTTTGTGAGATAGGGTGGTCACAAAGACTAAATTAATTACCCTTTCTTTTTAGTATGTAAACCGGGTAGGCCCCAAATTCTTTCGCCAACTCAAGATTACCCGCATATTCAAAATCAAATTCTTGATACCTGTAGGAAATTAAAGCCGCGACGGTTTCTGAAGTAAATACCGACCCTGGAAGTACGATGGGTTCAATTCGTGCAGCCTGATTTACATGACAACCAAAGAAATTACGCTTTCCTAAAAGAGGATCATATTCCTCGTAAACAGGGCCTGCATGCAACGAGATTCGTACTTCTAGCTTACCGTCCGAAACAAGTTCCGGCCAACTTCCTGAAATAAAATAATCTCGCATTGCCATGGATAATTCTAGGGCTTCACCAACATCATTGAAGACTGCAAAAAAACTATCTCCCCAACTATTTACAAATTCTGGATTACAGCCAATATCCTGAATCATTTTAGCAATGCTTCCATGAAAAACCTCCACAAATCGAGTGGTGTTTTCCTCGTTTACTTTACTAAATTTTCCAACATCAGCAAAAATCATCGTTTTTACCGACCTCATAGCCTGGTGTGATTCCCCAAAACTTTGGTTGAAAATAGGTTTGGTATTTCCGCTGGGAATCGGCGGTTCATCCATTTGGTCGAGCATGTGAAGAACTTCTTCCGCACTAATAACAATGGGCTCATTAAAAGTACGTCGCCAAGATTCAGCCACCTCGCCAGTCCCACCCTCCTGTCCAGAATTACCATCCCAAAATAAGAGCAGGTTGGGCTCTTCATCTAATCCTCTGGCCCGCATCGCGGCAAAACCAAGCATCACATCGTTACAAAATGTGAAGAGAGAATCATCCCCATAATAACCCTCCGATGTCACATAATGCACGGAGGTGGCTTGATCGAGAACCTTCTCGAATCTTGCCTCCCAATCCAGCCCCTCACGGCGCACACTGGATTGAATAAATTTTTCTTTGGAAAAAGGTAAAAAGACATGAGTTTCGCAACCTCTAGCTGCCATGACTTCCAGGAAAATAATATCCGTTCCACAAGCAGCTGAACTGTAGCCACAAGTGGCTCCCAAAAAATCCAAATTTTCTTCAATTTTTGCTCGAACAATCACCTCAGCCTCTTGGGGAAACCTGCGGTTCTTTCCAGGACTATCAATCAAATGGCCCGAACATGCCACAATTCCCAAAGTGGGAAATGCAAGTATGACCCTTTCCCGAATCGATGAATCCTCGTATAAGGAACTGATCTGTAAGGCTTGCTTGCGGGTACTGGCAATGTGAGAGGGTTTAGCATCGATCAACTCAACTGCATCGGAATAGGCATGAATCGCCTCGTCTATTTGTCCAAGTAATAAATAGGCCTCCGCTATGGTGGCTTCGATCCAATAATTGGACTGACCGTTATCCCGTAATTCAAAACAAAGCTTTTGGGCCTTATCCGCATATTCTCTAGCTTGGTCAAAGTTTCTGCACACAAAGTGCATGAAGGCTACATTGATGCATGGATAATAAAGATTATTATCCTCTTGGGTACTCAAATCATTTCCCTGCTGAAAATACCCTTTTTCATATCTCGCAATCGCAAGGTCAGCATATTCCTGCTTTTTTTGTGGATCGGCGGTGTTTTCGCATAGGTCTTTGTAGGCACTGGCGAGCAAACTTTGAGTCTCCATATCACTGACTCCCGATGCGATTAATTCTTCCAAAACTTGAGTGGCATGGAAGGGGGAACCAGCCTTGCAAAGGGCATGGGCAGCGCGCTGAGATAAAATTCTATGATTTTTAAATTTTAAAAGTCCAACCCGAGCGACATCGTGGGCAAGCAAAAACTCACCCACTGATACCATTCGATCAAGAAGTTTAAGAAAATGTTCAGCCTCAGCTTTGTCTTTATTAAAGAGTTTCCATTCCCTTCTTAAACTAACAACATTTCTGGTGGCTAATTGTGACATTGACCTTCATTGCTAGGAGGATATCCCGTGGATGACGAGATTAAAAAAAGGGGTAATCCAAACCCCAAGTAGGGCTACATCTTTTCGTAGCGGGTGCGCAGCATTTGAGTAAAGGCAGCGACTTTGCGAGCTTGACGCTTTTTGTCGGATGGCTTTTCGAAGTAACGCTTAGCACGAACATCGCGGATGACACCTTCGCGGTCCAAAGTTTTCTTCAGACGACGAATCGCCCGATCCATAGGTTCACCTTTGCGGAGCTTAATTTCGATAGACATAATTAAAACAAAAAGTCCAAAGTATATTTTTAGAGGGTTTCGTCAAGCCGGAAGGATTTCTAATCCGAGCGTCCATACTTACGCTCGGCTGGGGGTTCAGGTTCGCTCACCTTTACCCGCACACCCGAGACGCACGGACGCTCTCTCCATCTTAAAAAATCATCAACCCCGAGACGAAGGCGGAACCGGTCGTCCATCTGGACCACCAGCCCTTCCTCCTCCCCTTTTTGAGCGAAGGCAATGCTCACCTGAGCGTGCCCCCTACCTTTCTCCGACTCAAGATGAAGATCGGATAAAAATTGGGGTGCATCCGCCAACGAAGGATCAATGAGCCATGTGAACTCATCAATTATTTTACTTAGAGAATCATTTACCGTTTCGACTTTTTCCACCGTGAGCCTGAGTTCTCCATCTTTGTTCGATGCCACACCTGTGATCACCATAAGCTCTCCCTCTTGCAACCGGTCACCAAATTTCGAATATGCTTCAGGGAACATGGGTAAGGAAAGATCTTTCTCCTTGGCTAATAAATTAAACCGAGCCCATGGCTTGGCATCTTTTTTGGTGTATCTTCTCTCCACGTCCGAAACAACCCCACAAATACGAAATGATTTTCTTTCGCTAAGATTGACGAGTTCATCTTGTTTTAAAGTATCCACTAGTTCCCCCAAACCATGGAGGGTATCGACTGGTTGACCCGACAAGAAAAAACCAAGCAACTCTTTTTCGAATTTGAGTTTTTGCAAATTATCCATTTCGGGAACCTCTTGGTTACCATTGGGGCCAAAATTCTCTATTGGAGACGTTGCTTTCTCCTCTTCTCCACCACCCATCAGGTCAAACAGGTTGGCTTGTCCAGCTTCCCGGTCTTTACGCCGTAATTGTGCCTCCCCCATCGCCCGGTCCAAGTCCGCCAGAAGGGCTGCCCGATTTGGATGTAATGCATCGAACCCTCCCGTTTTGATTAAACTTTCCAATACCCGTTTATTGACCGCTTTTCCATCCACCCGCTCCACTAAATCCCCAAAATCAACAAAAGGACCTCCGCGCTGGCGTTCCTCCACGATGCATTTTCCACCAACATCCCCCACTCCTTTGACTGCAGAAAGCCCAAAGCGAATGGAACCGATCCCATCGCCCGCCATCTCAAATGGGGTGAAATTCTCCCCCGACTCATTTACATCAGGTCCAAGAACAGATATTCCCATCTCCTGACATTCGGCCAGAAAGTGAGAAAGCTTTTCTGAATTACCAAGCTCACAAGCAAGCACACCGGCCATAAAATCAACCGGATAATTCGCTTTCAGGTAAGCGGTCTGGTAACTGATGATTCCATAGGCTGCGGAATGAGATTTATTAAATCCGTAACCGGCAAACTTTTCCAATATGTTAAAAATATCGTTGGCTTTTTTGGACTCGATCCCATTTACCTCTTTGGCTCCTTTAACAAAAATTTCCCTCTGCTTTGCCATTTCTTCAGGCTTCTTTTTACCCATCGCACGACGAAGAATATCCGCACCTCCCAAGGTATAACCAGCTATTCTTCTGGCGGCTTCCATGACCTGCTCCTGATAGACCATAACCCCGTAAGTTTCAGCACACACATCCTCCAGTAAGGGGTGCGGAAACTGAATGGTCGATGGGTCTTCCTTACCTTTGATATAATCTGGGATCCAATCCATTGGGCCGGGACGGTAAAGTGCAATCAGGGCAATAATTTCATCCACATTGGAAATGGTCATTTGGCGACAAAGTCTTCTCATACCCTCCGACTCCAACTGAAAAACTCCAATGGTCCGGGCTTCGTTGAGCAATTGAAAAGTCGCCTCATCATCAAGGGAGACTTGAGCTACACGAAATCCTTCCAGGCCTGGCTTTTTGCGGATGTGATCCTCAGCTTCAGAAATGACCGTGAGGGTTTTGAGCCCCAAAAAGTCCATCTTCAAGAGCCCAAGTTCCTCCACTGGATCTTTGGGATATTGGGTGGTGAGAACCCCGTCCTGGGTGGTCAAGGGTACCAATTCGCGAAGCGGACGGTCGGCAATAATCACACCCGCTGCATGGGTGCCAGAGTTGCGAACCATCCCCTCGATTACCCGACCTGTGTCCACAATCTGTTTAGCGATTGGATTGTTGGTATACTCCGATGAAAGCTCCGGGCTTTTCGCTAGGGCATCCTCAAGAGAAATATTCAGGTCATCGGGAATCATTTTCGCCAACTTATCTGCCTCGGCGTAAGGAAGGTCCCGTACCCGAGCGATGTCTCGAATGACCATTTTTGCACCAAAGGTTCCAAAGGTTATGATATTCGCCACACAATCACGTCCATATTTCTCGCGAACATATTCGATGACTTCAGCTCTTCGACGCATACAAAAATCGATATCAAAATCCGGAGGAGATACCCGTTCAGGATTCAAAAAACGCTCAAATAACAAACCAAAGCGTAAAGGGTCGATATCCGTGATTCCAAGCACATATGCGACAAGGCAACCTGCTCCGGAACCACGCCCAGGACCGACCGGCACGCCGTGCTCACGAGCCCAATTCATAAAATCGGCCACGATGAGAAAGTAATCGTTAAAGCCGGTTTTTCCAATGACTCCTAACTCATAGTCCAACCGTTCGCTTAATTCTTTGGCAAGGGGGTTTGCCTCATTCCGGTCGTCGATCTCTAGATAAGCCTCATTATACCTCGTTTCCAAGCCTTCCATACAAAGCTTTTTCAGATAATCCACATTGTCTGAAACTTCACTGGAAACCTCTGGCGGAAGGGTAAAGACTGGATAGTTATTCTCTCCAAATGGAAGTTTAACATCGCACATCTCAGCCACGGCAAATGTATTGGTAATGGATTCGGGAACCTCTCTAAAGAGGTCTTCCATCTCCTCTCTCGACTTTAAGTAAAACTCACGAGCTTCATACCTCATCCTCTTGGTATCATCGAGCTTCGAACCGGTTTGAATGCAGAGCAATGCATCATGAGGAGCCCAATCTTCCCCCTGCACATAATGAACATCGTTGGAGGCAACCATTTTGAGATCAAACTTCTTGGCTAGTTTAATCAATTCGGGGACCAAACGGGCCTGTTCATCAATTCCGTGGTTGTGCAATTCCACGAAGTAATTTTCTTTCCCAAATATATCGACCATTTGACCAAGTGCTTTTTCCGCGTCTTCATGCTGATCACGCAAAAGAAGTTGGGGAATCCAGCCTTGCATACAACCGGTAAATCCAATCAGACCGTTGGCATGTTCCGCTAGGGTCTCTAAATCAGTTCTGGGTCGGTAATAAAATCCATCAACATGGGCATCCGATACCACTTTGCACAAATTCTGGTAACCCTGAAAATTCTTTGCCAATAATCCGAGATGATAGGATTTGTGATTTTCCCTGCCTGGTCGCTCATCGTTTTTGTGATCCGTAACCATATAACCTTCACAACCAATGATCGGTTTAATCCCTCGTTTCTCAGCCTGTTTAACAAATGAAATAGCACCGAATAGGTTGCCATGATCGGTCAAGGCCATCGCGGACATACCCAACTCAACCGCTCGATCCATCAAACGATCCATTCGACAGCAACCATCAAGCAGGCTGTAATCTGAATGAACATGCAAATGAACAAAATCTTTGTCTTGTTTAGCCAATTAAATATAGGGGTTATCCTCTTTCATTTCGAAACCCACCCAACCTTTCAAGGTAATCTTGCGCACAAAAAACCCGTAACCACCCAAGAAAATCAATCGACCAAGGGATGATTTAATTCAAGCAGGTAGGTATTTTTTTCTTAGTAACCGCCAAAAAACGGTCAAAAAAGCGGTGAGCGGGATTCCTAAAATCATCCCAAGTAGACCATCAAACGCAGTGCCCCAGAAAAAGACGGAGGCAATAATAACCACCGGATGTAAACCTGTTCGATCTCCCATAACTCGGGGGCTCAAAACATAGCTTTCCAAAATTTGCACGATGGCAAAGGTAAGACCACAACCCAAAAGTATATTCCACTGACCGGTTTCAAGAATACCATCGGATTGTAAATAGGAAACGGCAAGGACGGTTAAAAAACCCAGAACAGAACCCAAAAAGGGCACGATATTAAGAAGCCCAAACACCAACCCTAAAGCGATGGCAAATTTCAACCCGGACAGATAGAACCCTAATGTATACCCAATTCCCATAAGTAGACCGATGATTAATTGCCCCCTAAAAAACACCTCCAGTATTTGCTTAAACTGATGAGTTAAAAAAGTTAAGTCTTGCCGTATATCGCTGCGTATAAAACCAAGCTGCCCAACTAATTCTGAGAGATAATCTCGTCTGGAACTAAGGAAGTAGAATAAGTAAATTGGAACAATGGCAAACAACATGAAAAAAGATAGAAAGGACCGAACTCCAGACCATGCATCCTGAAAAGCACGGGCTGAAGTTTGAGAGATTTCGGGCACGCCATGCAGAAGATCACTCAATCCTTGCTTCCAATCCTTTTTTAATTGATGAACCTTTTCGGAAATGGCTTCCCAGGTTGCCGGGCTCAAGGATTGCTTGATTTTTTGTTCCATTCTATCCGGCCAATCAATCGAGGAACCAATCAATTCTCTGGATTGCTTGATGACTTCTCCTCCCACTCCCCAGAGAGCAAAAAATCCAAATCCTAGAACAAGAATATAGAGAAGCAGAATCGAAAGAGACTGGTTTAATCTAAATCTTTGCTCGATCCATTGGACGAGTGGACGTAAAAGAATAGCGAGGATTGAAGCGATCGCCAGGGGCCAAAGAACATTTGAAAAATAGGCAAGAAAGCATCCAAGATAGTGAATCGTACAAGCACTCAAAGCAAACAGTATGGCCATACAAACCACGCTCAAGGTAACTCCCATTAGCTTTTGCTGCCCGGAAGATAATAAAACCTTTCTGTTTTTCTCTTCTTTCAATTGATTCTGGTAAGTTGATTCTTGCCTTTAGTTGAGGGTAAGGGCAAGAACCTCTTTTTACCAACTGCCACGCTTGAATGGACGATTTCACTTTTTGGCAACGCTTCGAATCCCATGTTAAAATTAAAAAAAATCCACCTCTGTATTTTCTTGTTTCTACTTCCCCGCTGGATTCTTGCTGGAAATGAACCCATGGTGCTTAGCGACCAAGTCAACTCAGTTTACAAAGCTATTGTCAGGATAGAGGTTGTTTCCGAAAGAGGATCCAATGGAAGAATGCAAAAGTCAGGATCATCTGGTAGTGGGGTAATCATTGATAACTCCGGGCTCGTGGTTACCAATCATCATGTCGCGGGAAAAGCCACCCGGCTGAACTGTAGGTTACACGATGGCGAAGAAGTCGGGGCAGACTTGATTGGAGCTGATGCATTGACTGACCTCGCCGTCCTCCGTCTTCGTTTAAAGGATCGAGCCAACAATGCGGCCCCTTTGAAAACCGCCTCTTTTGCGGACTCTGATTTGGTAAGAGTGGGAGATACCTGCTTCGCAATGGGAAGCCCAGCCGGTTTATCTCAATCCGTGACCCGTGGAATTATTTCCAACCTTGCCCTGATCTCCAATCGTTCATCTTCCTTCCGGCTGGATGGTGAGAATGTAGGAGAGTTAGTTCGTTGGTTGGGCCATGATGCCATCATTTTCCCCGGCAATAGCGGGGGCCCACTGGTCAATCAAAGGGGAGAAATTATTGGGATCAATGAAGTGGCCATTGCCAGCCTGGGGGGGGCTATTCCATCCAACTTGGCCAAGCGCGTTGCCCTTGAACTCGCCGAGAAGGGATACATTGAACGATCATGGATCGGTTTAGAATGCCAACCCTCCATGAAGGATTCAACTGCAGGCATTTTAATTTCCGGAATTATCGATGGATCTCCCGCTGATTCTGCCGGGTTTTTACCTGGAGATATAATTACTTCTCTTCAAGGCCAAAAGGTAAATGCAAGAATTCCAGAAGACCTCCCGCCTTTTCATCAAATCATTTCTTCCCTTCCTCCAGGAAAACAGGTGAGCTTAACTGGCTATCGAGGTACAAAAAATATGAAATGGAGATTGGTGACCGAAAAACGCCAACCTGCTTATCAACCAGAAAAAGAGATCAAACAATGGGGACTGACCGTTCGAGACTTTACCCTGCTCTCTTCTCTTGAAGCAAGGAGGGGCAGCCAAAAAGGGGTGCAAATTCATAGCGTGGCTCAAGGCGGACCATCTTTCAGTGCCAAACCTAGGCTTATTGGAAATGATGTAATTACGGAAATCAATGGGATAAAAATAGACCGAACCCTAGATCTTCAGGAGGTAACCCGAAAGGTCACCAAAGATCAATCGTCACCGGTTGCCGTATTGGTCAAATTTGAACGCAATTTAGCTACCTACCTAACGGTTATAAAAATTGGCCCAGAAGCAGACGAAAAAAGACCTCTCGAGGCATGGAAGCCATGGTTGGGGGTTAGCACCCAAGTTTTAACCAATGATTTAGCCGAAGCCTTGGGCTTGGAAAAATCAAGTCGAGGAGTAAGGTTATCACAAATATTCCCTGATACACCGGCTGAAAAAGCAGGTCTTTTGACCGGTGATTTAATCTTTCGTATCGATGGTCAAATCATTCAAGCCTACCGACCCGAGGATGTCGAAGTGTTTGGAAATATGATCAAACAATACCGGGTAGATTCCGAAGTAAAGTTCGAGGTATGGAGAGAGGGGGAAAAAGTAGAAATCATCGCCCAATTAGAAAAACGGCCAACCCCGTCTAAAGAGCTACCTGAATTCGAAGATGAAGACCTCGAATACACCGCCCGCACTCTCTCCTTCGCGGATCGTGTGTTTCTTAGAATGAATCCATCTGAGCATGGTTTATTGGTTGAGAATGTAGAATCTGCTGGATGGGCCGCTCTGGGTGGGCTACGACAAGGCGATCTTCTCCTAAAGATCAATGGGAATCGACTATCCAACACCGATGAACTGGCGAGGTTGATGATTCAGATGAAAGAAAAAAAACCTAATCAGGTTATCTTCTTTATTCAAAGAGGAATCCATACCTTATTTTTAGAAATTCAACCCGAATGGGACCCATCATGAAAATTTTTTTTAATCCATTCTCCTGCTTTCTTTGGACGATGTTTTTTTGTGCCGGGACAGGCTATGCTGGCTCAGAAAAAACCAAGTTATTGACTTGGCGAAAACTTCTTGAAGAAAAATCAAACTCGGTAACTTGGGTTTCAGCAACCGTGCGCATCGAGATCAGTGCGGGTGGTAGAAGTTTTCCTCCTTCGGAAAGAAAACTAGAAGCTCTCGGAACCATCATTGGGAAGGATGGCCTGACGGTTTTGTCATTGAATGATATCGACCCGACAGACTCCATCCTTGCCAGAATGAGAGGGGGTGCCGATATCAATGTAAACTATACGGAAGTTCTGATCTTACAACCAGATGGCTCGGAGGTTCCTGCAGATTTTTTACTTAAAGATGAGGACTTGGACCTCGCCTTTATACGACCTCAAAATAAAGGGCCAAAAAATTCAAATTTACCCATATTTGAAGAAATTGACTACGACCCCAAACAAAGCCTCGAAATTCAGATTCTAGATGAAGTGGTTTCCCTAGGCAAACTGGGAAGAAATCTGTATAGAAAATCTACCCTACAGCGGGGTTGGGTAAATGCAGTAATTGATAAACCCAGAGATTATTATGTGATCGAGAATGTGACTCCAGGAACTCCCGTTTTTGATCAGTCTGCTGCTTGGATCGGAATTACCGCATTCCGCAAAGAAGGTGGTAAACCATCAGGCGTAATCACGGTACCAGCCAAGGATGTTATGGAAATCGCCAGACAGGTAAGGGAACGACTTGAATAAATTTTCCATTGCCCAAAACTTTCATGAAAGTATAGGTAAAATTAGCGTGCTTCACCATTCAAACAGGCATTTTTCTTGGTCCGTTCTTCCATTCCTCACCGCGGGAGTTTTGTTTTGGTTCCTTGGTTGTTCAAGTGAAGAACATATTTCTACCCAATTCCTCGAATATCGGTTAGATGCAGATGGGACTTCAAGGATCTACAAAGCAGGAGATGACGAACCTATCGGAAAGTGGAAATATGCTCGGGTCTCGGAAAACCACCCAAATGGGAATAAAAGATTTGAAATCGGATTCGTCGATGGCCTCAAACATGGTGCCTTCTACTTTTGGCAATCCAACGGACTAAGAAAACTGGTTGGTTCGTTTGACAAAGGAAATCGTGAAGGAACCTTTTCCTCCTTTGGAAGAGCGGGTGAATTACTTTACGAGAAAAACTATTTTGAAAATGAATTGGAGGGTAATTTCTCGATTTATTATCCAATGTCCAATGCCGAAGTCTTTCGTTACTTTGAAAAAACTAGGAAAGAAGGGCTTAATCTTGGCGACATTCCTGTAAAAAACAATATCCGATTAGAGGCCACTTTTTCCAAAGGCATCCCTGTGGGACCTTACCGAACCTATTTTCACCCACGTGGACAAAATCACTTAACCAAGGAGGAACTGCTCGAGGAGGAAGGAAGGTTTGATGAGAACGGTCAACTGATGGGAAATCAAGTTTGCTATTATCCGAGAACCGAGGGTTTAGTGGTCTATGTTCTGGAAAATGAATCATCCGAAAACATCCATCCAGCCTCACCCATTGGTTTAGCAGAAGCCATAGACGAAAGCTACCAAGCCATTCAAGCAATCCCAGCTTACAGAAACCCAAAAGGCTTTCCGGCATTGGTTTATTGCGTGGACCGAAGAAGTAACCGTATAACCCCAGTTTGGTCCTCGGATATCCATGAATTAGCTATAAGAAATTTTGACGGAAATATCCTCAATGAACGATACCAACCGTCTTTTGAGAGTTACCAGAAAGAGGCCTTGGTTAAAGCAAAGGAACTTTCCTTATCTAAGGAAATATCCCTCTCGTCCAAACCTTTGCCCACTAAAAATTCTGGTGCAGTTGAAATCATCGCTCTTAATAAGAATGGTGAAATTCACGATATTCTATGGAGTGAAATGACGGGGACTGGAGTCATTAATTTGGAGGATCGTATTTCAAGTAAAAGGAAGCGTATTCACCGGTCTTGGCAATCGGGTAAGGCTTTATCATCCGAATGGTCCATTTCCAATGGTTTAAATCTCATTATCCAAAACCAAAAGGGTGAAAATGAATTGAACCCCCCTAGCCTTTTTTTACCCAACTCCAGCCAATAAATTGATAGATCAATCTTCCGATAGATCAAAAGGGTTTCTTTTCTGATTGGTAGAATTTTCAACCGCCTTGCTACCCGGCGTTATTCCCTCTTGATCTTTAAGTTCCGGGTTTTCAAAGGGATTAGACATGGATTCCCCACTGCCTCCGGCTTGCTCAAAGGGACCGCCTCCGGCCTGCTCAAAAGGACTGCCTCCGGTCTGCTCGAAGGGACTGCCCACGGCTTGCTCGAAAGGGCTGCCCCCGGCTTGCTCGAAAGGACTGCCGTCAGAAGAAAGTTTTTCATTTTTTCCAGTATCTGGTGCAAGGGCAGACCTTTTACTTGGAATTCTTCGAGGTTGAATTTTTTTTCCTACCCAAAAAGGTAAAGTC
>Ga0181566_10003342_pt1 | contig 13141 bp, 10 predicted proteins | sample 101ome_15_FD_133762 | JGI IMG/M metagenome (GOLD analysis project Ga0181566, IMG submission 133762) | Coastal salt marsh microbial communities from the Groves Creek Marsh, Skidaway Island, Georgia - 101402AT metaG (megahit assembly) | ecosystem: Environmental > Aquatic > Marine > Intertidal... | reverse complement strand
CAGGCTACAACCATCGTAATGTGTTCCCCAATAACTTCCAAACCATCAATCGCTGCTATTCCCCTACGAAGTTTCATCGAACTCTTGTAGATATCGTGGGCCAGTGACTGATACCCTTCCCTGCCCAAATATAACAGCGCTGCCCAAGTCTGTGCAATTAAACCACCAGATCGCGATCCGGCTGTTGTTGGTGAGATGTATAGCCCGCCTGACCAATCTGCAACAGATGTATACTGAAATTGCCTCAAGACGACAGTTGAATACAGTAACACTGACGAGCCCTTCTGTGCGCAACCGTACTTGTGGGTATCCATACTCATCGAAGTCACTCCCGCCAAAGAGAAGTCAAACCTGGGAACGTGCGTCATATCTTGCAGGAACGGTAGAACAAAACCGCCTAAGCATGCGTCAACATGCAAACAACATTTCTGCTGAAGAGCTAAACTCGACAATTCTTCAATAGGATCTACGACTCCATGAGGATATGTTGGGGCCGATGCATATATTAAGATAGTCTGAACACGAAGTGCTTTCTTAACCGCTTCAACGCACACCCGTCCATTTTCATCAGTAGGAACGCGGATGATTTTGATATTGAAATATTCTGCCGCTTTGTACACTGCAGCGTGAGCTGAAAGTGAAACTATCCTATGGTGTACAAATCAGACACGAAAAGCTCTAGGAAGAAAGTTCTACTCACATCTCAGGGTTGGTAATTCGCTTCGTGTAACACATAAAGTCACGAGACGCACGAATTGCGGTGAGAATACTCTCTGTACCACCAGATGTTAGTGTCCCACATACAGTGGTGCTGCAACTGTCAGAAACCAGTGCACTGGCCATGTTTACTACTTCTGCCTCCATGCGTGCAACACTTGGAAACGAATCGCCATGAAGTGGGTTAGTATGAGCAAATTGGCAGTAAATAGTGTTGCAAAGCTCACGTTGCGGCAAGTCAGTAGCGTAGACTGTGCCAGTAAGTCTAGAGCGTGCAAAAACATCCTTGTAGTCCTTCTCTGTCCGCAACTCAGCTTCGCTCAAGATCTGTTCCGCTGTGACTCGTTCAGTTGGTAGCTCATGTATCTTGCATATGTTTAATTCGTTCTCCATTAAGTTGTTTTTGAGTTCTGACAAGAGGTTTTGTTTGGTTCGTTTTATTACGGCTCGCACACCTGGAAGGCTGCGAAGAAGTCTGAAAAAACTTTCGAGTCCGTTGGAGTTTAAATGTACGGCATTCCACAAAAAGCGCACTACACGCTCGCAGAACGTCAAGACAACGCATACATACGTGAATGCCATCATAATCGTTCCATCCTGCAGCAAGTCCGCTGTAGCTGAATGTAAAAGCTCCACACAAACACTTACTGAACAGAGCGTTAAGAAACGTCGATAAAAAATATCGCAAGTTACCTTGCAGTAGACTCCCGCGCACCAATATTACTAGCATTTCGCGATCTGTTATAGTTCGGTTATTCTCAAACCGGATCGTAGTCGAATTCCCCTTCTCTGTGACGTGTTAGCTGTCAACAACGTTCAGACGTTGCTTGGCCGAAAAGAGCGAGCGTTTTATTCGTGCAACATACATAAAATGCAATTATTAGCAGTACTCGTACTAGTACTACAGTACAGTATGAATTCAGAAAAGCATGAACTCCGAGCCGACGGTGCTCCGAGTGGCAAGCGAAAGCGGTTGCGCCGTCAGAGATCGGCGGCATCTTGTGGTGCACTCGATCCTCACTATTCTTCTCGTGATCTCGATCGCACTGTTGACAGACGACTGTTATACTCATGGGCTCGGAGCACATCGTGGCTAGCGCACCTCTCAGTTTTGATACAAGTTCTCGGGCTTGCCTGCGTTGCAGGCTGGTAAAAACTTACGACCAGGTAAAAAAGTGCGACCAATTGGCGATTGAAAACAGTCTAAGATTGTACATAGTTCATTGAGGACGGCTGTGACAACTGTACACAGTTGAACTTGAAGAATGATAAGGAGCGTGTTTTGGACTCAACTACACCAACCTATTCTGGGTACGTTACAACTTTTCAGCTCTCAGCATCAATTGACGCTTCGAAGCATTGTGTCGCTATTGAATGAGCGCACATCGTGGGTAGGAAAGTGGTTGAGGCTAGGTATGTTAATTTCTACTCAGGTACATTTCTATTGACCACCTACAGAAAAACGTGTTCCAGGTTGCTATGCCCTTGATTTGCACGGATCCACAGCGCAAAACATAGAACGTTGAACAGAATAAATCAAGAATTTCACACTAAGACGTCTGTATCGGTATGAGGCACATATTAAGACTATGCCAAATGTGTTCTACAAGAACTCGCGGGCTTGTGTTTGCATAAGATTGAACATGTTGAGTAGCCCATTTGTTCTCGAAGGTGTCAGCGCTGATTTGAGACCCAAGTCACCAATAAAATCCGTAGTCACATCTGATATGTCTTGTGGTGAGTTACCGCTTAGACCTTTTATGAGTAGAGCCGCTAGCCCTTTTGTGAGCTGTGAGTCTGATTCAGCTTTGTAGTAAACTAAACCATGTCGCAACTCCGGAACAATCCAGACCTGCTGAAAATTAAACTCGATGTACTTGCAAACTAATTGAACACACTACCTGCGAGACGCAACCAGGGACCTTTCGGACGTCAGAAAGAAAGTAAAAATCGTGTAGTGTTGCCTACCTTGTATCTTTCATCACTTAAAAATTCCTGTTCGTGTGCTGAGACCAGCTTGAATCCATGAAGTATACTATGGCATACCTCTTGTACTTGATCAAGGCCCTTCGCCATGAATAACAGCTGCTTGTAACGTTGCATAGGATCTGGTACCTAAGCAACCGACATGTAGAATTGCTGAATGAAGACAATACTGTCTTACCGCTTGGAAGGACTGAACGAGAGTTGATAGACTTGCCGGCCTGGCATCTTTGCCGAAGGCTCCCACTACGGAATGGTCCGGTCGAGATTGCACGCATCGCTGTGCTCTATGACGAACACGTGAAAGGAGACGATTTACTCTGACGCTCACTTCGAAACGCCGCGTAAGACGATCAGATCCCACATTGTGTACAACCTGTATACACTTCATTACGTGATCCACAGGTAGCAGTATCTGTCTTTAGGTTATCCCTTCGTGAACAGTGACGTGGAGTGAAATGTTGTAAGTACTGTAGGTCAAGTGAGTTACTTTCCATCTGAGTACGTGGCTTCACCGAACAACGAATCGGGCGGTTGGATTGTGGCGAAATATGATAAATGCAATCTGGGATACTTATCTCAAGTCTTACATACTGAAATCTCACCTTTCGAAGTCAGTGGAAACTTCTTTCTTCTACATACGTTTGCGCGCTTGTACGCAGTAATGCGGGCTGTGGAATCCTGGTACTCTGAACGCTAGGGTGTTACTAACAGACAATTTCTAAATATAAAACCTAAGAGTTTTCTCGTTTGTTGGTCACACTGGGAAACATCATTGTCATGGGCGTCTCCTCAAAATTTGATGCTTCAGTCCTCGGAAGGCCCTCTGGTGCCGGTTTTGTCTCAAGTGAGTCATTCTCAACACACTCAGCTGTTGGAACTTTGACTGTACCTAAGCTGGAATGAATCATCGGCTGTTGTCGAAGCGCTGCTGTTCCGTGTTGCTCGTTTTCGTATTCATTGGTAGCCACTAGCGATTCACTGTTGCCTTTATCAAGAGTCTTTACACTGCTGAACTGCTCCACGTTAACTGCATCTGTTGGCACTTGGTGGAACGGTACGCTTGGTTTGCAACTCAACTTGGATAAGTTATCCAAGAGATGCACAAGTACACCTTCGAGATACTCGCGTGTATTCTGATTCTCCATATTACTTGTCTGAATGTGGAGTGTATGTGTTGGGCCAAAATACTCAGAATAGTCATTCTCTGGCATTAGGTCTGACAAATCGCGATTCAACAAGCAACCAGTTTCGTAGGTCCAGCATCTAGCTACGTTTCGAATAGTATAACCTCCTCCTCCCAAGACAAGTAGAGGTACATTGAACGTCGTCATGAACTTCAGGCACTCTGCATGGCCTTTGATAGACAGGTTGAAACAACCCAGGCGATCACCTGACAGTGAGTCTGCTCCAGACTGGAAGACAACCGCATCAGGCTGATAAACCTCCATAACTTTTGCCATTAGAGGTTTGTACAGAAGCTCGTAGCTTTCATCATCTATCCCATCTTTGAGAGGGACGTTCACACTATAATATTTACCCTCATGTTGTCCAACATCTTGCAAGTGTCCTGTACCAGGAAAGTACTCACCGAATTTGTGAAATGAAACGGTCATGACTCTATCAGTCGTGTAAAACGCTTCTTCAACTCCATCGCCGTGATGGATATCGATGTCAATGTATAGAATACGTTGGTGGGTTTTGAGTAGTTCAAGGATGGCAAGCACTATATCGTTCACATAACAGAAGCCACTTGCTTCACTTTTTTTCGCATGGTGCAGTCCACCAGACCAATTAATAACAGTATCTGAAAGTCCATGATTTAATCGCACAGCACCACCTACGGATCCTCCCGTGTAAAGTTGACAGAAGCGGAATAAACCGTCAAAAACAGGGCAGTCTTCAGCAACGTTGAAGCGCTTGAGCTGTCGCATATGTTCGTGTTGATTGTCAGGCGTAACAAGACGTAAAAACTCGATATATTCATCGCTGTGAAACTGAGTCATGTCCTCGGCTTGTGCCGGTGCGGGCTGAAATACCTATGGTGAAAGCGTTAATAAAGAGAGGCCTCTCTACAGTGTGCTTCAGTTCAACTTACTTCCATATCTTTGTACAAATCGTAATGTAACAGTAAATTATGTGTCATGCGCATGCGATGAGGCTTCATAGGGTGGCCCTACCATATGACGCTTTGTCAGCTACTTTGTTTACTCACTCAGGATCGACTCACCTGACCGTAGTAGAAGTTGCCCACTTCTTGATCATAAAAGTATGCAATCTTGTTCTTCATGCTCTCGAATTATTGCTTCCTTCTGAACTCTCGGGGCAAGGCAATCCCAGGACTAGTAAGTCACAGTAGCTGTCCGCAAGACGCCCGTTTGTACAACGTGGCCTGCCGGAACGTATCACGACGTCGAAGTGTCGAAGTGCTGCTCGGTTTTAGGTTATAGACGGCACACCACTAGAGTATACGCATAACGTACTTTGTGTATTGCACCAAAAGAAAATAAAGAAAACTTTAATATAGTTCTCCATAAACACAATAACACATGGAGTACAGAAGTGGTTATGTGTCTATTTCATACCCCTGATAGCAAATATTCGGTTAGATCTTCCGGCGCGCGTTGTATGGTACAATTGTTATATAAATATATACGCATATATTGACATAAAATATGAAACAAAACACATGCTTTAAAGCGAAGCGACTGCTCGCTGATTTGTTGTAAATAGTACCAGTACTGCGACCTGTCGCAACGAAACTATCACCGAATCTTCAGACAGGTCGCTCGTGGATCAGTCGTAGGAAACTTGATGGTTACTGCTGTGCAAGTTGGAGCCATGTATGGTTTTGCGGGCGCCACTCTTTGCTTGGCCTTATCTTGTGCGTATGTTTTCAAGCATTGTGACCTTTCACTTAACTTCCTCCAGGTTTGGGTGCTGCTTACGGTACGTCTCAAGCTGGAATCGGACTATGCAGGGGCGCAACAAAAAATCCTTCTATCACGATAAAAGGCGTGATACCAGTCGCCATGGCCGGAGTGCGCGGTATATATGGTCTGGTACTCAGCATCATAATTCTTGCGAGTATATCGAGTGCAGGAAAAGAGTACACTGAGTTTAGTGGGTCGTTGCATTTATGCGCCGGTATCTGCTGCGGCGCAGCGCAGTTTGCAAGTGGTATCACTGTTGGCGTGATCGGCGAGAGTTCGACGCAAGCCATCGTCACTCGACCTAGATTATTTGCCCCCGCTGTCCTGATTTTGATATTTTCAGAAGCACTGGCTTTGTATGGGCTCATCTCTGGCATGATTCTGGTTCAAAGTGGGTGATGAGGTTTGTTTTAGTTTTACAGAAAAACTCAACAAACTTTGGTTTTTCACGTTGATCTTCAATCTAAACATCGCTATACTTGACTTGCTTATCCATGTAAGTATGTGGTGTCTTACTGAAAGAATCTAGCTTACACGTAGTTGTTTCATCGACACTTTCTTCTTTGTTGGTGAGGCGAATAGCCGTGGTCAGACGTAATACGTTTGCTGTAGATCGAAAGAGCGTGGGAGTCAGTACAAGACTTAGAGCAGTTGTCCCAAGTAGTAACAAGTACAGTTTACGCTCAACAAGGTCCACCGCTGATGCTCTTGAGAGCAAGACGAAGGACAATTCACCAACCTGCGCGAGAGATACCCCCACAGTAAGGCTGACTTGCATGCTGTAACCAAACGCACGTACAACAACCGCAATCAATGTTGTTTTAAATAAAATCAGCAAAAGCACGGACAACAGAAGAACGTCTAAGTGTAACCAAAGAAAATGTGGATTCATGATGAGGCCAATTGAAGTGAGGAAGAGCGCTGTGAAGATGTTGCGAAAAGGTTCCAAATCATGAAGTGTTTTCTCTGCATACGGCGTTGTAGAAAGTGCGACTCCAGCGATGAAGGCACCGAGTTCCATTGACAAACCGATATGTTCTGTGGCACAAGCCACTGTTAGGCAAAAAGCCACAGCAGTGAGTTGATAGCTTTCTTTGCTATGAGTAGCCATGAAGCGAAATATTCTTTTAGTCACGAGCTCAGAAAGAATCACGCAGATGACAATGAATATTACCATTTTCAGAAGGACCCCAGAAAAGCTTGTGAGCGTTGCGCTCAAACCACGGCTGCTTCCCAACACTGGTATGAGTGCGAACAATAGACCGATCGTACAATCCTGTAAAATCAGCGTCCCCATCGTTATTTGTCCAGACACCGTACGAAGGTTGTCGTGTTCTATCAAGCATTTCGCTACGACTGCAGTCGAACTGACAGACAGAAAAGCGCCAACAAAAACACCTTCCTTTGCAGAAGCCCCCGCGAAGTCACTAATGACTCCACAGACGAGCATGGACAGCACCATCTGTAAAACTCCACCATAAACTGCGACATTTCTTACTTGTTGAAGTTTTGAAATGTTGAACTCTAATCCCAACCCAAATAGAAGGAAAATGATTCCAAACTGAGCAAAAGTCTCAACTTGCACTAGCTCGACTATCATTCCTAAACCACCCGGTCCGACGAGCGAGCCTGCAACAATATATCCTGTAATGAGAGGTTGATTTAACAACCCAAACGCGGCGCCACTCACTGCAGCTGAGCATAGCATGATCACAAGGTCATTTATGAGACGCAAGTCTTGCTGTAGTTCCATGGTTCCACGTTTTGGGTTTGATATGACGAACTCATTATCAGCGGAGTCGACCAATCGATCGACATCGTCAGTACCTTCCTTACCAGTCGCCAGTGCACGATCTAAGTCGCGCTTGACTTCAGCAAGCTGGTTCAATAAAGTGCCATCTTTCTGTGTTTTTGTTTCTCCATCGTTCGTAGTCTGCTCAATCCCACGAACGAGTGGCAATGAGTCGGAAGAGATGACGGGTATGCGATCTTTATCGTCTGAAGTGCCAACCGCATCTGCATCTAGGTTATGATTGTTCAAGTCACCTGAACCACCAAGTTCTGCGCCCACCTCTGTGGCCACCTCGTTCCCACGTTGTCGGTGAACTCTAACAACGGTCTCCAGAGTACCACCTTCACTTCGCACTGTATTACTAAAACTTCTACCTGCACCCGGAGCAGTGCCACGCGGGGCTGTCGCGTCTTCTTCAAACTCTTTCTCCAATAAAGTGTTGAACTGCGCTGCTATTGTTTTATTGAACGAACGGTCTTGCTCAGATTTAACTTGCTGCAGTCCTGCGGTTTCAGTTATCGTTGCGCTGTCCTGTAGGAGCTCACGGATTTGTACACCGGCATGCACGCCTCTTACAGTCTCCAAGAGGTGAAAGTAGAAGAACGTCCAGAAAATTCTGCGCATGAAGCCTACTACTTGTTTCCCGCAGCCGGTAGCTATCCTGAGAGCAATTTGCTCACAACCACTGCTACAACGGTGCGATTGCTATCCCCGCGTTACATGCACTGTTTGTATTCTTCCGTTCTGTGTACCGCGCGCGTTGTCACGTTTCGGGGGCCCAGGCTTGTTCGACTTGTCAGGAACTGCGTTTGTTGTGAAATAAGTACGCTTTCCCCAAGGTGAGTTTTATTTGTCAATTTATCAACATTGAACATAGACTAACGCGGCATATTATGTATGTAGATCGCGCTACAAGTACATTCTTAAAGATCTGTCAAAATAATCAAATCCAATGAGGCGCTGCGGTCCCGCGGTCTGGCGTGGAAGGAACGCCGGTAGTACTAGCGAAATGATCCACAGCACTCTCAGACAGCGGTGTCCACTGATCCAGTTAGACTCCATGCTATCAGTCAACTTGCGTCATGCTCAGCACACAAACGTGTTAAGACAACATGGGCTATCCATCAGACGCCGGTCAGGACTCGTTGTGAGAGCCCTGGACGCAGTCCAACCGTTCGACGACGAGAACAGGCTACGACTGCGTTCAGAGAACCGGAAACTTCTGAGTATTGGCATAATTGGTTTCGGAAATTTCGGACAATTCCTAGCGAAACATTTTGTCGCACAGGGGCATAACGTCATAGCTACATCGAGGGGCGACTACACGAAAGCTGCCAGAGACTTGGGAGTTATTTTTTTTGAAGATGCAGACGACTTCTGTGAAGAGCACCCAGATGTCGTCATTGTTTGCACTAGTATTTTATCTACAGAGACGACTTTAAAAAAATTCCCACTCCAAAGACTGAAAAGAAACACACTCTTTTGTGATGTTCTTTCGGTGAAGCAGTTCCCAAAGCAACTATTCCAACAGCTGTTACCACCAGACTTTGATATACTTTGTCTCCATCCCATGTTTGGACCAGATAGTGGGAAACACGGTTGGAAAGATTTACCACTCGTTTTTGACAAAGTTCGCATCGGGTCTGAACCCGCTAGGGCAGAGCGTTGTGCAAATCTCTTAGGTATTTTTGAAGCTGCTGGTTGTCGCATGGTGGAGATGTCTTGCGAAGAACACGACCGCCAAGCTGCATCCTCGCAGTTCATAACACACACAGTTGGTAGAATGCTCGGTACGATGGAGCTCACAGAGACTTCAATCAGCACGAAGGGATTTGATTCACTCCTATCCCTTGTTGATAACACTTACAACGACTCTTTTGAGCTTTATTACGGCTTGTTCATGTACAACAAGAACGCCACCGCTGAACTGTCCAAACTTGAATTCGCACTAACAAAAGTGAAAAGCGAGTTATTTGACCGATTGCATGAACGAATTAGAAACGATATATTTGATTAAATGTAAGTCAATTCTCATCAAAACGAATCGTGAGTTCCGTCAAACAGCTTTTCTAGAGAACAAGACAGTCACACCATTTAATAAAACTTGTGCCTCCTGCTCCAATTCACCAGAGAGAGAGCTATACTCACGTGCAGCGAGAAGAGTAGCGAAATCCCCAGAATTAATCTCTCCAGTGACATGAAGATCATGTATTTTGACAGCAGGTCGCGCCAAGAAAATGTTCAACACGACATCAGTGGTGATTTCAAACTCGTCACCACCAAATACCACCCTCTTCGGGCAACCAGTTATTATCTCTGGTAAACATCCGAGCGAAGACACTATGAAATCCTTCTCCGAAGATAACATTTGTTCGACGAAATTGTGTTCGCCATTTCCATGGATACTGAAGAAAACTTCAACATGGTCGTTTGTGCATAGTCCGATGCTCTTGCGAAGCTTCTGCACTCGATTGACGAGTAGTCGAGCAGCACCCGAGTGCAGAAGGGAGGTATCCGTCCGCAAATCAAGTATGACCATACCGCCTTCGCTCACCGCAGCATGTACCTTATCATCATCGTCCATTTGATCAAAGTGATACTTGACAAAAATATCTGAACCAGTGAGTTGATGTCCTGCCACGACCATAGACGTATTCTCTTGATATGCTTTGATGGTTTCTAGATCCCACTTTTTGATTTGTTGCGTCACTTCTTTCATAGCTTTTCCGAGTCGCTTACCCAAGGCAGCAAAGTTTGGCTCAGCTTTCAATGTCGCATATGCAGATGGATTAGAGCTCACGGCTATGTCGCGAACGTTGAGCTCTTCCTTCAGATAAGGTAGCAGATCATGTTGAGCATCGTAAAGGAACTCTTCGTCCACATCTATTATAGTCATCTTTGAAAGAGGCATTTTTAGAGGCTTGCCTGTACGCTCACGAAGGGCTCTGACTGTCTCAATGACTGCCTGCATCTTTGCCACTGACTTCTCGATTCGTGGGGACGAATTTTCACTGTGTGATGGGAAGTCACAAAAATGAATACTTTCTTCTGACTGCGTGAAGCAACGCCTCAAATTTTGGTACATATTTTCCACAAAAAAGGGCGTAAATGGAGCCATGGTTTTGCATAAAGTGAGTAAAACGCTAAACAGCACATTCAGTGCGCATCTAGACTCCTCTAATCCACTCTTGCCCTTGATTCGACCTCGGTTGTAGCGTACATATATATTTGTCAGTTGACTAATGAAAGAAATGAGCCTAGGGACAACAGTGTACAGCCTGTAATTATTCATTTCTTCAGTAACGAATGCAACAAGTGAATTTGTAGCCGATAATATCCAGATATCCAAAACGTTTGTCGTATTACTATCCGCAGGTACAAAAGGCTCAGATATCTTTTCAAGAAGAAGCACGTTTTGCACAAAGAATCGATAAGCATTGTACCATGGCAAGAAGACATCTTTCAACACACCGAAGACACCCTCTTCTTTGAAGCGTAATGGCTCTGCTCTCACGACGGGGCTATCGATGAGATACAAACGAAGTGCATCCGCACCGTATTTGTCCAGAATCTCATTTGGATCGGGGTAGTTTTTCAAAGATTTAGACATCTTCTTGCCATCTGAAGCAAGTACTAATCCGTTACAAATAAGGTTCTTGAAAGCAGGTTTGTCAAACAAAGCAGTTGAAAGAACCATCAGTGTATAGAACCATCCACGAGTTTGATCTAGACCTTCTGCAACAAAATCTGCTGGAAATGCACCTTCGAAACGTTCTTTATTCTCGAAAGGGTAGTGTTGCTGTGCATACGGCATACTTCCACTCTCAAACCAACAGTCAAATACATCTTCAACTCGACGCAGTGGTGGGAACTCTGGTCCACGTTGAGATGGTATCTCTAAGTCATCTATGTAGTGTCGGTGCAGATCTGTCACGACTGCACCAGTGAGCTGTTCCAACTCAGCGATCGATCCAATGACAAGCATCTCATCTCCGGATGGGGAAGACCAGATAGGTATTGGAGTGCCCCAGTATCTGTTTCTTGAAATGGACCAGTCGTGCGCACCCTCGAGCCAGTTGTGAAATCGCTTTTCTTTTACATAAGATGGCACCCAACGGGTATGAGAGTTGTTAGACAAAAGTGCGCCCTTTATCTCAGTTACTTTCACAAAGAAGGAAGCCACCGTTCTATAGATAAGAGGTGTTTGCGAACGCCAGCAAAAAGGATATGAGTGAACAATCCGAGAGTTGTCAATCAATCGACCATGTTCCTTGACTTCCTGAATCAAGTGCTTGTCAGCATCCTTGATATACATGTCAATATACTGCAATGACGCTGGTTTCATGAAACAACCGTTTGCATCAACTGGATCGGGTAGAGTGTCATCAACCCGGACGATGGCATTTTCAATACAGACCCGATAATCATCTTCACCATAAGCAGGAGCCTGGTGCACGACCCCTGTACCTGAGTCGGAAGTGACGTAGTCATCAGCACAAACCTTGAACGCATTTGGTCCCACAGCATCAACGAACCAATCGAATATTGGTGCATACCGCAAACCTGCAAGAGCTTGACCATACACTTTCTTGACTACAGTCCAACCTTCGTTCAGCTCTCGCACTTTACCCTTGCCTTTCTTCAACGCATTTGGTAGGCTCTCCAGGCGAGCTTCTGCAACAACAAATACTGCACCTTTAGGATCTTTGACGTAAACATACTCTAGTTTAGGGTTGACACACAGCGCAACATTCGAAGGGAGAGCCCAAGGAGTCGTCGTCCAAGCTAGTAATGACGCATTTTGTTCACAGCCAATTATGGGAAAAGACACCTAACTACACGGTCATGTGAAACTTTAAATGTACTTTTTTTCACTCACCGTCACTGCTGGATCCGAGACGTCTCTATAATCTAAACCAGCTTCGAAATTGGACAAAGGAGTGTTGCAAGCAGTAGAATACGGCATGACTTTGAACCCCTTGTATATCTGAAAGTATCGTCAGACTGCAGGCGACAACTTAAGAGTTCCTGTCGTACCAAGTTTTTATCATGCAAGGACTTAAAGACCCACCAGATACTTTCCTACGTTCAGAATTGTAAATATAAAAACATCAATGCACTTAAGTTTTCACACCATGAATTGTGGGTCCATGGTCTTATAATCGTTGTCAAAATCAATCCATCGTCCTATCCTGGTAACAGTTTTTTTCCACTCTGAGGAATATCGCAGAACAATGCTTCGACATTCTTCATTGTATTTGCCTATGCCAAACTTCATCACGTCTTCTCTACCACTTATCTCTACACGGAAGAATTGATATCGAGCAATTTAAAACTCGGGTGCACTACTTACTGAGTTTTTTATCTATTTCATGCTCAACAGGCAGGCCGTGACAATCCCAGCCAAAACGCCTGACGACATGTCTACCGGTTGCAGATGCATACCGAGTAACAATATCCTACGTGATTGTTTTCGGTTTCAGTCGCGCCGATGAATTCATGATTCTCAAGATATTACCTTGATGGTGCCTGCGAGAAGGTGTCCATAGTGAGGGAGCCCAGTCGCGAAAGGTGGGCCGTCATAGAACACGAACCTAGTCAGAGTTAGTGATGCAAGAGTTGCGATGACGGCGAACTCACTCTGGTTTGCCCTCAGTTCGACGTAACTGCTCTCCAAATGCGTCGATTTGATCCCATAGTTCTAGCACAGCGAGTT
>Ga0181566_10003339_pt1 | contig 13156 bp, 12 predicted proteins | sample 101ome_15_FD_133762 | JGI IMG/M metagenome (GOLD analysis project Ga0181566, IMG submission 133762) | Coastal salt marsh microbial communities from the Groves Creek Marsh, Skidaway Island, Georgia - 101402AT metaG (megahit assembly) | ecosystem: Environmental > Aquatic > Marine > Intertidal... | reverse complement strand
CAATCGAATTGGAAATTTATTGATGACTGTAGTTGAAGCACCTATATTTATAAGTGGTCATACCCGTTCGGGTACGAATTTGTTATTGAGATTAATTGATGGTGCTCCAGAATTGGTGGCACCCCCTGGGGAAGGAAAAATTAATATTCTTCGGCGATTTGATCATTTAAGTGCTTACCAAAATGTTAGAAACAACATCGAATTAAATATTGATTCAAATAGAATCAAGCAGGCGTTTGCAGGTATGCCTGAGTTACAACTTGAGAGAGGATTTAGCGGGGGGATTTTTACATTAGTTCACTCTCTATATAATTCATTTGCTAAAAGTAAATATGATTTTGATTTGAATGATCATAGGTGGGTTGAGAAAAATCATAACCTAGAGTTTTATTTTTCAAGAGCCAAGTTGTTATTTGGTAATATTAAAATGATTTATGTTCTAAGGAATCCTTTGGATAACTGGCTTTCTTGGAAAAAATATGTACAGAAGTATTCGCTTGATATGAATGTTTCGCGGTTTCATTTTAACCTTGTTAATCATGTAATTAATGAAATCAAAGAGCATCAGGTAGGTTTAAAGCAATACGGTGATATTGGTCAAATGTTGGATTTTTATGGTGTTAAGAATAATGCAATTAATCAATTAATGGAGTTTCTGTTTACTCCAGATAAGGTGAATGCTTCATGTGATTTTAGCAATTTGTTTAACTCGAATAATCTTGTGACTGGCGTGGACCCAGAGCAGTTTTTTGTTGTGAACTATTTGTATATGTTTAGGAAGGCAAAATATCTATCCGAAAACTATCCGAAAAATTTTATGATAGTAAAGTATGAAGATGTGGTGCGTGATACGGAGAATATCATGGGGCAAATAGCACTATTTTGTGAATACACTCATTCTGACATTAACTTAAAACTAACTGATGGTATGAGTGGGTGGGGAGGTAATAGCTCACATGCTGATAATCGCTCACCGACATCTGAGGTTAGTAGTGCTAGTATAGGTCGTTGGCAAGATCATCTTCAAGAAAAGGAAGTAAACAACATCAATTCTATATTAGAAAAAGATGATGTGTATAAACTGCACTATATGTAAATGTTCTTTTTTCTTCATGCTATTTGCAAAAATTCATGTGATTTATTTTTCTAAGACCTTTTGTGATGAACTCTACAGGTAAAACCGGTGGGTTAATATTTTCGCGGTTTGATTCCACGCGTCTTCCAGGTAAGGCCTTGCTTGAAATTAACGGCCGAGAGATGCTCGGGCGGGTTATTGATCGAGCCAAAAAAATACCGGGTTTAGACGGTATTGTTGTAGCAACAACGGATCGCGAAGTGGACGACCCTATTGCCGAGTTTGCGAGTAATGAAAATGTAGGTTGCTTTCGCGGTAGTTTGGATGACGTAGCGTTTCGGGCCTTTAAGGCTTGCGAGTCTTTTGGCTTTTCTAAGTTCGTTAGGATTTGTGGCGATAGGCCTTTTTTTGAGCCGGAAGTGGTTGTTAAGTTGTTGACACTTTTCTCTGCAACAACAGATGTTGCGACAACGTCTTTTCCAAGAACCTATCCACCGGGTTTGACGGGCGAAGTGGTGAGTTTTGAAGCCTTGGCTCGTGTTATCGAAGTATCGACCAGCCCTGAAGATCGAGAACACGTTACGCGTTATTTTTATCAGCATGCCGAATCTTTCAACATTGTTAGTTTGCCGACACCCGATGGTTACAACTTTGACGGTGTGCGCTTGGTGGTTGACGACCAGGAAGATTTGCAACGCGCGCAATGGATCGCCAAGGGTGTAGACAAGCAGGGCGCATATATCGGTGATATGGACCTAGTGTTAGAATTTGCGCGTGAGTGGGATGCGCGAAACAAGCTTTGATTTTTATAGATATAATTTTTTTTTGAGGTTTTATTATGGTTATTTTGGGAATACATGACGGGCACAACGCGAGCGCAGCCCTACTCATTGATGGAAAGCTGGTGTGCTCTATTGCGGAAGAGCGTTTGACGCGCGCGAAGCATGAATACGGTTTTCCCGGACAAGCAATTGAAACCGTTTTGAATACTGCTGGCATTACCATTGCCGATGTTGATCACATAGCGATGGCTACGGCGACTTTGCCGCCGGCTTATTATTACACTTCGCGCAATGCCAAGTTTTCGATTAGCGATTACTGGCATGAGCAAAAAGAATATTGGTATCCGAAGTTATACGAAGGTAAGGACCCAAGCTATACCGAGCTGTTCAAAAAGCATATCGACATGAGTAGGTTCCCTTATGATGAGTCTTTGATTAAAGATGAAAAAGATCATCAGGGCATGTGGAAGGCGCGCGTAAAACACCTGTGCGAAACATTAGGTGTTAGCGAAGATATGATCTCTGTTCATAATCACCACAATTGTCACGCTTACTACGGTTACGTAGCTTCTCCTTACCGTCGCGGAGAAGACACCCTTGTTTACACAATGGACGGCGGTGGCTATGGTGAAAATGGCACCGTGTCGATTGCGAAAGCCGGTGAGCCTCTGGAGTTCTTGTCTAGATCGTCAAATTGCAACATTGGGCGTATGTATCGCTACACAACTTTGTTGTTAGGTATGCGTCCTGCTGACCATGAATATAAGTTGATGGGGTTGGCAGCATACAATACTGGTGACTATGCGAAAAAAGCATACGATGTATTCGCCGATACCCTTCAAGTGGATGGTTTGGGGTTTAGCTATAAAAATGAAGTAAAAGATCACTTCTTCCACTTCAAAGATCGTTTAGAGGGTGAAAGATTCGACTCAATTGCTTTTGGCATTCAAAAGCGCACAGAGGAGTTGTTGACTGAGTGGATTCATAACGGCATAGAGAAGACCGGTATTAAAAATATCGTTATGTCCGGCGGTGTTGCACAAAACATTAAGGCCAACAAATTGATCTGGGAAATGGATGCTGTGCAGCAGTTGTTTATCCCTCCTGGTCCTGGTGATGAGTCTATTTCGATTGGTGCTGTGTATGCAGAGGCGATTAAGCGTGGTGTTAAAGTTGATGACATTGAATCGATTGACAATGCCTATTTCGGTACCTCTTTTACCGATGATCAAATTAAACAAGCCATTGAGGGTAGCGACTTGAAGGACTGGGAGGTTCGTCAAGTCACCCCAGACGACGTTGCTGAAGTTTTGGCGAATGGTGATGTGGTTGCACGCTTTGGTCAAGATAATGCTGAGTTTGGCGCAAGAGCACTGGGTAATCGTTCGATTATTGCTGATCCTCGTAGTCCAAACGTTATTCATCACATTAACAAGTTGGTGAAGATGCGAGACTTCTGGATGCCGTTTGCACCGAGTATTCTGGCAGAGCGCGAAGCAGACTATATGATTAATCCTAAGGGTATCGATGGCCGCTTTATGGCAATTGGTTTTGATTCTACCGAGTTGGCGCGCGAGCATTTGTCAGCAGGCTTGCATCCATTTGATCATTCAGCACGACCACAAATTGTAAGAAAAGAAGATAACCCGGGTTACCATGCGATCATCAAAGCGTTTGAAAAAGTTACGGGCGTGGGCGCTGTCATGAATACCTCGTTCAACATTCATGGTGAGCCAATAGTAGGCACGCCGGAGCAAGCTATAGATACTTTCAGCCGATGCGGTTTGCATCACCTGTTGCTGGGTTCTTGGATGATTAGCAAGCCAGAAAAAGAACGCTTGTAAATTCAGACTCAACTTAAAAGACCAGCCATGCCAGTGAATATTACATGCTGAAAGGTTTGTTAGTTGAAGGGTGGAAAAACATATGAAATCTGAAAAAATCATCGTTATAACTGAGATTGGGCCAAATCATAATGGAAACTTTGGGTTGTTTTTTAAACTAATTAAGCAAGCCTCATGGAGCCTTAGAGAAATCATAAGTAAGCAACATTGCCCGAATAAATATCCCTTTTTAAGGAATTATTTTGATTAGCTTAATTAAATCCCCTTGGAAAGGTAGTGTCGGGCCTTTACTAATTTCCGAAATTGGCGGCAATCACGAGGGCAACTTTGACGAAGCGAAGCGGATGGCCCAGCTCGCGATAAACTGCGGCTCCGATTGTGTAAAGTTTCAACTTTACACGGGTGATACATTAGTCAGTCCTGTTGAAAGTCCTGCGCGAAATGAACACTTTAAAAAATTTGAGCTATCAAAAAATCAGCATCTTTATTTAGCGCAGATGTGCCGAGAAGCAGGTGTCTCTTATAATGCCTCTGTATGGGATATAGATATGCTAGATTGGATCGATGAATATCTGGATTTCTACAAGATAGGGTCGGGCGATTTAACTGCATGGCCAATTCTTAAGGTTTTTGCAGAAAATAACAAGCCGATCCTTTTGTCGACAGGTTTGGCAACCTTGCAAGAGGTAATTGATACGATTGGATTTATTCAAAGTGTCAATCCGGCATACTGTGACCCTAATATGCTATGTGTAATGCAATGCACATCTATGTATCCAATTCCCCCGTCAGATGCAAATCTGAATGTTATGAATACTTATCGTAATGCAACTGGACTCTCTGTCGGTTATTCCGATCATACGGTAGGAATGGATGCGCTTAAAGTTGCAACTGCAATGGGGGCAAATGTTTTAGAATTTCATTTCACAGACTCACGTGAAGGTAAGATGTTTCGGGATCACAAAGTCTCATTAACTTCAGACGAGGTTTTAGAACTCAAACTTGAGCTGGAAAAAATCGCAGAACTAATGGGATGTGGCCTGAAACGCCCAGTAAATAGTGAGTTGGAAAACGATCATCAGGTTTCTTTCCGTCGAGCTGTCTACCTTAAGCGGAATGTGAATAAGGGGGAGTTGATAACAGCAGCTGATCTAGTCTATTTGCGCCCTGCACATGGTACTGATCCGCGGAACGTAGATATGGTTGAGAACTCAACAGCTCTTCGTGACATAAAGGCCTATACATCAATCAAAATCAATGTCGATTTTATTAAGAAATAAGTCAAGTAAGTTGATTTATAGAGCTCAAAATGGTTAATCAACTAGTTACAGTATATATCCCGTGTAGGAACTACGGTAGATACTTAGAAAAATGTATCAAAAGCGTCTTAGCTCAAACCTATGAGAGTTGGGAGCTCGTATTAATCAACGAGGCTTCCGATGATGAAACTGACATGTTGTGCCAATATTATGCAAAAGCATACCCATTGAAGATAAAATATCTAAATAATAAAGAACCACAGGGATTACAAAGAATAGCAAACAACTTACTTAATAATTCCAGCGCTGATTATTTGATGAGGGTAGATGCCGATGACTGGTTACATGAGGGTGCGTTACTAAACCTTATAGTAAGCCTCAATAGACATAAAAACAAAAATATTGCATACGCCGATTATTATTACACAAATGAGAGTGGTGATATAATTGGTTTGGAACAAAGGTACTCAATAGGCACGGAAGATAAGGTTGGTCATTTGCCTCCCCATGGGGCCTGTACACTTATAAGAATGCGGGCATTGAAATCAGCTGGTGGTTACAGTGAAGATATCAATGCGCAGGATGGATGGGATTTGTGGTATCGCATTGGCGGTGTAGAGACATCTGTCCATGTGAGTCTTCCATTGTTCTACTATCGCCAGCACCACGCATCACTCAGTTGCGATTCTGAGCGGTTGTTGAAAGCTAGATCTACAATATTTCGTTCCATAGCATCCCGATCTGTGGGGGGGTACGAAATGAAGCATCTTCTGGTTATACCTGTACGTGAGTCCTATCCAGATTTTGAAGGCGTTCCTTTCCAGCTCTACAAAGGTAAATCACTCCTTCAACGGGCTTTAGAGGAAGGTGGACTTGTAGAACGTACTACGGAAATTGTTGTCACCTCCTCAAGTAAAAAAGTTCTAGATTACTCTGAGAAACTTGAGAGTTTGGGTATAGTACGAAAACACTTGAGACACAAAAGAAAAATTGAAAACGACTTATCGATTGGTGGTTCAATTAAAACAATACTAAATGAAGCTGGCGAGTTTTATAATGCTACACATGGCTCTTACCCCGATTCGATAAGCTTTTTAAGTTTGCACGCTGTAGAACGAAGAGCAATACACATAGAAAAAGCTATCGATCTACTAAAAATAACAAAATGCGATTCAGTAGTTTCTGTTCAAAAAGAAGCTGAGCCAATGTTTACATACGGTGAAAATGGGCTTCAAATATACAACCCAGGACGCTTAAATGAGCTAGAGTTTGAGAAGGAAAAGCTCTTCCGCTTTAACGGAGCAATTATAACTACATGGTGGGAAGTCCTAGCGGCCGGTGAAGTTTTTGGTGAGAATATTGCGCCTCTGGAAATGTCCGAAAAAGATAGTTATCAATTGAAATCTAAGTAGTATTTTGAAATAGCTTATTCATGAAAAATAAAACAATTAAAATAACTTCAACATCATCACTGATGGCTAGAAGTAAAGCATGGAAGATTTTGGATAAGTATGCTTGTGTAAAATTTTCCGATTATGGGACATGGCCTCAAGACTTGCTTGAAGATTCTGCTGATGAAATTCTATTTTTAAATTTACACATTCAAGATTTAATTGATGATCCCGGTAGTCTGAGGTATTGGAAGAACACCATCTCTTCGGTGAAAAAATTGCATTCATAGAGATGTCGAGTGACAATAGTTTCCAAATCAAGCATCCGGGTATGCTGAATTTTGCTGCTAATTAATTGGTGGGTAGGTCTGTTAAGGGACAGGTGGAATGGCAGCAAAGTATTTAATTAGGTTAGATGATGCATGTGAGACATCTAATCTGGATAAGTGGAATGCAATAGAGGCAACACTGGACGCGTTTGGTATCAAGCCCATTGTGGCTGTGATCCCCGATAATCAAGATGAGACATTAACCTATCAGGGAAAGAACCTAGGCTTTTGGTCCATGGTAAAACGCTGGGAAGAAAAGGGTTGGTCCATTGCCATGCATGGCTACCAGCATAGGTATCATTATGTAGACAGAAGAAAACTTCTGTTCCCGTTTTATGATCAAAGTGAGTTTGGAGGGCTCTCTGTTGAGGAGCAGCGTTTGAAAATAAAGAACTCTCTCAGGATATTTCGAGAGAACAGCGTTGAACCTACATTGTGGGTGGCGCCTGGCCATAGTTTTGATGAAGTGACTTTAAGTGCGTTGGCTCATGAGGTATCATTTCGGACGATTAGTGATGGCATTGCTTATGCCCCCTATATGTATAAAGGGTTTAACTTCTTACCACAGCAGCTCTGGCGCGCGAAAAAGAAGTCATTCGGTACGTGGACTGTGTGTTTGCACCCCGATACGATGAGCGACCAAGCTATTGCTGATTTTAAGCGTGATTTGGCTCAACAACATATGCAGGGAAAATACATTTCACTTAATGATGTAGAGTTCATGGGCAGGAAAAAAGATATTGTTAGCAGACTTTTTTCATTTTATTTCTGGACAAGATACCGCCTTGTTAATCTGATAAAAAACTAAGGCCCTGAATCTATGTCAAAAGGACAAGGCACGCCCAGCTTAGTCTTGGAAGCACTTGAAAAACAGTGTCTTCATGTTTTTATGATTACAAACCCGATTAATGCCATTATGGCTCGTATGATTATTGATCATTTCGGATTGACATCTGAAAATGTTATTTGTATTTCACTAAGAGCAGCAGATACAAGCCTGGTAGGAGGTGAAACTATTCAGCCGGATAGTTTCCTCACTGACCGTATTTTAATGAAATTTTTTAGTTGTAGTGGGCCAGGTATCAGACTTCGAAAATTATTGCGTCGAAAAGGGCGTCCTTATGTTGTATATACTTCGTGGATGTACCCTGAGGCCGAGGCAGTGATAGATTCACGTTTATGTCAGGGCTATTCATATATAGAGGAAGGGCAGCAAACATATTACCAGGCAAAAGAATTTTCGGCTGAGAATAATCGATGGGCGACACGGAAACTTAAAATTATGAGTGGAAGCGTCGACCATTATTTTCGGGATGATTATCAGGCGTGCATAGGTCTTTCCGATGAGTCTTTTCCTCTGCTTCAGGTTGATAAAAAGTTTATTGTCAGAGACTTCCAGGGTGTAAAAGCGTTATACACTCCACAACTCTTGGGGATGACGGATATCGGCTTGATGCCTTCCCCTCAAAGAGTACCTGAAGGCAGCCTGGAAAACATTGCTAAGCAGTTTGTATCCGAAATGCCAGATGGAGGAGTTGTTAAGCTCCATCCCGGTTATAACGTCCATTCTCATATGAAAGAAAAGTTCATTGAAGAAATCGAAAAAGTGTCTGAAGGAAAAATCATTTGCTGTCCTGATACCGTAAATCTGGAGCTTGAAATGATGTATGAGCCTAAGGTTTTTATTGGTGCAAGGAGTTCGGTTTCGAGGTATTCAGAAATTTTTGGTTCCGAATTTCGGATTATAGAATTTGACGGATATATTCCTCCCAATAATTGATGTGAGCATGTTGATGGGACTTACGATAAGGTTTTCGCGTTTTGAAGTGCAGGGCTGGTTGTTATGTTTGTATGCTATCTCATTAAGTGTTGAAAATCTGCAATTTTTGGGTTTGCATTATTTTTCTATATCAAAACTTTTTGCTGCATTTTATCTCTTGTCTGTGTCTCTGAGCTATAAAAGTTTTTTCCTGAATAATACTACTGGGTATTATTTAAAGCCGTTAGTTGCTTTTTATGGGTTGGTTTTTGCGGTAAGTATATTTAATGTCAATGATGTTTCTCAAAGAGTAATAGCGCTTGATGTTCTGTTAAATATCGTTTTGTTTGTGGCGATGGTTAATCACTCGAGAATTGATTTCAACGTTCTTTTTAGAGGCCTGCTGTGCTTTGGGGTAGGGACATTTTTGGTCAGCGTGTTGCTCTATTTTGATATTGGTAGGGAAGTGAACCAAGAAGGTCGGGTGACCTTCTTTGGAGCAGGGTTTAATGAATTAGGTTTAAAGCTTGTGTCAGGATTTATGATCCTTACCCACTTCTTTCTGAAGGGGCGACGTTTCTTCGGGGCGCACTGGTTGTTAGTCGCATTTCTTCCATTGATGCTATTATCTATTCTGGAAACGGGTTCAAGAACAGCGTATTTTGCTCTTGTGCTTACAGTATTGGTCTGGATCTTTTTTTCGGTAGTGAACTCTGAGAAAAAGGTGGGTACCTTTGTTGTTTTGACCCTGGCGATGGTAATAGTTTCAATTCCACTGCTCCATATTGCCTTCGAGTCTGATGTGTTCATCCATAGGTTTGATCCTAATGTGAATGTTAGTTATGCCAACCTGGGTGGACGGGATGTGCTGTGGAAAGGTTTTATGGATATTGTTTCTGGTAGCATATTTTGGGGCTATGGCATATCCGGATATGAATACCAATCATTAGAATATTTTGGGTTTATCGAGAGTCCGCATAATGCAATTCTTGAAATTCTCTTGTATTCAGGAGTCATTGGTCTTTTCTTGTATTCTTTTTTTATGTTTAGGGTTTTGAAGGCGGCATATTACAGCGCAAGGGTTCTTCGTGATTATATGCCTATGATGTTATTGTGTGTTTTTTTTGGGTATTTTATTGCATTCCAAGCATTAAGCGAAAAAATATGCTGGTTGATTCTTGCTTATTGTGTTGGGCGTTATCTGTCGTCTTTTTATAGTAATCAACATGATATAAAACAATCAATAAACTAAGGAGCTTACGAATAATTTTCGTAGGTTCCCTGAGCGGATATTTCTCCCCACGGTTAATTATGATTGTTGGCGATAAACGTTATTCTTATTTATAAGGCTGCATGAGAATTTTACTTGTCATTGATTCACTTGGCTCTGGTGGTGCACAACGATTATATGCACATTTAGCGAAGGCGCTATCTCAGGCAGGTCATCAAGTAGAGGTTTTCATCTATGTGGCTGAGAATCAATTTTATAAGGATGATTTTCATGAGGCGGGTATCAAAATCCATATTGCTGAGAAGGATAAGCCTAGTTTCTCCTGGAGAGTTGTCGAACAGTTACGGGCCGTCATTCGCACAGGTTATGATGGAATTATCAGTGCGATGCATGCTCCGAGTGTCTACGCCGCTTTAGCTAAGATTGGAATCGCTCAGGGTAAATTGGTTGTTTGTGAAGTCAGTTCTTCTGCAGCGCCGGTACCGTGGATCCGGAAGGGACTTTTCTATTTAGCTGCCCTAATGTCAGATTCGGTTGTTGCTAACAGTTATAGTGAAGCTGGGATCATGCGTGGGCAGATTGGACTATCGCGCAAAGTAACGGCAATTTGGAATGGTTATGATGTTGATGCCACCGAATTTCATCCTTATCAGGGGAAGATGAAGCTCAAGCAATTGTTAGTTGTTGGACGCATAGCATACCCCAAAAATGCTGTTAACTTACTAAGAGGTTTGTTGTTATTTTACTCACGGAATAGCTGGATGCCGCAAGTTTTATGGGCCGGCAGAAGAGACTTGGACCAGCGCTCAAGACAGATGCAGGTAGAGATGGATGCCTTTTTAGAAGCGCATCCTCAAGTTGCAGATTCTTTCCATATGCTGGGGGAGGTTAAGAATATTGATGAGCTATACAAAACCAGCGATGCTCTTTTGCATGTCAGCTTGTATGAAGGGCTGCCGAATGTGATCTGTGAAGCTATGATGTTGGGTTGCCCAGTCATTGCATCTAATGTGTGTGATCACCAGTTACTTGCTGCTGAAGAGCGGGGACTGTTGTGTGATCCCTTTTCCCCTCAATCGATCTGTGATGCAATTGAGCGATTTTCAAATTTATCTCTGGAAAAACGTTCAGAAATGGCTTTGAAATCAAGAAAATTTTCTGAAGAAGAGTTTGATATTTCCCGCATGGTCAATCAGTTCGAGATGTTGTTGAAATAAGCCTGCTTTTTACCACCGGGAAAGCATTTCTATAAAATAAGGGGTGCCTGAAACATCATGAAAATTGTCTTAACAGGAGCGAATGGAAATCTCGCTCAGAATTTTGCTCAGCAGGCTGTAGGAAGTGGTCTTGAAATTGTCCCTGTTGTTCGCGATTCCTGGGATCAGATAGATCAGCTTATGCCTGGAGCCGATGCTGTTCTTCATGCTGCTGGTGATATTCGTACATCGCCAAAGTCTCACCCTTATAACTATCTTGATTCAAATCTGATTACAACAGCACAGTTGCTTGAGCTTTGTGTGAAGCATTCTGTGCCCAGGTTTTATTTTGTTAGTAGCTGCGCAGTATACGGCGATATTAATAGTGCGAGTGAGTCTCAGGTCTGTCATCCTGTATCGATTAACGGCAAGCTGAAAAAAATTAACGAAGATATAGTAGAGGAATTCTGCTTAGCGAATGATATCCGTTTTTCCTGCTTTAGAGTTTTCAATCTATTTGGTGGGAATGACCGTTTTTCTATTGTCTATTACCTTGCCAGAGCGGCGAAAAACCAGACGAGTTTTAGCCTCAACAATAACGGCCTTTCTCAACGGGATTTTATTCATGTATCGGACGTTGCTGAGATCATTCTGAAAATGATCAAGGCGAACGTATTCCCGACTCATGTTAATGTTGGTACTGGCTATCCAACGAAGATTGCCGATCTTTTAGATGTTGTCAAAAGTCGATACCCTGAAATTAAAACCCATTTTACCTTCAATCAAGAAATCGAATACTCTCGCGCAGATACGACGTTGTTAAACGAATTAATCGATAAATCGGATTTTATTTCTATCCTCGAATATGTAAACGAAATATGAGTCAGTTTTTTTTAATGCATTGAGAGCTGTAATGGACGTTGGCTGTGAAACCTTAAATTATGGCTAATCCTCGCACGCTAGTAATTGTTGGATCCTTTCTTGCCGAAGAGAAAGGAGTATATGGGGGAGTTGCCCGTTCCTGTCAGACGCTTATGCAGTCATCCTTCGCGGATCGCTTCAACATTATCACTGTGGATTCGACACAGATATCCAACCCTCCGCCGGGTACTTTTAAAAGGTTTCTGTTGGCAGTTAAGCGAATGTATGTGTTTCTGACTCAGGTTATTAAACATAAGCCGGATGCTTTGGTTTTGTTCGCGTCGGTGGGGCTAAGCTTTGTTGAGAAATCGGTTATGGCTTGGCTTGGTCGTGCATTGGGGTGCCATACATTTATTTTTCCGCGTGGTGGGAAGTTGATAGATCAAACGACTCAATCTCCTTTGAGGTATCATCTCGCCCGCTACCTGTTCAAAGGGGCGCATGAGTTTTTGAGTCAGGGGCAGAGCTGGAGTGATTTTGCTATTCAGGAAATGGGTTTTGTTGAATCTCGAGTACATCTGATTCCAAACTGGACGGCAACCAAGATTCATCTTGCTTTAGGTGCAGAGCGAGTTTTTTCGTCTAATGACATGCCTAAGTTGCTGTTTGTCGGTTGGCTTGAAGAATTTAAAGGTGTCTTTGAGCTGCTCAGAGCTGTTAAAAATCTACATGATGCTGGCTATGAAATGAGTTTAACTCTGGCTGGGCGAGGTAATGCTGAAGAGGCTGCCAAAGCTTTCATTAAGGAGCACGGACTTGAAGGTGTTATAACCTTTGCAGGTTGGGTAGAAGCTGATAGCCTCGAGATTTTGCTGCGCGAGAATAACGTTTTTGTACTCCCTTCGTGGGCGGAAGGACTGCCCAACTCAATGATCGAAGCGATGGCGTGCGGTCTTGCGGTTGTTGTGTCTGATGTGGGTATAATATCGGACTTTGTTGAAGATCAGAAACACGCTCTATTGGTTACGAAAAAAAATGCGCAGTCTCTTGAGCAGGCTTTGAAGCGCGTAATAGAAGACCCTGAGGTAAGAATTCGTTTGGCAAAAAACGGCTATCAGCTTGCTGCCAAACAATTCTCGGTCGAAGTTGTTGTTCAGAAATTCGGGGATGTGATCGACGCGTCTTGCTACCGATGACTCCTTGCCGCCTGATTTGAATTTAAACTGAATTATTAGGATCCGTTATCACTATGTTCAAAGATAAAGTACTACTTGTTACCGGGGGAACCGGCTCATTTGGAAACGCGGTATTAAAGCGTTTTTTTGATAGTGAACTAGCGGAAATACGCATTTTTAGTCGTGATGAAAAAAAACAGGATGACATGCGTAAGAAATATGGTAATCCTAAAATCAAATTTTATATTGGTGAT